>Ga0156295_1317_pt1 | contig 10893 bp, 12 predicted proteins | sample RifCSPlowO2_12_FD_107943 | JGI IMG/M metagenome (GOLD analysis project Ga0156295, IMG submission 107943) | Nitrospinae bacterium RIFCSPLOWO2_12_FULL_45_22 | reverse complement strand
CAAAGACGAGGATTATTTAGAGAACCCTGCCAAGCAGGCGCAGGTGAAGGCGCTGGAGCGGGAGATTGACCAGATGGTGTACCAGCTCTACAGTTTGACGGAGGAGGAGATACGGATTGTGGAGGGAAAGGGGTGAATAGCCATGCAGATTAAATATTCAAGGCACATTGAAACAAGAATTGCTCTGAGGAGGATTGAATACGACCTGCCAAAGGAAATCTACAAGAATGCAGAGGAGCGCTTCATAGATACCGAAACAGGTCATACAATAGCAGTTATGAATGCAGTAATATATGGCAAAGAAAGATATATAATGGTAGCATATAAGCATGAGGATGCGGGAGTTAAGCTGTTAACCATCCATCCTTTGAAGAAAGGGCAAAAAGAAAACAGAATTCAATCAGGAAGGTGGAGGAAAATATAATGGGCGATTTTAAGGTCTTTTATGATGAAGAAGAGGACATTCTCTATCTTGCCAAAGAGGAAGTAGAAGCAGAGGTTGTGGAGGTATCCCCTGGCGTAAATATGGAACTTGACAGTAAAGGCAATCTTATTGGCGTTGAGCTGTTTAAAGCATCTTGTATGTTTAAGGACATCCTCAAATTAATGGAAAAGAAACTCCAGGTTGCTTAACTGCCGACGCTTTCATCCCCATCGTTGACCGCATCCTTGCCATCACCAAAGACGAAGATTACCTGCAAAATCCGCAAAAGCAGGCAGATGTAAAGGTATCCGTATCACGTAATTCAAAGAGGTAACTACAAGCAAACCATCTTCAAGGAAGAAGTGGACTTTATTCAATATGAGTCATGGCTAAAAGAATATAGCCAGAAATATAATTTAAAGATCTGGTTATACTGCCTAATGAATAACCATGTCTTATGTTGAGCTCAACATAACATGTCCATTTTATAATCAATTGAACCGCCTAAAGGTTCCTATCCTCCTTTTCTCCCTTAATCCAGAAGCCAACGCTAACCCTACCTCATAACCACACTCTGCTTATTTTCGGTTGATAGTAAGGATGAAGAGAGTTAATATGATCCTATGGAATTAAATTCCCTACAGAATAATAGGTTCTTGGTATCCTTTATGATCATTTCTCTGGCCTTTTTTCTCCTGGGCTATGGCTATACCCGGGAGGAAGACCCCTTGCTTAAAGGGGTCAAGCTGGCTATCCTCCATGCCAAACAGAAGCAATGGGATAAAGTAGGAAAAGATATTAAGAGCCTATCCTGGCAGATAGAGGAACTCCGGGGGGATATTAAGGTAGAGATAGGGCCATTACTCCAGGAAGTTGTTGCCACCCAAGACCTGGCTCAACTTGGTAAGGGCCTGCTCAACCTGGTATACCTGGCTCTGATCCAAAAATTCTACTGGAACCAGCAAGAGAGATTAACCCGGTATATACCAGACAAGGCCCGGCTTTATTCGGCGGAGCTATATTATCAGGAAATATTAGCCCCTACAGTACGACAATATGATGCGCAGACAGGAAGGAATTTTCATCGGGAGATCACGGACTACTTTAAATATTTGCCCAGGACATTAGGCAGCCCGGGATTGTTCGGTATAGGGGCTAAGGCCCCTGATCTCCAAACCTTTAGCCAGCAAGCCAGAGAAATAGAAGTCCGGCTTAAAGAAATCTTCCCCTATTTCCTGGCGCCAAAATGAGGTAATCGTTTACTACAGAGACAAAGAGAGAAGAGCTGGGTGGGCAAAATACCTGGACTGACAAGAGGAACGATGGGCTTTTCGAGCGGGCCAGAGATCTTATCCGGTTAAAGCATTACTCCATACGGACAGAAAAAAGTTATCTGGGTTGGATCAAGAGATACCTCCTTTTCCATAATGAACGGCCTCCAGAAGATATGGGAAATAAGGAGATCGAGGCATTTCTTTCCTATTTGGCTGTGGATATGAAAGTATTAGCCGCAACTCAAAACCAGGCCTTCAATGCCTTATTGTTCCTCTATAAGGAGGTTCTCCAAAAGGACCTGGATGGTTCCATTGATGCCATCAGGGCCAAAAAGCCAAAGCGTTTACCGACAGTGATGACCAAAGAGGAGACCATGAGAGTAATTGGTGCTATGTCGGGTGATTATCAATTGATGGTAAAGCTTATTCCGCCACTCATCTACTGGAGGCAAATTACGACATAAGGACAGTGCAGGAGCTGCTGGGCCATAGCGATGTCTCAACTACCATGGTTTACACCCATGTGTTAAATCAGCCGGGGATAAGCATAAAGAGTCCTTTAGATCCTTGACGTGGTCAGGTATTTCTTTTATAATTCCAGAAGATTCTGTAAAAATCGGGAATATTGAGGTTATAATAAGTGAGAATATATCTTGATAATTGTTGTTTTAATCGTCCCTTTGACGATCAAAAGCAACTTCGAATTAAACTTGAAACTGAAGCAAAGTTGGATATCCAGGAAAGGATTTTCCAAAAAGAGATTGAACTCACATGGTCTTACATCCTGGATTTTGAGAATGAAGCGAACCCATTTGATCATAGAAGGATTGCAATCCGTGGCTGGAAGAACCACGCTTCAGTTGATACAGATGAGACAAAGGAGATCGTTGAATGGGCTGAAAGGTTTCATCAAATGGAGATCAAAAGCAAAGATTCACTCCATTTGGCTTGTGCTATCTCTATGCGATGCGAATACTTTTTAACAACTGATGACGATTTGATCAAAAGGGCAACTGGCATTAAGGAAATCAAGGTGACTGATCCTATCTCTTTTATAAAGGAGGAAACTGGATGATTACTGATACAGAAATAAAAATTAAAGGACTCGAAGCTCTTATTAATACATTAGGTAAAGTCGAGGCTGAGAGATTCATTTCGTTAGTAATGAGAGAACCATTTGATTATACCAAGTGGCAAAGGACTCTTTGGGTTGATAAGCCAGTTGCAGAGCTAAGTGCCGCAGCTATGCAATTTAGGGAAAAATCGAAAACGGAAAAAGAAAGAAATTAGCCGAACAAACTGGGGAGCAGACTTCCGGGAGGTGCCTGATTGCAAGATAGTTTGAAGAACCTTTACCGTAGATACGGCGATGAGACTGGCGCGATATTTTGGTACAAGTGCGGCGGTTTGGTTGCGGTTACAGGTACGCTATGACCTTGAAGTAGCAGATCGAGAACTAAGCGAGCGTATCAAGCACGAGGTCAAGGTCTTACAACAGCCTGACACTTGCACACAAAGAGCGGGCTAACAATGGGATCAAGCCGACCGGCCCATTTTTAAAAGGCATCTATAATACTGACCGCTTATTTACCAGGTATGGGTTATTACGTCTGTAGGGCAAACGCTATGGCAATTCTTTTCCTGTTTGCTGCAGACGGCATAGTAACCCAGGCATTTATAGCTCAATTGCTTACGCAGTGTTTCTTTTACCTGGACTACCTCCTGGTCAAAATCGTTCAGGGCAACCTCTAGAATCCCTTGAGGGCATGCCTCCACACAATCCCCACACCCAGTACATTTGTCTGTATCAACCGTTAAATAAAACTCTCCCCGTCCATCAGTATAACCATAGTTCCATTTCATAACTTCCTCCTTCTTACCCGTTATTGGATTTTAAATATTCATCAATGGCCCTTGCGGCCACCCTGGCATCACCCATAGCCAGTATTACCGTTGCACCCCCTCTGACCACATCACCACCGGCAAATACACCCCTTTTGCTCGTCCTACCTGTAGCCGGCTCCACAACAATATTCCCCCATTTCCCAACCTCAATACCCGAAGTAGTAGAAGGTATGAGGGGATTTGGGCTCTGGCCAATGGCTACTACAACGATATCTACTGGTGTTCGGAATTCTGAGCCCTTAACTGGCACCGGCCTCCTTCGCCCTGAGGCATCGGGTTCTCCTAATTGCATCCTGAGGCATTCCATCTCTCTTACCCATCCCGAATCATCCGGGATAAATCTCACCGGGAGGGTGAGAAATTCAAAGATGATCCCTTCCTCTTCTGCATTCTCTATCTCTTCCTGTCTGGCAGGCATTTCGGTACGGGACCTCCTATATATTATCCTCACTTCTTCCGCGCCAAGCCTCAAAGCCGTCCTGGCAGAGTCCATTGCCACATTGCCGCCCCCTATAACGACCACCCTCTTTCCTCTCTTAATAGGAGTATCGTATTCAGGGAATATATAGGCCTTCATGAGGTTTGACCTGGTGAGGTACTCATTGGCGGAATATATGCCATTAGCATTTTCACCAGGTATCTCCATAAACCAGGGCAGCCCTGCCCCGGTGCCGAGGAATACAGCCTGGAACTCCTCCAGGAGTTCATCTATCGTCAGGGTTCTTCCGACAACAAAATCAAAGATCAACCCCACTCCAAGGTTTTTTAAGAATTCTACCTCTCTCCTCACTATGGCCTTGGGCAGCCTGAACTCGGGAATACCGTATGCCAGTACCCCACCGGGCTCATGCAGGGCCTCAAAAATAGTTATTTTATGGCCTTTTTTTATCAAGTCCCCTGCAATCGTAAGCCCTGCAGGGCCAGAACCTACCACGGCTACTTTTTTACCGGTAGGGTCTGCTATAGATGGAAGGGCCCAGGTTCCTTCCAGGGCTTCCTGGTCTGCCGCAAACCGTTCCAGCCTCCCAATAGCGATAGGGGCCTTCTTCTTACTGAGTATACAGGACTTCTCACACTGGTCTTCCTGGGGACATACCCTGCCGCATATGGCCGGGAGGATGGTTTTATCTTTCAGTATCTTAATACTTCGCCTGAAATCCTCTTCTGCAATGGCCTTGATAAATCCTGGAATATCAATCTCTACCGGGCAACCGGCAACACAGAAGGGCTCACTGCACTGGAGACACCTCCGGGCCTCTTTAATAGCCAGCTCTATATTATAACCCAGGGCTACCTCGCTGAAGTTATGTATCCTGTCTTCAGGAGGTTGCTTTGGCATTTCTGCCCTATCCATATCTATTGCCATAGCCTACCCCTTTTTGTAGCTATCCAGTCTCCACATCACGGTTGCCATTAGAATTATAGTTACCCTTTTTAAGAGAACTGATCTGTTTCGTAACACTTGAGGGAATGGACTTCTTCCTCTATATATGAGTGTCTACGGGACAGGAGCACTTCCCAATCCACCTCATGGCCATCAAATTCTGGGCCATCAACACAGGCAAAGCGTACCTTCCCACCTACCGGGACCCGGCACACCCCACACATCCCTGTCCCATCTACCATAATAGGGTTTAAACTTACCCTGGTCTTTACCCCAAAGGGTCTGGTCGCCTCAGAGCATGACATCATCATGAAGGTGCAGCCGTAGGCAAAGACCCTATCCACCTCATACTCCTTCAATATTTTCTCCAGTATCCTGGGGGCATGGCCTTTCTCACCCAGGGTGGCATCCTCTGTAGTAAGGATCAATTCATCGCATACGGATTTAAACCTATTTTCCCAGTATAATAGATAACTGCTCTTTGCCTCAAGGATAGCGATCACCCTATTTCCTGCTTCTCTTAAGGCCCTCGCGACGGGAAACAGCGCCCCGATACCATAACACCCACCGGCGCAAACAACGCTCCCGAATCTATCTATTGAGGAGGGGATTCCCAATGGACCCACGCATGTCGGTATATAACCATTAGGATTAGTATAGGCTAATTTTCGGGTAGAAGTTCCTACCTCCATAAAGACCACCGTAATACTCCCTTCTTCCTTGTCCCAGTCGGCGATATTTAATGGTACCCTCTCCCCTCTTTCGTCAGGCATGAGGATAACAAACTGGCCTGGCCTGGAGCTTCTAGCTACATGCGGCGCATGGATCTTCATTATATGGATATTAGGAACCACCATTTCCCGGCAGAGCACCTTATACATGTTTCTCAACCCTCACTGCGCAGAGCTTCTGCTCATAAGGCCGCACTAGTAAGACCGGCGAATTATGAGAAAGATGAAAGACCATGGAGGTTGTGCCAGCCTTGATTTTTTCGGTGGCCATGGCCCTTGCCTTGATTCTGCCATGCGGGGAAATCACATCTACCTCTTCTCCGTCAGTAATATCTCTGGACATCATATCCTGGGGGTTCATTTCTATAACCCCTGGGTCCCTTAATACTCTGTATCCCTTAATCCTGTGGCGAAGAGAAAAAGAGCGATAGTGATAGGAATCAGATTCTATCATCAGTGTGAGGGGATAATCCGGGGGATTTCCTATCTTATAGCATAGTGGTTCAGTATTAATGTTTATAAATTTCCTCTCTCCCTGATCCTGGTGAATACTCGAAAGCGCCATCTCCTCCTGGATCTCTTCTATGCTATTGAATGCAAAACCCCTTGCCCCAAGCCTCTTTGCTATCTCGCAAATTATCCACCAATCAGGTTTTGCTCTGCCTAGAGGTTCAATGGCCCTATTTATCCTCTGAGCTTTCCCTTCAAGATTCGTCAAGGTACCATCCTTTTCTGTAAAGGTGCACGCTGGTAACACTGCATCCGCAAAGTCCATCTGCTCGGAATAATAAGGGTCCTGGAGGATGAGAAATTTCAGGGGAGGTCTGTCGTGCCCGGTAATACCGCCAATACTGTAAAGGGCCTCGATCTCTCCCCCCTGAATCCCCTCCATGATCTGGGTATAAGACAAGAACCCTTTCTCACCCTTGTTGCTGTTAAAGAGGCAGCCCGCAACATTCCCTTCAGCAAAGAGGGGTAATACCACCTCCGAGCCCAGGAGAAGAGAGAGGTTGTTTATAGCATAGAGGACTTCTTCCCCCCTGGGTTGCTGGAATAAGGCATCGCTATATAAAATGGCCGTTGGTCTTCCCAGGACAAGGGAGCGGGCAGCCTCTTCTAAGGCATCAGGATCGAACCCTAGCGAGTTAAAGTCTAATCCCTTTAAAGAACCTTTTAAAGAACCTTTAATTTTAGCAAGCTCCCCTTGATTTTCTTCGGAAAATCTCCTTTTCAAAGCCCCCTTTCCCGCCTTTGTTAAAGGGAGATTAGGGGGGATTAGATTTTCATCATCTAATATGGACTTCATTATATGGAGTAAAATGAAAAACTCGGTTGAGGGATGAGTCTGGATAAAGACATCTGCCCAACGGGAAAGGGGCACTTTTTTGGGATGGATAAGCACTACCTTTGCCCCTTTATCCATGGCCTTTTTTATCCACACCCCCAGGACCGGATGGGAAGTAGTTACATCTGCGCATATAAGGAGCGACTTAGAAGCGGGAATATCGGTAATAGAGCCCCTTCTCGGGATTTTATTGCCCAGGTACCGTATATCCTGATGAACCCCCATGGGGGAGAAGCTGAAGGAATCCATTGCTCTTTCCGTAAATTTCTGGAATATATAATGCTCCTCATCAGTACAATAGGGGGATGAGACAAGGGCAAACTTTCGTCCTTTGTACCGTCTTAATTCATTTGCTACAAAATCAATGGCCTCATCCCATTTCACTTCCTTGAGCTTCCCGCTTTTCCTGATAAACGGCACCTGTATCCTATCTTTATGGGAAATAATAATACCGGGCGCAAATTTACCCTTCACACAGGCTTGACCCTTATTTATATCGCCCAGGGGGTCCGGTATAACCCCTATTACCCTTTCTCCCTTTATTTCCAGATTTATCTGACACCCTATACTGCATAGGGGACAAATAGTAGCCTTTAAGTCATCAGCTACACCCTCCCATTTCCTCGCCCTTTCTGAAAGGGCACCTGTAGGGCATATATCTACACAGGCACCGCAGAACTCACAGTAAGATTCCATATGGGAGCGATGGAATGCCGGTGAAACCATAGACTCACTCCCCCGATAGATAGTAGAGAGAACATGGTCCCCCCTTACTTCATTACATACTCTCACGCATCTACCACAGAGAATACATAGGTTATAATCCCTATCATAGAATGGATCATTGCGCTCAACCGGCAACCCCCGGTAACGGGTGGGGAAAGATATTTCTCGAAGGCCCAAATACTTACACATATCCTGAAGCTCACATCTTTTATCTTTGGGGCAGAATTTACACCCCGTAACAAGAGAACTCTTCCTGATACAGTCCTGGTACTTCTCACACTCTTCTCCCCTCTCACATATCAAACACACACAGGGATGTTCAGAGAGGATGAGCTCTAAGACCTGTCTCCTCAACTCTTGCACCTCTTCTGTCCGGGTATTAACCTTCATCCCATTAGTGACGGGTGTTGTACAGGCAGTGGGATAGCCCTTCATCCCCTCTATCTCCACTACACATAACCTACACCCACCCCAGGGGGTCAAAGAGGGATGGTAGCAGAGGGTAGGCAGGTAAATATTGGCTTTTCTTGATGCCTCGAGAACCGTGCTCCCCTCCGCCACCTTGACCCTTTGTCCATCAATAGTTAACTCTATCATCCTTATTCCGTATCTGCCACGAAGGCACGAAGACACCAAAGCCATAAAGTCTATACGATATAGTATGTGATATAACCCTACCCATATCACTTGGTGATACTTAGTGACTTGGTGCCTTGGTGGCTTGATAGGTTGCTTGTTTTTTGGGTGATACTTTTACCACGGCATTTACCTTATCCGGGCATACCTCAAGACAGACTCCACAGCGTATACAAATATGGTCATCAATGATATGGAGCTTTTTTAGCTCCCCACTTACCGCCCCCGCCGGACAATTTTTGAGGCAGAGCATGCACCCCACACATTTTTCCGGGATAATGAAATAGGAGATCAAATCCTTGCACGCAAGGGCAGGGCATTTCTTCTCCTTGATATGGGCCTCGTATTCATGGCGAAAGTACCTGAGGGTAGTCAAAACAGGATTTGGGGCCGTTTGGCCTAATCCACATAGCGACGCCTTCTTCACTGTCTCGCTCAGCCTTTCCAATTTGGGGATATCTCCGCTTTCTCCTCCTCCTCTTTTTATCTTCTCTAAGATCGCAAGGATATGCCTGGTACCAATGCGGCAGGGAACGCACTTTCCACAGGATTCTCCCTGGGTAAAATTCAGAAAATAATGGGCTAAGTCTACCATACAGGTATCCTCATCCATTACAATCATCCCACCGGACCCCATCATAGACCCTGCCTTAGTGAGACTCTCATAATCCACCGGCAAATCCAGCAGCTCTTTAGGGATGCACCCCCCGGAAGGTCCGCCGGTCTGGATTGCCTTAAATGCCTTACCCTTTGGTATGCCACCCCCTATCTCGTAAACAAGCTCCCTCAGGGTAATGCCCATAGGTACTTCCACAAGCCCGGTGTTGTTTATCTTTCCCACGAGGGAAAATATCTTGGTACCCTTACTCCCGTCTGTCCCTATAGCCGAGTAATATTTAGCGCCCCTATTGATAATGAACGGTACATTTGCCCAGGTCTCTACATTGTTTATATTTGTGGGCCTACCCCACAGCCCCTTCTGGGCAGGATATGGCGGTCTGGGCCAGGGTTCACCTTTTCTCCCTTCAATAGATGCCATCAGGGCCGTCTCCTCGCCACTGACAAAAGCCCCTGCACCCCTGGTAATCTCGAGGTCAAAACTAAAAGAAGAGCCAAGTATATTCTCTCCTAATAACCCATATTCTCTGGCTTGTGAAATGGCATAAGAGGCATTTTTCACCGCCAGAGGATACTCATGGCGGACATAGATGAATCCCTTTTGTGCCCCAATAGCATAAGCCCCAATGAGCATCCCCTCTATCACAGAGTGGGGATTCCCTTCCAACAGGCTACGATCCATATATGCCCCTGGGTCTCCCTCATCACAGTTGCATATAAGGTATTTGGGAGTCCCTTCTGCTTTGTGGCAAATCTCCCATTTTACCCCGGTAAGAAAACCCGCGCCACCCCTCCCCCTCAAGCCAGAGTCCTTTATCTCCTCTATTACCTCTTCCGGCTCCATCTCTTTTAATACTTTAGACACACCTGAATATCCACCAATGGCAATATAGTCCTCTATGCTCCTGGGATTAATGAAGCCATTATTCCCGAAGATTAGACGCATCTGTTTCCTATAAAATGGCACCTCTTTCTCGTGGATAATTTTTTCATGGGTCATAGGGTCTTCATATAGGAGCCGTTCTATGATACGATTTTTCACAATAGTTTCTGAAACAATCTCCCCTACATCCTCAGGTTTTATCCTCTGATAGAAGATGCCTTCTGGCTGTATAACGGTAATGGGACCCGATTGACAGAAGCCGTGGCAACCCGTTGGCTTGATCTCTAAATCCAGCTCCTGTTTTGTGATCTCGTCAATAAATGCCCTGGTAACCTTATCGCATCCGTATGCCTGGCAACCCGTACCATTGCAAACAGCAATGGTTATAGCCTTGCCCTGGAGCCTTTTTTTGATTTCTTCCCTTAGATTATTTAAATCTTGCTCATTATTGATTCTTTTCATAAAGCTGGTCAATTAGCTTTTCTACCTTGACTTTGCTCATCAAGCCGTGATATTCATCATTAACTATAACAATGGGGCCAAGGGCACATGCCCCAACACAGTTTACCGTTTCCAGAGTGAAGAGATTATCCTTAGTAGTCTCGCCATCTTTTATCCCGCTCCTTCTCTTAATTTCATCCAGTACGTCGGGCGCCCCCCTTACATGACAGGCAGTGCCCAGACAAACAGTTATGAGGTACTTGCCCACGGGCTTCAGTCTGAAAGATTTATAAAATGTTACCATGCTGAATATCTCCGAAGAAGAAACCCGCAATCTCTGCGCCACTTCATCTAATAACTCTTCAGAGAGCCAGCCATACTCTTCTTGAAGGTCCTGGAGAATAGGGATAAGGGCCATTTTTCCCCAGCCATATTTTGCCAGTATTGAATTAAGATTTTCCATATGATTAAAAAAGATAACCAGAGAAAGTCATTCTGGCAACCGAAATTTTTGGCGTTAGCGGGT
>Ga0156295_1225_pt1 | contig 10955 bp, 4 predicted proteins | sample RifCSPlowO2_12_FD_107943 | JGI IMG/M metagenome (GOLD analysis project Ga0156295, IMG submission 107943) | Nitrospinae bacterium RIFCSPLOWO2_12_FULL_45_22 | reverse complement strand
GAAGGTGTATTTATGTAGCCAAATTAGGGGATCAACCCTTATACTATAACCGGTATAAAATATATGGAAACCATTAATTATCTTGACTTTGTCACATTTAAACTCCCTCTTTTTTGTAGGCACGGATAAATCCGTGCCCCTGAATAGCACGAATAAAACTCGTGCCTACAATTAAAGTAGTAGTATCAATGGATTCAGATAATGTGACAATGTCAAGTTAAGAGATTATCGATTAAAATCGGTTTTAAGCGTTCAGCAGGAAGAATACTTGCCACAGAGGAATTTTAGGGTAGGTGAGGTCAGCAGAGAACTAGGAAGCTGGAGTGATAAAGCGTATAATCTCGATATGGGTCTTTAGTATCTTCATTATCTTTTCTCGGAATGAAGGAATTTCTGCGGGTTTTCACCCCTCTATCCCTATTATTAAAGATATTGCAAATAATTCTAGTTTAGCCCCGACCATCAAAATTTCTACCAACCAATCCTATTATACTGTAGGAGACATTTTAACGCTCTCTTTAAGCATAACTAACCCGGGTGATAAAAGACAAATAGACCTCTTTCTAGGTTTTAAATTGCCTGATGAAAGCCTGTACTTTTTCAATCCCTCTCTCGCACTAATCCCTGCCAATATTACCGCTCCTTCCTCCTTTATCCCTACAATATCTGCTTTGGAGCTAAAAGAAAATTTTAGTTTATTAAACCAGGTCATCTATGAGTTAAGGTTACCTGTTATTCCATCAGGCGATTATATTGCCTTTGCTTTCTTTGCTGAACCGGGCTCTGTGCAGGTAGGTGCCATTCAATTGGTGGGTGATGTGGGCTTAGCAAAGTTTTCCTTTGCTCAGTATGGAACGGGTTCTTCTAACAATTGGTATGACCTAGCCTCGAAATACCGCCAGCACGTGACAATTACCGGTAATCCCCAGAAATGGTTTTACGAGATCAAGCTCTTCTTCCCCAGGGGCCATATTGGTTCAGCCGATGAGATAATTGTTGCTGCCAAACACCCCATACCATTTGAGATTGACGAATATAGCGCCTATGAAGACGGCTCTATCATGAGTGCCACTTTAATAGTTCCCACCAGCAATACCTTTGATCGCGATTTCTTAGCCGAGATAGACATCTATTATGGGGGAATAAAGGGGGGGTATTCAACTGATCTGGTATCTTGGGATGAGGGTACAAGGGTGATAAAAACCCCTTTTTATCAGTTGCAATTCGATGATTATGGAGTTATTCGAAGCATGAAATATAAGAATGTGGGTATTGAGATCCTGAGTCTGGACTATGGCGCATTTACCGATACTTATAATAAAAAAGAAGGGTGGCATGGAAGCCTATTGACCAAACCATCAATTAGCGTCATAGAAGATGTTCCTCCTTATGTATCTTTATATCTATCAAAAACCACCTCCTCTAATATCCAAATAGATAAAATTTATACTTTTTATCCATCTTTTTTTACTATGGATTATCAAATAACGGTCGGAACCGAAATATCAAAGGTTATACCCTTGCGGGTCTGGCATGCCTCCTCCTCCGGCTATGTTATAACCCCGAACGAAATGGTAGATGCGGTGGACGGAATTGGGGGTGATTCATTGAGTTTAGCGTCATCACTCCCCTTTGATGGCTATATGTTATCTTCTCAATCGGGCTATGTCATACTGGGGTTTAACACAAACGTAGGATTTGATAACTTTGAACATTATGATACTACCGGAGAATATGGCGCCTCAGGGATAGGATACAGCTCATTATCTCCCAACCAGACAGTTTCTGGGACAATTTATCTGATACCCACCCCATATTCCGGGGCCTATAACTTAGATCTGGCCCGGAGCTATAAGGACTATTTTTCAACATCCCATAATTATAGCCTAGAAATGGAAAGAGAAGAGGCCCGGCCCGACTTGTTTATCCAGAGGGACCAATGGGATATTGATAACAATGGATACCAGGATCTGATATTATGGGTGGATAACTATACCTCCGTGGCTTTGCAGAATGAAAATGGTTTTCACTATGGGTTATATATTAATGATGGCTATAGGATGAGGAAAATATTAGAAGTGGACCCTATGTATCAAATAGAAAATGGAACCCGTATCTCTTCAAGTTCCCCTGCCGCTACAGCAAGTTTTGATGGACATACCCTAAAAATGGAAGGAGTTCTATCCGGGCCAAACGGGCAGTATTGGAGGGTAGAAAGTCAGTTCTTCCCCAGGATGATAGATGGTACTATTATCTTCGAAGAAGTAAGAGCTTATTTCCATATTGGTGATTCATCCTCCAGTATCCGTTTTGTTAATCTCGTCTCAACAGATATAGGCCACCCAACGTGGGATTCTAACAATACTATCGTTATTCCCGGACAGTTCTATAAGACCAATTACCACCCTGACCATTTCCATGGTGGCGGACCAAAATGGGGTCCTAGTGATTATCCAGTAGGAGATGAAAAAGACAAATTTAACACTGGCGGGCATGCTAACCATTGGGTATTTCCATCGTCACGGCTCCCGCTTCCTTTTGTTGCCGCCATTGATGGAGACCATAACTTATTGGCCTTTGTGGGGGCCTATCCGACTTCTCCATTGGGAGAGAATAGTGTAGGATTTTATGCATATGAAGGGGAAAAGGTAAGGCTTACCATCCAAACTCCTACTACATATGAACCCTGGATCCCCACCGGATATAGTAGTTTTGCCAGGCAACCTCGATATGACACCTATGTTTCTCAACCTGGAGAATCTCTTCGGTGGAATATCGTCTATAGTGGTAGAATTACTACTAACCTAAATGCCTGGGGCAGATATGCCCAGGCCCTCTACGGCTTAATAGCAGGTTATAGGGGAAATCCCTATAAGATGACCCTGAAAGAAGGGGTTACAAAAATTGCCCGAAGCCTATATAACAATTTTTACAAGCCAAGAGATAATATATTTTCTTATGGCACAGGGCCTAAAGCCCAATGGACACCTCTTGGTTTTACTGGTGGTGCTCATGTTGCCCTGGCCTCAATGCTAGCAGGGAAGCTGCTGGATAATACTCTATGGTATAATACAGGCCTGGCTGTATTGGATAATATTGCCTGGGCCTTTAACAATGGGCCTGAATTTCCCTACCTGGGATATAATAAAGGCTGGCATAGCGCTTCAGGAGAACCCGGCTATGTCATTATGACCGCATTGTATGCCCTACAAAAAGCCTATAAAGAAGAATTTAAGAGGGGTAAGGAACATATTAACTGGTACGAAGCAATTGTGCGTTGTTCTGATGCCTGGGTGGACCATCAGCGAGCAGATGGGTCATACCCTCACAAGAGCGAGGCCATGGGGGAGTATGAAGATGATTATGATAGTACCAATATTGAAGCTGGGGTTATGGCCGGTCTGGTAGAAACCTATCGTTTAACGGGAGACAAAAGGTATCTCTCTTCTGCTGAGGAGGCAGCGCACTATTATGCTGGTTGGCTCCGTAAGGGCTTCTTATACGGCGGGCCAGGTGACATTGAGGCTTTAGTTAATAGTGAAGTACCCATGTGGTATCTCCATGGCTTTTTAGAGCTTTATTTAGAGACCCAGAATCAAGAGTATCTTACCTATGCTATGGAATCCGCTGATTGGCGTCTATCTTTCCAGTTTGCCCATCAATGGCCCGTAGCTGCAGGTAGTGAGTTATATATACAGGGATGGTCAGGGTTAGGTTCGGAAGCGGCTAGTCCAGCCAATGTCCATTCCGTTAGTTATGGGGTCTTTAATATTGAGGATTATTCCAACCTCTATTCTATTACTAAAGATAAATACTATCTAGAAAGGGCCCTGGATTTGACCGAGTATACTGTGCAACAATTCGGACGTTTTGATGGCGATATATTACCTGAAGGTTTAGGGGTTGAAAGTTTTTGGGCTACAGATTCCCTATGGGATAAAGGGAACATATCACCTATAGACCCGGATACTGGATACATGAGTTGGGTAACGGGATGGGCAGCTATTGGCGCCTCAATGGCCCTAGAAAAGGGCATGGATACAAATTAAGAGGAGGTATTATGACCACACAATTAAAACTATCTACTGGTTGCAGAAAAGGCCTTTATGGTCTTGTGGCATTACTTCTTGTTACATTAATTTTACCAAACTTTATAAAAAATAGTTATGCAGAGGGGTTTAAGTTCTATTACAAATCCAGAAGTGGTGCCCTGATTTCCACGACTTCTATCTATCCTTCCTATGAGGACATAAGCGATTTATCCTCTATTCAGGTAAACCCTGACCAAGAAAAAGGCTATCTCATAGTCTTAAATGCCCCGGATACCTGGAACAGTAATGCAACCGCAGGGGTTAGATTTGCCATCAATATTGATGGGCAGATAGTAGCAGATGGGGTCTACACTAATACCTCTGCGGGACAGCAGGGAATCCCCATAACGATCGTTACTTTGCAAGGCCTATCAGCAGGTACCCATGTAATTAAAGGGCAATGGTGTGTTCAGGATGGTGGTGTAGGATATTTAGGTGAGGTATCTGATACTATCCTATCTGTTGTAGAAATACCGGCTGGGGCAAAGTCTTATATGAGCTCGCGGAGCGGTGAGCTTAATTATACAGATTCCTTCTACACTTCTTATGGAGATATCAGCGATCTTTCTCCCATTCAGGTCAGCCCGGATCAAGAGAAGGATTATCTTATAATCTTAAATGCCCCGGATTCATGGAACAGTAATGCAACTGCAGGGGTTAGATTTGCCATCAATATTGATGGGCAGATAGTAGCAGATGGGGTCTACACTAATACCTCTGCGGGGCAACAAGAAATACCTATAACGATCGTTACTTTGCAACGCCTATCAGCAGGTACCCATGTAATTAAAGGACAGTGGTGCACTCAGGATGGTGGAGCGGGATATTTGGGGGGAATATCTGACACGACCCTATCTGTTATAGAAATACCGGCTGGGGCAAAGTCTTATATGAGCTCGCGGAGCGGGGCAGTCAATTATACGGATTCCCAATATCCATCTTATGAAGACATCAACGATCTTTCTTCCATTGAGGTAAACCCAGATCAAGAGAAAGACTATCTTATTATCCTGAATGCCCCAGATACCTGGAACAGTGTTGGTAGTGTAGGGGTAAGGTTTGCAATTGATATTGATGGGAAGGTAGTGGCAGATGGGGTCTACACTAATACTTCTGCGGGGACGCAATCGCTCCCAATAACGATTGTTACTGTTCAGCGCCTATCAGCAGGTACCCATATGATTAAAGGGCAGTGGTGTGTTCAGGATGGTGGAGCAGGATTTTTGGGGGGTATAGCAAAGACTAATTTAATAGTGGTCGATGCTGAGGCCAATATAACTTAAACACCCGGTTGTCCTGGATCAACCTCTTTAAACCTGACTTTGAATAAAACAACCTTGAAGCCAGGGGATACCCTCAATATCGACCTGCATATTACCAATACCTCTACTCCCAGGAATGTTGATATCAAGATCTGGTTTGAAGTTCCAAGCTTAGGTCTGATATCTTATATCAGTTCTGCAGGTGTTAATTTGACTGGTTGTATGGATTATTCCTTGAAAGAATTTATAAGTATACCCTTTACCGGGGATTTCCCCCTTGGCACCTATAAGGTTGGGGCACGCTTACTAAATTCTATTACAGGAGAGGAAATCAGCAAAAATATAGAAACCTTCACCTATTCTTCAGCGCAATAGGAAAAGGCGGCATAAATAAGTATCCAAGAGGGATAGGATGAGGCCATCTTTTAGCGAATAGGAGTTAGTATTTCTATCTCAGGGATAGACCAAAAGTGAACGGGATCTGAACCGGTCTGGGTAATCTTCAAGTAACGGGCTTCTTGAGCAGGGAAGTAGAGTTCAAACAAAGGGTCTTTATTATTCAAAGCAAAAGAGAGTAAGGACGGCAGCGCAGCCTTTTCTTCCTTTATTAATCTCCAGGTATGTTTATCGACTGATACCTCTAGCTTATAACCCCGGGGATAGTCAGCCACATATCTTCCTAGATGTATTCTTAAGCCATTAATCTGGTGCTTTTTACCTAAATCTACCAGGAACCAACCCCCAGGTCTTTGTGGTACCTGGGTAGACCAACGGGTCTTTAAAACGTTATCAATAGCATAAAAGGCATCGTTTGCAAAACTGCTCCCTCCTGCTTTCCATCCAAGGTTATCAAGGGCGGTGGATAGGACCAATGGGGTGGGGTAAGGGATGGGCGCTAGTTCATAGATATACCAAACTGATTGGAAAATCTGAAAAAAATTCAGTAGGGACAACCCTTGTGGGTAAGAGAGGGGGGGAGAAAGCAACTTTTTTGTTTGGAATTCCCAGTATTTTATGTCAAAATTCATAAAAATTGAGTTCATTTGATAATGCGCATGCTTGATCACAAAATAAAAAAAGTCGTAATACCTTTAATAGGATGGCTTTCTGGCGTCCCAGCCGTTATTTTCGCTCATAGAAAATTAGCAATTAGCATTTCAAAATTAATTCCTCGTTGTTAATTGCTAATTTTGCATTTTGCATTGTCTATATCGTGGTCAAAAATATAATAGGTGTCCTAAAATAAGCGAGATGACGGTTATTATTACCATTGCCTTTGAACTCTGGTGGCTAAGAAGACAGGAAAAATACAAATAAGGGGGGTTGATCAAACGTGAAAAGAGAAGAGAAGCTCCCATTGTTTCTCGGGATTGATATAGGCTCTATTAGCATAAAGATAATCGCCCTGGATCAGGATAAGCAGGTAGTGATCGAGTGTTACCGGCGGTTTAGGGGACAGCCGATGGAAATATTCTATGAATGTCTGGAGGAAATTTTTAGTCAGAGTCAGCCGTTATTACCTGCCCAGATTATCAATATTGGAATTACCGGCTCCGGGGGACAGCGGCTGGCAGACCTATTAGGGAAGGATTTAATTAATGAGGTCATTGCCCAGACACGGGGCATAGAATTGTTCCATCCAGAGGTACGTTCGGTCATTGAAATGGGGGGGGAAGACTCCAAGCTGATCTTTCTGGAACAGGATGACCTTTCAGGGCATATTATAATTAAAGACTTCTCTATGAATACTATTTGTGCCGCAGGTACTGGCTCTTTTTTAGACCAACAAGCCCTCCGGCTCGGGCTCGATATCGAAGGTGAATTTGGTGCTGAAGCCCTGAAATGTACCAACCCGCCCCGTATTGCAGGACGTTGTTCGGTCTTTGCCAAGTCAGATATGATACACCTCCAGCAAATCGGTACCACCACTGCCGATATTGTCTCAGGTTTATGTTATGCCGTAGCCAGGAATTTTAAAAGCACTCTAGGTAAAGGGAAAAAGTTCCAGAAACCTATCGCCTTCCTGGGGGGAGTAGCAGCTAATGCCGGGATGGTCAGGGCATTTGAAGATACCCTTGAGCTAAGCCAGGGAGAATTCATAATTCCCAAACATTATGCTACCATAGGGGCGGTTGGTGCGGCACTGATAAGTATGGAGCAAGGCGAGAGGATTGACCCCGCTATATTGGCTCTGGATTCGCTAAGAGGCATTATGGCCCAACAAAAACCAGAGATAAAGACCCTCCACTCCCTTTCAGGAAGCGGTTATTCGGAAAAGAGAACCACCACCATCCGCAATATCCTCCCAGAACCAACTGTACAAAAAGGGGTATATGTAGGGATAGATGTAGGGTCGTTAAGCACTAATGTGGTAGCTATAGATGAAGATGGTCAGGTATTGGCCCGGCGCTATTTGAAGACTGCCGGTAAACCATTAGAAGCGGTTAAACAAGGGCTTAAAGAGATAGGCGAGGAGCTTGGCCCTCAGGTGAAGGTGCTCGGCGCAGGCACTACCGGATCTGGCAGGTACCTCACGGCCCAGTTTGTAGGGGCAGACCTGATAAAGAATGAGATCACAGCCCAGGCCACCGCAGCTATCCATATTGATCCCGGCGTAGATACTATCTTTGAGATCGGTGGTCAGGACTCTAAATATATTAGCCTGGATAGAGGCATAATAGTGGATTTTGAGATGAATAAGGTCTGTGCAGCCGGCACAGGCTCATTCTTAGAGGAACAAGCAGAGAGATTAGGGATAGATATCGTAGATCAGTTTGGTAACCTGGCCCTCATGGCCGAGAGCCCCTGCCGCCTGGGTGATCGCTGTACGGTCTTTATGGAATCCGATCTGGTGGCTAATCAGTGCAAAGGGGCAGACTTTCAAGGGCTGGTAGCGGGTCTGAGTTATTCCATTGTCTATAATTATTTGCACCGGGTAGTAGGGGAGCGGAGAATAGGTGAAAAGGTCTTTTTCCAGGGAGGGGTTGCCTCTAACCAGGGAGTAGTAGCGGCCTTTAGCAAAGTATTAGGCCAGGAGGTTATCGTCCCGCCCCATCATGATGTTACCGGGGCTATTGGGATGGCTATCCTGGCCAAAGAAATGGGCCCCGGAGGAGCTTCACGGTTTAAAGGGTTTGACCTGAGCCAGCGGCCCTATCAGGTAGAGAATTTCCATTGCTCAGCCTGTGAAAACCAATGCGAAATAAACAAAATACAGTTTGGCCAGGAGAAGCCCCTCTTCTATGGTGCCCGCTGCGAACGTTATGAAGTAGGAGATGAGAAGAAGCTGGGTCAGTCATTGCCTAATTTGTTCCAGGAAAGAGAAAGTTTACTCCTCTCTAACTTTGTCTCACCCCCTATGGGCTTAGTACCGGGGAGAGAAAACTCTCTAAAAATTGGTATACCCCGCATATTGCATTTCCATGAGTTCCTGCCCTTTTGGCTGGCTTTTTTCTCCTATCTGCGTTGCGAAACAGTTCTATCCCCTACCACAAACCAGAAGAGCATAAACTTTGCTACCGAATATTCCCTGGCTGAGACCTGTTTCCCTGTAAAAGTAGCCTTCGGCCATATTATCCATCTACTGAAGCAAGACCTGGATTTTATCTTCCTCCCCAGCCTCCTCCATTACCCTGATTTTGGTGATATTCACTGCCCGAAAAAGAACCAGACCTGTCCGTATATACCGGCATTACCCTATATGGTGGACTCTTTCATCAAAAACCAGGACTTTACCGGCAAAGGAAAGCTCCTGTCGCCCAGATTAAATTTTCAGTGGGGAGCGAAGCACTGGCAAGGGGCCTTAATAGAAATGGGCAAGGAACTTAACCGCTCCACGGGAGAGATTAAAAAGGCTATTGATGCCGCATTAAGCGCCCAGCAAGCCTTCTATGATGCCGTAAGGGAGCGCGGACAGAAAGCCCTGGCTGACCTCCAGTCTGCAGATAAGGCCCTTGTCATAATAAGCCGTCCTTATAACGGCTGTGACCCTGGGATAAACCTGGGTATAGTAAACAAGCTAAAAAATATGGGTATTCTAGCTATTCCACTAGATTATCTCCTGGCCCAGGAACCCCCGGGCTTTAGCCCGTCAGAAGCTACTGATCTCAATATGTATTGGCGTTATGGCCAACGGATTATCCAGGCGGCTCAACACATCCGTCAATGGAAAGAGATGGGTAAAGCCCTGTATCCCCTCTATCTTACTAACTTTGGGTGCGGACCTGACTCTTTCCTGATAGGGTTTTTCAAAAAGGAACTACCCGATTATCCCTTGTTGCTAATCGAGTTAGATGAACACAGCGCTGATGCTGGCTTAATAACCCGCTGTGAGGCTTTCCTGGACAGCATTGAGCAGCTCTGGAGCAAAGCAGGATGGAATAAGCGGGGATCAGGGATCAGGGATCAGGGGCCAGGGGTCAGAAGTCAGGGGGCAGAGGTCAAAGATGAGATATTAGAGGTAAGACTCTTCTCTGATCCCCGATCCCCCACCCCCGACCCCCGATCCCTGACAACTGATCCCCGACAATTAAAGTCTGCCCCTTTTCCGCAGACCATCTTCATACCCTATATGGGCGATGGCTCTTATGCCTTAGAAGCGGCCTTTAAGGCCCATGGCATAGATGCTCAGGTATTGCCGGTCTCAGACGATGAATCCCTGGAGTTAGGGAAAAAACATGCTATCGGTAAAGAATGTCTCCCTTTTATTATTACCCTGGGTGATTTCTTGAAGAAGCTCCAGGAAGGCAGCTTCGATCCCGAGACAAGTGCATTTTTCATGCCTACATCCGATGGGCCATGCCGTTTTGGACTCTATTTCCACCGCCATAAGCAGATCTTCCAGCAACTAGGCTATGGCAATATCCCCTTTATCAGCCCTAACCAGGGCAGTGCTAACGGGTACTATAATGAGCTGGCCAAATTCCCCCCCGGCTTTTCTCGCACGGCCTGGCAAGCCATCGTGGCCTTTGAGTCTCTTGAGAAACTATACCACGCTTACCGGCCTTATGCCTTAGATAAGGAGCATCTAAATCAAGTTTATAGAGATGGGTTAAAAACCCTTGCCCAGGGGGTAATAGAACATCGGCTCTCCGCCACGCTGGAAGAGATATTGCCCATATATGGCCAGATTCCTTTAGACCGGGGCAAGAAAAAACCTATCATTGGCATTGTAGGTGAAATTTATCTTCGCTCCCATCCCTTCAGCAATAATTATCTCATAGCCAGGATCGAAGAGCTAGGTGGGGAGGTATGGCAGGCTACTACCCAGGAGTGGATAATGTTTGTCAGCCATTGGCTGGAGCGTGATAGCTGGGAGAGGGGTGACTATAAAGGATTTTTGCGGGCATACCTTAAGCGATATTTCCAGAAGCGGGACGAGAAGAAGATTTCTGGCCTATTTAAAAGCTACTCAACTCATATAGAAGAGCCAGAAATAGAATTAATTCTAAAATATTCTGATAAGTACCTCCACCATAGCTGCGGCACCGAGGCGGTCCTGAGTCTGGGCCGGGCCATGGATTTTATCTACCAGGGTGCCAGCGGTCTCATCCTGGTTATGCCCTTCACCTGTATGCCCGGAACTATTGCTGGAGCCATGCTA
>Ga0156295_1190_pt1 | contig 10979 bp, 8 predicted proteins | sample RifCSPlowO2_12_FD_107943 | JGI IMG/M metagenome (GOLD analysis project Ga0156295, IMG submission 107943) | Nitrospinae bacterium RIFCSPLOWO2_12_FULL_45_22 | reverse complement strand
AAGGGCCTGTTCTTTTTTATATTTTCATCTCTAATCCTTATTGAATATTACCCGGCACCGATCCCTATCGCACCGGTAAAGGCAGGAAAAGAAATTCCCCCGGTATATCAGTGGCTCGCTAATCAAAAAGGAGATTTTGCTATCATAGAGCTCCCCATGACCGATCCAGGGCAAGAAACCCTCTATACCTACTATTCTACTTATCATTGGAAAAAGCTGGTTAATGGTCACAGTGGTTATTATCCACCCCTCTATTATTTTTATTTGAGGGATAGGGCGACCCTTTTCCCGTCCCGCGATTTTCTTCGAGACTTGCAGGCCCTCCGGGTCAAGTATCTGGTCTGGCATTCCCATCTCTATTCCCCAGGGCAGAGGGAACGAATAAAGTCGCAGATTGCTGAGCTCGGTAGCACCCTCCGGTTAGTCCGGCAATTCTATACCGACTATGTGTATGCCATAGACCCTGGCCCCTTTCCTATTCCGCCGGATTCTTTCACCGTTCTGGATAAGGCTAAATGGCAAGTCGAGGCAAACAGATTTAGTATTGATTCCCCAAAGGCCATTGATGGCATTTTGGAGACTTACTGGTCCACCCACGAGCCCCAGAGGCCAGGGAGTTATTTCTTGATAGACCTCGGTAAAGAGTGCCTAATAAATGGCGTAAGAATCCACCTGGGAGAAGATGTAGCAGAGTATCCCCGGGGTTACACACTAGAAATATCTGCGGATAAAGCGGTCTGGGAATTAGTCAAAGAAGAAAGAGACCCATTGCCACCCCTCTTATCCTATGCCCGGCAGCCCAAAGACCCTATCTTTGAGATTTATTTCCCGCCCCACGAAGCCCGGTATCTAAAAATTACCCTGACAGGTAACCACCAATATCGCTGGACTATCCACGAGCTAGAGGTGTTAAGCCCCCACGGTAACGTCAAAGTGATCCTGAGCAGCCCCTGTAACTCAACCCTTCAGGGTTGATCTGTCAAGGCTAAAGCCTTGAGTTACCCAATCGACTTCTAAGATGACTTTGACGTGGCCCTGGTTAAGTCCCATCCATCCATAGCAAAATTACCCGTATTTCGGTATACTAAATAGTTCCCACTGAAAAAAACCAGCAAAGCAAGCTTTGCCGCTACATATTGCTATAGCAATACTGTTTTCATGATGCATGTAGTGGTCGAGCTTGCTCGACACCCCATTTTTCAGTGGCAACTAAATAACTAGATACTAGAGGAATTTTCATTTTAATAATGCGGTTTTGGGAATGTATGAATAGCACGAATATAGTTAGACCGTTGCGGGCAATGCTAAGAGCCATTGGTGTCATTCGTCCATTCGTGTAATTCGTGATTAAGTATCTACTTTTGAGTTTTATTAACAGAAAAATGACAAAGATTGATTTGCTCATTATAGGGGCTGGTGGGCAGATTGGCTCTTATTTTATGCTCAAACTCTATAGTACGGAGGCACGGCTAGGGGCCCTGGACCTACCTCAACCAGTAAAGGCATTAACGACCCAGGAATTACGCATAGAAAAAGATGTCTATTATCCTGATGATAAAACGGTTATTCCATTGGGTAAAATAATAGCGAACCCGAAAACATTGGCTCCAGGTGAGGTAGCGGCTTATTCCACTATGGCCTTGGGCCAGATAGGGCTGGCCGATGGAGCGGTTATTTTTGTGGCGGTTAAGGCATATGATTATGCAGCGGTCCAGGATCTAATTAAAGAGATTGCTAAGCCAGATAGTGTGATAACCTATCTGGTTAATGGATTAGCCCCGGAAGAAAAGGCCCTGGCCGGGCATAAAGCAAGGGGTATTACCAATACATTAGTCCGGGTAGTAATAATGGGTGGGACCGATTATGAGCTGCAGGAAATAGGGAGCCACCCAGTACGGCTGGTAAGGAGCGGTATCAGTGAGATTGTTATCGGTAACTGGTTTGAGAAAAAGACCCCGGAGTTTGAACAAACCCTCCAGCGGGTAAAAACCCTCTTCCCTCCCCAAAGGCTTCAGGTAAGGGCTGAGTTCGAGAATAGCTTCAGGAAAGATAGTTTTGATAAGACCCTGGCCAACTTGATAAACCCTGTCTCGGCCCTGATTGGCTGTACCTGTGGCGAAGTAATAGATAACCAGCTCTTGCGGGGATTAATGACCAGGATCATCGAACAGGGAATCTCGGTAGGGAGAAATTTGGGCCTGAATTTAGGTAATTCAGAAGAGATAATCCAATCTCGCTTAAAGATGTATGAAGATGCAGGACAGCAGCACCTATCCTCCATGGGCCGCGATGCCCTCTTGAGCGCCCTGCGAGGAGCTATGTTTCGTCATGAGAACGAAAATATCGGCATTGCCTTAGTGGAAAAGAGTACTGGCGTAGATACCTCCTTGTTAAGAAAAGTAAATAGCCTGCTAGAGCAAGAATGTGCTATCTATAACCAATTGCAACAAAAAGATATTGCGCTGGCCCGGGATTTTTTGCTGAGTTACTGGCGTTTGAACCGGCTGTGCTGCGGACTCAGTCCCAATATGGATTATATAATCAGCCAATATCCCACCCTACCAGGATATTTAGAAAGGATTAAACAGGATTATACGCCAAAACCCCTTCCCTCAGACCCTCCCGCCTTCCTAGCGCTCCTGGAAGAGAATATTCACCAAATAAAGCCGCTCCATATATAAAAGTATCGGTAACTGTTACAGGTAGCGCTACTCGTTCCTTAGAATCTGTGATGGGCAAAAGGATAGCTATGGAGTTGAAAGATTGGATTAAGGGACACCAAGGCACTATTAAGATATTAATATTATTCATCCTCCTAACCGCCTTAATGACCTATCCCTTGATCCTCCACCTCACCGACCATCTACCCGACAATCTGGGCGACCCCTTATTGAACACCTGGATACTGGCCTGGGATGTACACCAGATATTTACTGACCCCATAAACTTATTTAATGCCAACATATTCCATCCTCACCAGCGGACCCTGGCCTATTCGGAACATTTAATAGGAAGCTCGCTATTGGCTATGCCTATTATCCTCTTCACCAAAAATGTTATCCTGGCCTATAACTTCGTCTTCCTATTCTCATTTTTTGTCTCTGCCCTGGGTATGTTCTTACTGGTCAGGCATCTAACAGGTTATTCCTGGCCAGCTTTTATTTCTGCCCTGATATTTGCCTTCTGCCCCTATCGCTTCGCCCATCTGGCTCACTTACAGCTCCTGACCATCCAATGGCTACCTTTTGCCTTCCTCTACCTGCATAAATTTGTGAATCAGTTCAAATATCGCCATTTAATCCTGGCCATAACCTTTTATGTACTCCAATGCCTGTCTTGCGGCTACTACGCCCTATTCACCACGGTATTTATCGCTTGTTTTCTCCTGCTGAATATCAAAAAAGATTTTTTTGCCTGGCAAAATATAAAGAGCTTTATCCTTTTATCTCTTATTACAGTAAGCCTATTATTCCCTCTTTTTTACCCCTATATGAAGCTTAAAAAAGACTGGGGATTTAAACGCTCCCTAGAAGAGATCATCCCCTTTTCAGCCGATGTTCAAAGCTATTTACGGGTATCAACCGAGAACAAATTATATGGAGCGATATTAGCTGATCCTGGAAATAGTATAGAAAAGACCCTTTTCCCTGGGCTGGTATGCCTGTGCCTGGCAGTATTAGGAATCATAGGTTTTATGTGCCGAGGCAGACAGCTCAACCCCAAATTAACCGAACACTTGCCCCTCTCATCTGTCCAGGGAAAGATAACTTTTTTGCGGAACCCGATGGTATATTATCTGCTTACCGCTTTCCTCGCCTTCCTATTCTCTCTTGGCCCTTTAATCCATATCCATACCACCTATAAAGATTTGATCATGGGGCCATATGCCTTACTCTATAATCTGATTCCAGGATTTGATGGGTTAAGGGTCCCAGCCCGGTTCGGGATCTTCACCATGTTCGCCTTAAGTACCCTCGCAGGATACGGTGCTTCCATTCTTTTAAGGATAAAAGGGAACACAAAGAAAAAGTTATTGTTATGCCTGATCCCAGGCCTTATTCTCCTGGAATACTACTCCGGCCCTATCCACCTGGTCTCAGTAAACAATGCCGAGGGCATCCCGCCAGTATATGGCTGGCTTGCAAAGCAGAAGGAGGACTTTGCCATTATTGAGTTGCCCATAACCGATCTCTGGCATGAAACCCCTTATATGTATTACTCCACTTATCACTGGAAAAAACTGGTTAACGGCTACAGCGGCTATTATCCCCCGTTATATTATTATTTGAAAGACAGGATGGTATTGTTCCCGGGCTCAGAATTCCTCAGGGACTTGCAGTCCCTGGGGGTAAGATACATAATCTGGCATTCTCAGCCCTATCCACCAGACTGGATAAAATGGATTAAGGGACAGATAGGGGAGATGGATAGCAGTCTTGCACTAGTTGAGCAATTCGGTTCGGATTATATTTATGAGCTAGCCCCCGTTCTTTACCCTACCCCTTCAGTCCCCTCTATCTCCCTGGTTAATATTGGATGGGAAGTAGAGGGAAGCATTTTTGACCATGATGCCTTTTATGCTATAGATGATGTTTTGAAGACCCGCTGGTCTGCGCAGGTACCACAAAGACCCGGGACCTGGTTTCTGGTAGACCTGGGTAAAAAGCATCCTGTTAGTGGTTTAAGAATACATCTGGAAAGATATGTGACTGACTATCCCCGGGGTTATAAGCTAGAGGTATCAACCGATAAACAAGTATGGAAGTTAGTAAAAAAAGAAAAGGCTGCACTACCGCCCTTACTCTCTTTTGCTTTGCATCATAAAAACCCTATCTTTGAAATCTATTTCCCTGCCCAGGAAGCCCGTTACTTGAAAATTACCCAGACCGGCTCAGACCCCGTCCATTTTTGGTCTATCCCCGAGCTAGAGATACTAACCCCTCTTCATCCCTGGTAATATTGCCCTTTATGCAACTATTCTCCCCTATTTAACTCAGGTAGATAAGGCGCAAAGGCTTCGTCGGCAAACGTTTAGAGATTATTAGCAGAGAGGGGCTAAGAGCAAATTAAGCGGGTGTGGCTATTTAAGGAATCAATATTTTTTCTGAAAATAGTCAGCAAGGATTTGCTCATGGTCAAAGGCCAACTCCAGCGGGATATTATCGGAGGTAAATATACCTATGGCGGTGGCATCATCCGCCGCCATAGGTTCTCCCTGGGCAATAGCGATAAATACTGTGCTGATATTATGCTGCCGGGGGTCCCTTTTCGGATCAGAATAGGTATGGAATTGCCGGATCAGAGTAACATCCAAAGAAGTCTCTTCCCTGGCTTCCCTCACTGCCGCCACTTCCACGGTCTCGCCATAATCTACATAGCCACCAGGGATAGCCCAGGCTAATGGAGGGTTCTTGCGATAGATAAGGACAATCCCTTTTCTTCCGTCATTGGTCTCGCATTCAATGATGATATCTACCGTAGGCGTAGGCGATTTAAAACTTTTTATCACCTGCCCACACTGGGGGCATTTCAGGTATTCCAGCATCTCCCCTCACTCCCAATTCTCCCTGTTTTGGCCTCACAATGTCATATTTATTGAGAGCAACCAACCTGAACAAACTCTAAATCCTAAGGGAGTGGCTATTTTTTGTCATAAGGCCTATGTAATATAATTTGTAGTGGTCGAGCTTGCTCGACATTTCTAGCAGAGCAAGCTCTGCCACTACCATTGTTAATGGATTTCTGACAAAGAATAGCCACACCCAAATCCTAAGCATTAAATCCAAAATAATATCAAAATCGTAAATCCAAATTTCAAAACCATTATCTCGTTTTGAATTTTGGTCATTTGAATTTGTTTAGGATTTACCATTTCGAATTTAGGATTTATCCAATTGGACACGGTCAAATTGGTTTTAGGGTCGCAGCAGGATTTTTAAGACCAGATCCTGTTTCTGATCAAATATCTCGTATGCCTTTGCTGCATCGGCCAGGGGCATAGAATGGGTGCCCAAAAAGGTTAAGTCTATCTTTTTGTTCTGGATAAGCTTTATCAAGGCGGGCATCCACTGCACATCACAAATGCTCATGGTCAAGCTAATATCCAGCATACAGAGCTGAGGCAGAGGGAATTCCATAGGCTGAGAGAATATTCCTACGGCCGAGACCCTCCCCCCGGGTCTAACGGAAGAGAGGCACCCGGCCATAGTTGCCGGGATCCCCACGGCTTCGATGGCAACATCAACTCCACGGCCCTCGGTCAATTCTTTTATCTTAGCGGCTGGATCTTCTCTAGCCGCATTTATCGGCTCACAGCCTATCTGCCGTGAAACTTCTAAGCGATAATCCAGTCTATCTACCGCGATAACCCGGGCCGGGCCAAAGAGCTGGGCACATACCTGGGCACATAATCCTACTGGGCCAGAGCCAAACACTGCCACGATATCCCCGGGCAATATATTCCCCTTCCTGGCGGCTGTAAACCCCGTAGTTAAAATATCACCAACATAGAGGACTTGCTCATCAGTTAATTCATCCGGGATCTTGTGCAGTCCCAGTTGGGCATAGGGGACTCTTACATACTCAGCCTGGGTGCCACCCAGATTGCCCATCAGAGCCCCACAACCATAAAGGCCCCCCTTCTCACAGTGGCCATATAAGCCCTTTTGACAATAATAACACTGGCCACAATATACTACACAAGAAGCGGCTACCCGGTCGCCTTCTTTAAAACCCGAGACATCCTTCCCTAGCTCTTCAATCACACCAACAAATTCATGTCCTATAGGAAAAGGTGGTGGTATGGGCAGCTCTTCATGATAGATATGGAGGTCTGAGCCACATATAGTGGAAAGGGTCACTTTGACCAGGGCATCGGTAGGTTTTTCCATGGTAGGCCGATCCACCTCCTCTATACTAACCTCCCTTGCTCCATAAAATATCAGGGATTTCATCTTAGCCATTTTCTTACCCTCCTATCGTAAAGTTTTAGTTGGCACTGAAAAAATTTCGGCAAAACAAGCTTTGCCACTACATCTTACAGAAGATTCGTTATTAGGTCATTAGGTAATTAGGTTATTAATTACGCAATGACCTAATAACCTAATAACGAAATGGTGTAGCGGTCGAGCTTGCTCGACATCCTATTTTTTCAGTGACAACTAGTTAGTTGGTGCATTTTACCTCAATAAGAAAATTCTTGCACCTTAATTAATACCGCAGTAATATTGTTCTCTAGCAAATATTTCCTAACCTTTAAACCTAAAATTGTGCATCGGAGCGTTAACCTCTTAACCTATAAAAAAGTGAGCAGTAAGCAGTTAGGAGTAAGCCGTTACTGCTCACGGCTCACTGCTTACTCTTTACTCCCTAAATAGGGGTGGATAGAGATGATGGAATTAGCTAAGTCTGCTTGTGAGACAGCAAAGGTCCTGGATGGGCGGGCTATGGCGGTAGAGATCCTGGAGGAAATAAAGACAGAAGTAGCCGCCCTTAAGGCCCAGACAGGCATAACCCCTGGTTTAGCAGCTATTTCCATTGGTGAGGACTTAGCTGGCCAACTCTTTCTGCGACGGAAAAGGATGGCATGCGACAAGGCTGGTATTAATTTCTTTGTTGCCTATCTACCCAGTGAAATTTCATTAAAGGAGCTCCAGGAAATTATTCATTCCTTGAATAACAACCCTAAAGTCCATGGGATAATTATTCGATTGCCTATTCCAGGAGAGATAGATATAGGTGCCCTTTCTCAGACAATAGATTACCGCAAGGATATAGATGGCCTTCACCCACTAAACATCGGCAAGCTCCTGGCCGGGACTGCTACCCTGGTCTCTGCTACCCTGGCAGCTATAACTGAAATATTAGGCCGATACAAAATAGATCTTATCGGTAAAAGGGTATTAATTGTAGGGCGTGAAGAAGGCTTTGCCAAGCCCTTATCCATGCTCCTGGCTCAGCGTTATGCTACGGTCTCGGTGACAACCAACTGGGGTAGCCAGGGAGAAGAATTGCTCAGCAAGGCCGAAATTGTCATTACTGACCTAAGAAAACCCAGGGCGATCAAAGCCAGTATGTTGGCTGATGATGCTATGGTAATAGATGTGGGGTTCAATATGATAAAGGGGAAGCTGGTAGGTGACATAGAACTGGATGGGGCACCAGAAAAAGCCCGGCTTATAGTCCCCGTACCCGGTGGCGTAGGCCCCTTAATAATATCCATGCTGCTGAAAAACACTCTATTGGCATACCGTAAACAGATTTTTGGCCCAGCATTAGATGAGGAAAGCATATGGAGGGAAGGAAGATAGCCGAAACAGAGCCCTGGGCCCTGAGCACCGGCCAGCCGATATATACTATTAGCGAGCTGACCAGCCGGATAAAACTGATTTTAGAGCTGGAACTTTCAGCTATCTGGGTAGAAGGAGAAATCTCTAACCTCCGGATACCCTCTTCCGGCCATACCTATTTTACCCTCAAAGATGAAACCAGTCAGATCAAGGCCCTACTCTTTAAATCCCAGCGGCGGGCCCTCAGGTTTAAACTGGAAGATGGGCTCAAAGTCATTGTCCGCGGTAGAATAAGCGTCTATGAACCCCGGGGAGAATACCAGATCATCATAGATTATATGGAGCCTAAAGGCATAGGGGCTCTGCAACTGGCCTTCCAGCAACTGAAAGATAAGCTGGCGCAAGAAGGGTTATTTGACCCCCAGCACAAAAAGCCCTTGCCCCTATTGCCCCAAAAAATCGGTATAGTGACTTCACTTACTGGGGCTGCTATCCAGGATATCTTGCGGGTTATCCAGCGGCGTTTTGCCAATGTCCATCTTATCCTTTATCCCGCCCGGGTACAAGGAGAGGGTGCTTCCCAGGAAATCGCAGAAGGGATCAGGCTCCTAAACCAGTTCCCTGATATAGATGTGTTGATTATAGGGCGAGGAGGCGGGTCAGTAGAAGACCTATGGGCTTTTAATGAAGAAGCGGTAGCGCGGGCAATCTTTGCCTCCCGCATCCCGGTAATATCAGCCGTGGGCCATGAGATAGATTTTACTATTGCCGATTTTGTGGCTGACCTGCGGGCCCCTACCCCCTCAGCGGGCGCAGAATTAGTGGTCAAGAACAAGGAAGATATCCTTTTGCACCTCCAAACCCTCCATAGCCGGCTGCGGAACCGGATGGGCTATTCCCTGGGCTTCTTAAAAGATCGGCTCCAACGCCTCTGCCAGCGAAAGGGCTTCTCCATACCTCAAGAAAAGATGCAATACCATCAACAAAGGGTAGATGAGTTACAGGCCCGGACAGTCAAGACGCTTTCTATTCAGCTTAAGAATAAAAAGGAATACCTGGCCCATTTGTGCCAGAGGCACTATTCCCGGTCACCGAGAGAAAAGATCCTTTATGGAAGAGATTATCTGCAAAGGCTTTTCAAAGACCTGACCCGCCAGATGATCTATAGACTGGGTATGACAAGAAAACGATTGGAGGGTACCGCAGGACAGCTTAATAGCCTGAGCCCTCTGGCTATCCTGGCACGGGGCTATAGCATCTGCTGCAGCCTACCCAGCGGGCAGATAGTAAAAGATGCCCAGGAGGTAGAAAAAGGCCACAAGGTATCAGTAAAGCTCTATCAAGGAGAAATTTTTTGCCGAGTGGAAAAAACTAAACCGGAGGAGAAAATAGATAATGACCGAGCCAAGATTTGAAGAGGCTATGAGCCGCCTGGAGGAATTAGTCAAGCGATTAGAAGGTGGAGACCTTTCCCTGGACGAATCTTTAGAAGTGTTTGAAGAAGGGATAAAGCTGTCCCGGTGGTGTATAAAAAAGTTGGAAGAAGCGGAAAGAAAAGTAGAGGTGCTGCTAAAGACCGAGGCCGGGGAGCTAGAAGTCAAGCCATTAGATTTTACCGAAGAATTGGGAGAACTTTACAACGGTTGATAAACAATGCGTAGACCCAAAGAAGTCGAAAAACTGCTTGCTGACAGGATACCTCTCTTTTTTAGATTCGAAGTATAATAATAGAACCTTTTGGCCCAAGCCAGATATGAACGTTCCGTTCGATAAGAATAATTTAGCGGCCCTAAAATGGAAAAAGTATATTATACGAATTTCTTAAATGCTGCTATTATAAAATAATTATGAATAGAGGTAAAGAAATCTTCTTTCTGCTACGGGCTTTTTTCCTTTGTATGTATTTGCAAATTATGATAAGGCAAAGGAAAAAATCTAAAATTAAGTACTTCGTCTATTAATTGTTCGATTCCATGAGGAGGAGACAGAAGAATGAGCATAGCTGATTGGTTGATGATACTTGCCGTCCTGCTGAGCCCGGTCATAGCTGTCCAGGTTCAGAAAGGAATAGAGAAATGGAGAGAAGGACGAAACAGGAAGTTGCTGATATTCAAGACACTCATGGCAACAAGAGGATCTCGCCTTTCTCCAGCCTATGTGGAAGCTCTGAACATGATAGACCTTGAATTCAACACAAAGAAAACAAAGGAAAAGAAGGTCCTCAACGCGTGGAAGGTATATCTGGACCACCTGTACAACGCTCCGAGGGACTATACGGACCCGGACTACAAGGCAAAACAAAAAACGTGGAATAGCAAGACAGATGATTGCCTTGCCGACCTTCTTGTTGTGATGGGACAGTGCCTGGGCCACGATTTTGACCGTGTCCAACTCAAGAAGGGTTTCTATGCCCCTCAAGGGCACGCGGATATCGAATTAGAGCAGCTACTCATCCGCAGAGGCGTCGTAAACTTGCTCTATGGGAAAACGTCACTACCCATTGCAGTCGGACAGTTGCCGACATAGGAGAATCGAACAAAGCCATCGAGTGCGACTCAGGAACCCGCGCCGAACGCGTCTCCCTGAGCGCCTCATGGCTGACGTTATGCTTCCAAAAGGAGCCGATGATGCTACACCATAGTTTTTCACATATACTGTTTGAAATTGTTGTTGAAACCGTTAATAGAATGA
>Ga0156295_1137_pt1 | contig 11000 bp, 10 predicted proteins | sample RifCSPlowO2_12_FD_107943 | JGI IMG/M metagenome (GOLD analysis project Ga0156295, IMG submission 107943) | Nitrospinae bacterium RIFCSPLOWO2_12_FULL_45_22 | reverse complement strand
GCTGGGGCTATGCAGAGTGGCATTAATCCTCTGAAAGAACCTTTCTCTATTTATCGTGGACTCCCGTTTTCCCTTACCCTAATCCTTATTTTAGGTGCCCACGAATTGGGTCATTTTATAGTCTCCCATAAAAGGGGGGTGAAGGCAACGCTACCATATTTTATCCCCGCCCCTACCTTCTTGGGTACCTTTGGGGCATTTATTAAGATTAAATCACCTCTGCCCAATAGAAATGTCCTGCTAGATATTGGTATAGCGGGCCCCCTGGCCGGCTTTATTATCGCTATCCCGGTAATAATAATGGGATTGAAACTCTCTGAGGTTACTTTGACCACCGGCGATGCCGGGGGGACGGGTATTTCTCTGGGAGCCTCAATCATATTCTCTTTATTGACCCGTTGGGTTTTAGGGGTAACGAGTGAAAGCCATACTATCATCCTTCATCCCATTGCCTTTGCTGGGTGGATAGGTCTGTTTGTAACTGCTCTGAACCTCTTACCGGTAGGTCAATTGGATGGGGGTCATATAACCTATTCTCTATTCCGGAAGAGGCATAAGCTGATTGCCAGTGGGACTTATTGTGGGTTGATATATCTGGGCTTTCAATGGCCGGGTTGGTTTGTCTGGGGGGTCTTGTTGATTAGTCTCTTTGGCCTGCGGCACCCACAGCCTTTAGATCATCTAACACCCCTGGATAGGAATAGGAAGATATTGGGCATCATTGGGATCATTATATTTATTCTCTCTTTTACACCCGTTCCTTTCCACATCCCTTAAGATTTGAGCTAACTAATTAGCCACGAAGGGACAAGAAGGGTCGCTAAAACATATTGAAAGGCTATTTTTAGTAGAGGGTTTTTTTAAGCTTGAGTGAGGATTTAAAATTTTTGCAGGAAAATATTGAGACCATTCTGGATACTATGGCCGATGGTCTCTTTACCGTAGACCTGTCTGGTAGGATCACCTATTGGAATAAAGGGGCCGAGCGGATCACCGGATACAGCAAAGAGGAAGCCCTGGGAAAACATTGTAATATCTTTGAGGGAGAGACCTGTAAAGGCCCCTCCTGTGATACTGGTATAATGAAATGTGGGCTCTTTTCTCTGGGCTATATCGAAAATAAGGAATGTACCTTCCAGGCAAAAGACGGTAGGGAAGTGATTATCCTAAAGAATGCCCGCATCCTTAAAAATAAACTAGGAGAGGCTATTGGTGGGATAGAAAATATAACCGATATTACTTCCCTCAAGAAGATTAAAGAAGAGATCACAGACCTGCAATCCAGGCTAAAAAAGATATATAGTTTCGAGAATATAGTGGGTAAAAACCATAAGATGCTCAATCTATATGATCTGATTAAAAAGGCCGCTAATAGTAATGCATCAGTCCTTATCCAGGGAGAAAGTGGTACCGGCAAAGAGCTTATAGCTAATGCTATCCACTACCTGAGCAGCCGTAAGGACTACCCCTTAGTAAAAGTCAATTGCTCAGTCCTCTCCGAAACTATCCTGGAGAGCGAACTATTCGGTCATGTGAAAGGGGCCTTTACCGGTGCGATCAAAGATCATGCCGGTCGGTTCGAGGCGGCTAATGGTGGGAGCATTTTCCTGGATGAGATCGGGGATATCAGCCCGTTAATCCAGATGAAACTCCTACGGGTATTACAGGAAAAGGAATTTGAGCGAGTGGGGGATAATAAACCCATTAAAATTGATGTGAGGATAATCTCGGCTACTAACAAAGACCTGATGCAATTAGTTGATCAAGGGAAATTTAGAGAGGACCTCTATTACCGCCTCAAGGTATTCCCTATCCATGTCCCCCCTTTAAGAGAAAGGAAAGATGACATCCCCCTCCTGGTAGATCATTTCATTAAAAAATTTAATCAAGAGAATAACAAACAGGTCTACGGTTGTTCCCCAGAGGTAATGAGGACTATTTTGAACTATAGCTGGCCCGGAAACATACGGGAACTGGAAAATGCCCTGGAATATGCCTTTGTAGTTACTGATGCTCCTGAAATAAAATTAGAAGACCTACCTATAGAAGTAATACAACCCAAAGACCAGAACCATCCCCCTACCATCTCATCGGAAAGGGATTTGCTGCCCAAAGATCAGTCCTCTTCTTCAACCCTTTCACCAAAAGACCATTTGCGGGTCGTTTTGGAAAAACACAATTGGAACCGCACCAAAACTGCCCAGGCCCTCGGTATTAGCCGAGTGAGTCTCTGGAAGAGGATGAAGAAATTCGGCATCACGAAAAACTAACCCCAGATGTTAACCATGGTAAACTAACCCTTAGCAATGTTAACCTATAAGTTAACAGTTTGCCCGGTTGGGTAAAAGCCTATATGTCTCTTTAGCCGCACTGGGTCTGATCTCTACTCCTTGCCCGTTAGATGGCACAGTTTTTGCTCCTTACTCCTTACGCCTCACGATTGATTCATCTGAAAGCTGACGGCTGATAAGGGAATGTTCCCTGGAGGAGGTGGAGAGAGATGGAAAATCTATATAGCTTTCCAGCAAACCAGACGTTGCTAACCATAAACAATCTGGTGGCTAGTCTATCCCTTTTACTATCTTTTGGATTAGCGGCGGTGGTAGGTATCCGCTCTTTAAGACAAAAGGTAAAGAAGGGGCTTGTTCCGAAGTATAAATCCGAAGATTTGGTAAAGGCTGCTTAATCTCCCTCAATGAGCAGCTCGATAGTCCAGATAGTTTTGGAGGATAAGTTGGGCAGCTAACTTATTGATCACCTTTTTTCGTTTTCTTCGGCTGAGATCGGCCTCTAATAAGGTTCTCTCTGCCCAGATGGTTGTTAGTCTTTCATCCCAGGTCAATACCGGGCAGGGAAGGGTCTCTCTTAGCTGGTTGACTAAGGCAAGGATTTTTTCTCCCTGTAAACCTATGCTGCCATCCATTTGTTTAGGTAACCCGACTACAATGCATTCCACTTCATACTGTTCTATGAGACATTTGAGATAAACCAGGTCGTTTTCTAACCCTTTTCTCTGGTAAGTTTCGAGGCCGCAAGCAATCTTTTTTGATGGATCACTCACCGCCACACCAATAAACTTTTCTCCCATATCTAGTCCTAAGATACGGTTCATCATAATGTTTATGACCTCCGATAGTTTTTTAACCCTTCACCACAAACGCAAAAAGCCGTAAGGCGTTAGTAGTAAGGCGTAAAGCGATAACTCCTCACCCCCTTACACCTCACTTCTCACTCCTTACGATGTACGTATCTCTGTGATCTCTGTGTGCTCTGTGGTAAATTAGCAAAATAATTTTACTGACGAAAAGTGTTAACTACTTTTTGGGCAAAATGAAGGATGCACATTTGCCAGTAATATTTCTTTTTTTGTAACATTAGCGTATCATTGCGAGCAGAGCGAAGCAATGACGACTTTATTTTATCGTTCACTATATTTTTATTCAAGTTTTTGAGAAGTTTTGCCGGGTATGGAAGAGTTTGAAGTCCTTAAATCCCTGGTAGTTATATTTGGGGTCTCTGCCACAGTAGTCTTTATTCTCCATAGACTAAGGCTACCCCCTATTGTTGGGTTTCTTATTGCCGGGATATGCCTTGGCCCTCACGGGTTTAGATTTATCAACGATATTCATGAGGTAGAGCTCCTGGCTGAGATCGGTATAATTTTACTTCTATTTACTATCGGACTTGAATTTTCCCTGAAGAAGCTCCTGAGGTTCCGCTCTACCGTTATAGGCGGTGGGTTAGCCCAGGTTTCTCTCACTATCGCAACCACAGCTACAGTAACCTATTTTTTAATAAAGGATATAAGGTCTGCTGTCTTTATCGGGTTTATCATCGCCTTAAGCAGCACGGTCATAGTCTTGAAAATGCTCTCTGACCGTGGAGAGATAGATACTCCCCACGGCAGATTGATGGTAGGCATACTAATCTTTCAGGACTTATGTATAGTCCCCTTTATGCTCCTGGTGCCAGTTCTCGCTGGAGGATATGGTCTGATAGCGCTCATCGTAACTATGGCCAAGGCAGTCATCATTATAGGCACAATAATCTTTGGCGCTAACTGGCTGGTACCCCGTATTCTACACCAGATTGTTCATACCAGGAGCCGGGAACTCTTCATAATAACCATCATCTTCCTCTGCCTTGGGACAGCGCTACTGACGTCAAGGTTTGGTCTTTCCCTTGCCCTTGGTGCCTTTCTCGCGGGCCTGGTGATCTCTGAATCTGAATATGCTTATCAGGCTATGGCAGATATCTTACCCTTCACCAATAGCTTTACTGGAATATTTTTTATATCGGTCGGTATGCTTTTGGACATTGGCTTTTTGATCTCTAACCTCTCATTAGTTATCCCTATAGTGCTGGCCATATTCTTGCTTAAGACGCTCATGGGTTTAATGGCTGCCTTAATCCTCGGTTATACACTGAGGATAGCAATGCAGACCGGGCTGGGCATTTTCCAGATAGGGGAATTCTCTTTTGTCCTGGCTATAGCAGGCGAAAAGGCCGGACTCATCCCGGGCAATTACTACCAACTGTTCCTTTCTGCATCGGTCATAACAATGGTCATGACACCCTTTATCATGAATGCTTCCCCCTGGCTCTCAAGCTCCCTCTCTTCGAGAAGACTTTTAAAAAGGGCTGCCCGAATAAGGGATAAGGGCAGAAAGGGTGGCATTCCGGGAAAGAGGGTAGACCATGTTATAATTGTAGGTTTTGGCCTTAATGGGAGGAATCTTGCCAGAGTCCTGCGGGAGACCTCGATACCCTATATAGTCATTGAGCTTAATGCTAGCACCGTGCGATCAATGAAAAAGGCGGGAGAACCCATATTCTATGGAGATGGGACAAGGCTAGAAATCCTCCACAAAGCCAGCCTTGAAACGGCAAAGCTCCTGGTCATTGCCATATCAGACCCCGCCTCCACCAGGAAGATAGTTCAGACAGCCAGAAGAGGGAACCCAGAGTTGTACATCATTGTCAGGACCAGATACGCATCTGAGGTGGAAGACCTAAAGGGGCTTGGGGCTAACGAGGTAATTCCTGAAGAGTTCGAGACCTCCATAGAGATCTTTGCCCGGGTGCTGCATCACTACCATATCCCCAAAAACTTTATCCTGGACCAGATAGACCGGATACGGAGTGACAACTACCAAGTGCTGAGGGGCGTAGAACTACCCCGAAAATCCTTACTAGAAAGATACGAGATGCTTTATGACATCGAGACGGAAACATTTTTTATTGAAGAAGATTCCTTTGTCGCAGGGCATTCTCTGGGGGACTTGAAGCTGCGCACCGAGGCCGGGGCAACTGTCCTTGCGGTTAAGAGGGGAGATAACAGTATTTATCCAAATCCAGGGGCAGAATTCATGCTGAAACCCCATGATATCCTTTTCCTGGTTGGAACGAAAGAGGATGTTGATAAGGCCATTACCTTTCTCAGCGACAAGAAGCCCCATTGAAGTAAGATAACAGTTCGCGGGGTTCAGTTACCAGGGTTCAGGAAAAGACTTTAAATTTTGAATGGTTATCAATATTTAGAGATCGCGCGAAGGTTTAATAGCCCATGTAGGTCTTTGAGAAAAAGCCTGCCTGACAACTGATCCCTGACCCCTGTGAACTGTTACCAAATTATGATTTGACAAAGGATAGCCCAGCGAAATAGAATAGAGAGACTGGCGGTGAGAAGATTATGAAATGGGTGTATATAAGCGATATTGCACAACATCTGGATGAAGAGATAATCATTAAGGGATGGCTTTATAATAAGAGGTCCAGTGGCAGGATCCATTTCTTATTGATCCGGGATGGCACTGGTATTATCCAGGGTATAATGGAGGAAAAGGAAATATCACCAGAGACCTTTGCACTATATAATGATCTGACCCAGGAGTCTTCCCTCATCGTCCAGGGAAAGGCCCGGGCTGATAAACGGGCACCGGGAGGCTATGAGCTTTACCTTACTGATCTGATCCCAGTCCATATAGCCCAGGAGTATCCTATTGCCCTGAAAGAACATGGCACAGCCTTCCTTATGGAGCACAGGCACCTGTGGCTCCGCTCCAGCCGTCAGCATGCCATCTTGAGTATCCGCAGTGAAATCATAAAGGCCCTGAGGGATTTTTTTGATGAGCGCGGGTTTATCTTGCTGGATACCCCGATCCTAACACCGGCGGCTTGTGAAGGTACTACGACCCTTTTTGAGACAGAATATTTTGATAGCGGCAAGGCTTATCTCTCACAGAGTGGCCAGCTATATGCCGAGGCAGGGGCAATGGCCTTTGGCAAGGTCTATTGCTTTGGCCCCACTTTCCGGGCAGAAAAATCCAAGACCCGACGTCATCTGACCGAGTTTTGGATGTTAGAACCAGAGATAGCCTATGCTGATCTGGACTATATTATGGCCTTTAGTGAAGAGATGCTCCAATACTTGGTCGAGTGCATCTTGACCAAAAAGGGCAAGGAGTTAGAAGCGCTAGACAGGGATCTGGCTCCCTTAAAAAAGATTAATTCACCTTTCCCCCGGCTCTCCTATGACGAGGCCATAAAGTATTTGCAACAACAAGGATCAAAGATAGAATGGGGAGAAGACTTTGGTGGTGACGAGGAGACGATTCTATCCACTATTTATGACCAACCTATTATCATCCATCGCTATCCCCGGCAGTGCAAGGCCTTCTATATGAAGGGTGATCCTGAGGCAGAAGGCCGGGTACTTAATATGGATATATTGGCCCCGGAAGGCTATGGGGAAATTATTGGTGGCTCGCAAAGAGAAGACCATTTAGAGCGATTATTAGAGAAGATCGAGCAGCAGAACCTACCTAAAGAGGCCTTCGAGTGGTATATAGACTTAAGGAGATACGGGTCAGTACCCCATGCTGGTTTTGGCCTCGGTATAGAGCGGACTGTCGGATGGATTTGTGGGCTCAAGCATGTGCGGGAGACTATACCTTTCCCCCGGATGATGGAGCGTATTTATCCGTAGGACAAAAATGGAGGAGAAATGCTTAGTGTTAGATTACATGGCCGCGGTGGCCAGGGGGCAGTGACAGCCGCTAATATCTTGGCCTTAGCGGCTTATCTGGAAGGGTATCAGGTGCGGGCTAACCCCTTTTATGGCCCCGAGCGCCGTGGTGCGCCCGTAGCAGCTTTCGTCAGGATTGATCAGCAGCCCATCCGGCTCAAATCCCAGATCTATCAGCCCGATTGCATAATGGTTCTGGATGCCCGTCTTCCACACGTCATTAACGTGCTGAACGGGTTGAAACCAGGTGGTACGGCTATATTCAATTCTCCTCTGTTCCCTGAAGAGTTGCCTGGTATGGAGCAGGTAGGCCAAATAGCTGTAGTAGATGCTAATAATATTGCCAAAGAGATCCTGGGGGCGCCTATTACCAATACTACTATGGTAGGGGCCTTTGCCCGGGCTTATCCCATAATTACTCTTACAGCTATAAAAGAGGCTATTCACAAGAACTTCCCTGATGATAAACAAGCAGAATTAAATTTTAGAGCGGCCTCGGCTGCTTACGATAAGGCCCGAATAAAACGGTTAGAAGTTAACATAACATTGTCACATTAGATAAATCCTAAGCTCGAAATCCTAAATCCTAAACAAATTCAAATGACCAAAATTCAAAACAATTTGTCGTGTCCGTAAAATTCACGGTCACGGAACACGGACACCGACACGGTAAACACTGAGATTTGGAATTAGGATTTTGATATTATTTAGGGTTTAGTGCTTAGGATTTAGAATTTGTTAAGCTGGGTTGCTCCAGGTAAATGTGACAAAGTCCAGTGACGGGGGGGAAGATGATATTGCCATTTACTAGCATGACCCGGGAGTTTGCTACCCGCGAGACAGGAAGTTGGCGTACCGAACGGCCTATTATAGACTTAGAAATATGTAGTGACTGTGGCCGCTGTATAGAGTATTGTCCGGAAGGGATAATCCTGAAAGAAGAAAAGCCAGTCATTGATTATCTCTTCTGTAAAGGCTGCGGTATCTGTGCGTGCGAATGTCCCAAAAAAGCTATTAACATGATTATGGAATGAGGATTATATGGCTACTACAGAGATAATAACAGGTAATAGCGCCCTTGCCCATGGGGTTCGATTAGCGCGGGTGCAGGTAATAGCCCCCTACCCTATTACACCTCAAACCTCTATTGTTGATGAGATAGCTAATTTTGTCGCCAGTGGTCAGTTAGAGGCTAAATTCATCAATGTAGAATCAGAACACAGCTCGTTGGCTATCTGTACTGGTGCAGAGCTGGCTGGTGCCCGCAGTTTTACCGCTACCAGCTCTATGGGATTGGGTTATATGTTTGAGGGGCTGACCTTCCTCCATGGCATGCGCTTGCCCGTAGTAATTGGCGTAGCTAACCGTACCTTAGGGGCACCCATGGGTGGTGGTGGCCCAGATTATTCCGACGTGATGTCGGCCAGGGATTTTGGCTTTCTGCAGTTCTATGTCGAGAGCAACCAGGAGGCCCTGGATACTATCTTGATGGCGTATCGGATTGCCGAAGACCCGCGGGTATTATTACCTGCTATGGTTAGCATAGACGGGTTTTATCTATCCTTCTCTTCGGAAATTGTCTATATCCCTGACCAGGAAGAAGTAGATGCCTTCCTACCTCTATACCAGCCAACCCATGCCCTATTAGACCCTGATGATCCTATGGCGTTGTTCTGTGAGCCATTAGCTACTATCCATTACGATTATCAGATTGACCAGGTTATGCAAGAAGTACCGGAGGTTATCAGAGAGGTAGAGGAGGAATTCTTTAGTCGCTTTGGCCGAAGATATGGGCTGGCAGAAGAGTACCGGTGCGAAGGGGCAGAGGCCGTAATAGTAACCGTAGGTTCTATGACCGGTACTGCCCGGGAAGTAGTGGATAGGATGCGGGAGAAAGGATTACCCGTGGGATTGTTAAAACTGCGGGTATTACGTCCTTTTCCTACCGAAGAGATCAGGGCTTTGGCCAGGCGGGTCAAGACATTAGCGGTCATTGACCGCAATGTGAGTCATGGTGGTGGAGGGGGTTGTGGGATTATCTGCCTGGACATTAAATCAGCCCTCTATGGACAGAGACAGACCCCCATTATCCTGAGCCTGATAGCCGGCTTAGGCGGATTAGATATTACCGAAGAGATGATCCATTCCTTCCTCTTAAATGCCCTTGAAGCTGGTCGGAAAGGATGGATAGAAAAGGAAGTAGAATGGGCCCTGCCTCCTTTACCAATTACTACCGGAGTTATTCCACGGGATAATGCCCAGAGGCTGGTTTACCCAGGCACACCCAGTTGTGCCGGCTGTACTGCTACCCTGCTCTTCCGCACTACTATTGATACCCTGGGTAAAGATACCTGCCTGATTATGCCCCCTTGCTGCATATCAGTAGTTAATACTGTGGGGTGGCCGGGCCATTCACCAGTAAAAATACCTTTTTATATGACCACTTTTGCCTCTACCGCTGCCGCAGCAACGGGGGTGAGGGCCGGGCTGGATATGCGGAGTAAAACAAATAATCTGGTCTTAGGGATGGCCGGTGATGGCGGTACTGCCGATATTGGCATCCAGTCGCTGTCTGGGGCGGCTGATCGTAAGGAACCGATTATTTATATCTGCTATGATAATGAGGCCTATATGAATACTGGCATTCAGAAGAGTGGCACCACACCATTTGGCGCCCGAACTACTACTACACCCGTTGCCTGCCTGGGTGAAGGTAATCCTTTATTGTCTAAAAATATGCCCCGGATCATGGCGGCCCATGATATCCCTTATGTGGCAACGGCTTCAGTAGCCTTTCTGGAGGATTATAGGCGGAAGTTAAAAAAGGCCGCCCAGGTAGTAAGAGAGCGGAAAGGGCTGGCATATATCCATGCCCATACACCCTGCTCAACGGGCTGGCGCTTCCCGGCCCATCTAGGGATTGAAATAGCCCGATTGGCAGTAGAAACAAACCTCTGGCCCCTGTACCAGATTGAGGAAGGGGTGCTTAGCCTGACAAAAAAGGTCAAGTCACCTAAGCCCGTCACGGAATATACTAAGCTCCAGGGCCGTTTCCGGCACCTGAGCACCGGACAGATCCAAACTCTACAGCAATATGCTGACCAACTAATAAATTCCCTTTTACCCAAGAAAGAAGGGGCAAGCTCTCCCATTACATAAAAACATTAATCTAAAACACAAGGCCATCATGATGCTGGTTTATTCGGCTGGACTCCGGGTAAGTGAAATAGTAAAGTTAAAGGTAGAGAATATAGTAAAAAATATCCGCAATACTACGGATAAGATGCCAAACAACTATGCGGTTAAGTAGAGAAAAGGTTAATTATATCTCGCAAATAATTGTTAAAGACCTGAAAGGCTGTCCGGCTATAACTCTCTTGAAAGGGGATAATGATGTCCGGCTAAGGATTGTCAAGATAATAACTGATGAGTTAAAGATAGATGATGAAGTAGATGCTGCGGTGAGGAAGACCCTGGCTTCTTATACCAGAAGGATTGAGGAAGGTTCTCGGGAATGGGATATTATGTACCAGAAACTCTATGAAGAAGAAATGAACAGGCGACAAAGGTATTAAAATTGCTCATGAGAGAAAAGTATATAACAGCTTTATGGATGGGAAGAGGCGGTACCATATCCTATCTTGCCAATGGAGTGAAGTAGTTAATGCAGGGAAGATTTTTAGAAAATTCATCCAGCGGCTGGGAAAATTACGAGCTTCAGATATTAAATTAGCCCCGAATAGGCATTAAATAACAACTACGAACAAAGTGATCGAGAAAGAATACTTGAGCATAAAAGAATTGAGTGATATAATTCCTTACCCAGAGAAGACCATAAGTAATTTATGGAAGAATTTTTTACGCAAATTTTTGTCAACCTTTTGGCCAAAAAAAAGGACAAAGGGCTGAACACCCAAGAAAATAAAGGGTTGGGCGAGTAGCTCAGGTGGATAGAGCGTTGGTCTCCGGAACC
>Ga0156295_1162_pt1 | contig 11037 bp, 8 predicted proteins | sample RifCSPlowO2_12_FD_107943 | JGI IMG/M metagenome (GOLD analysis project Ga0156295, IMG submission 107943) | Nitrospinae bacterium RIFCSPLOWO2_12_FULL_45_22 | reverse complement strand
AGGGAACCGATTGTTCAGCGGCCAATCCTGGAACCTGATACCCCATTATCGCTATTTAGGCAATTCGGTCCTCTCGCTCCTTACTAAGATAGCCTCAGGCTACTGGCATATCGCTGATTCTCAATCGGGCTATACCGCCATCTCTTTGCGGGCCTTGCAGGAATTAGACCTGGAGCGGGTTTTCCCCCGGTACGGCATGCCCAATGACCTGCTCATCTGGTTAAATATCCATAATTTCAAGGTCAAAGATGTCCAGATAAAACCAGTTTATAATATCGGAGAAAGATCGGGCATCAGACTCCGAAAAGTAATACCCCGGATATCCTGGCTCCTGCTCAAGGGTTTTATCCGGCGTTTATTCCATAAATATATCATCCAGGATTTTCATCCCCTGGTATTTTTTTACCTATTTGGTCTAGTTTTTTTGCTGGGAGGGGCGGCCCTGGGTCTATTCACCCTGCTGATTGACCAGCTTGAATTGTTTGATATAGGGTATGGCTGGATGATCCTGGGGGCTATGCTGGTAATGTCTGGTATTCAGTTGACCCTTTTTGCCATGTGGTTTGATATGGATTACAATAAGGATTTAAAGGGATAAAAGGAGCAGGAAAGGGGAGGAAGGTCCTTTATAAGCAATCTTAAAAAGGAGGGTTACCCAGTTGGAAACAGCAATAGGCTTAACTTTTTTGGGCATGTTCCTGGCAGTTTGGGGTGTATTCTTAAATAAGCAGACTACCAGGGTGTTGGAGAGGATGGATGAACGTAGCCTGAAGCAAACAGAGATCCTGGAGAAGATGGATGAGCGCTCGGTGAGGCATGACGAAGTGCTTGCTGGTATAAGTGAGACACTGGCTGGTGTAGGTAAGACCCTGGAATCTATTGCCCAGCTTATAATTACGGGTCAAAGGGGCAATTAGTAATGAGGGTGCTTTTGGTTGCCCCGCCGATAATGAACCCTATCCGGGCAGATATGTCCGACTATTTTGAGAAGGAGAGCGGAGTGTATCCCCCGTTAGGGTTAATGTATCTGGCAGCATATCTGAAGCAGAATTCTTCTCATCAAGTAGAAATACTCGATTGTCCGGACGAAAAGATAACCCCGGAGGAAATAGAGAATAAAGTGCGGGGGTTCCAACCGGACCTGGTCGGCATAACCACCCTGACCTTTACCCTGCTGGATGTCTTAGTAGTAGCACAGAGGATAAAAAGCCTGGACCCCAATATCCATATCTGCCTGGGCGGATCACACCCCTTCCTTTTCCCTCAGGAGACTATTAGCGTCCCGTTTGTAGATTCCCTGGTCCTGGGTGAAGGAGAGAATACTTTCTTGGGATTGATTGATTGTCTGGGAAAAAAGAGTGACTGGAAAGAAATAAAGGGTCTGGTATGGAAAGATAAATCAGGAGAGGTCAATAATACAGATATGGCTGATTTAAACCCTGACCCGGACTCCTTCCCTTTCCCGGATCGCAGGGCTACACCTTATAAGAGATATTTTTCGGTGATGAGTAAAGGCTCTTTGATGACGACTATGATAACCAGCCGGGGGTGTCCTTATTCCTGTATCTTCTGTGGCCGGCCCCATCTAGGGAAGAAATTTCGTGCCCGCTCTCCTCAGAATGTAGTCGCTGAATTGAGAGAGTGCCTGGGGCTGGGTATAAAAGAATTTATGATCTTTGATGATATCTTTACCTTAGACCGGCAGCGGGTACTGGCTATTTGTAATCTTATTATTGAGCAGGGTCTAAATATTAGCTATGCTATCCGATCCCGGGTTGATACCGTGGATAAATATGTCCTGGAGGCATTAAAGAAATCTGGCTGCCAGCGGATATCCTATGGCATAGAATCCGGGAACGATAACATACTGAAAAATTTAAAAAAAGGGATAACTAAGAAACAAGCCCTGGAGGCGGTTAAAATGACCAGGGATTTGGGGATAACGGTCCTGGCAGATTTTATGCTGGGCTCTCCAGGAGAAAAACGAGACCATATCCTTGAGACTATAGATTTTGCCCTGGCCTTAAACCCCGATTTTGCCCAGTTCACTATTACTACACCCTTTCCCGGTACTGAGCTCTATGAAAAAGGATTGGGATTGGGCTTGTTGAAAGAGGATTATTGGCAGAAGTTTGCCCAAGACCCTTCACCAAATTTTATCACCCCGGTATGGGAGGAGAATTTATCTCGAGAGGAACTCCTGGAGCTGTTCCAACTGGCCCATAAGCGGTTCTATCTCCGGCCCCGGTATATCTTCAAGAGGCTCTATAAAACTACCTCCCTTAAGGAGCTTACCGGGGCTATCAAGGCCGGCAAGAAGGTATTCTCCCTCTCCCGGGAAAAGGTTAAAAACCTATGAAGATTGTCTTGATAAGTGCGCCTTATCTAGATGTCTATGGGACCCTAAATGTGGGTAAGAACCATACCTTTTCCCTGGGCGTAGGTTATGTGGCGGCAGTATTGCGGGATGCCGGCCATCAAGTCTCCTTGCTAGACCCAGAGCCATTAGGTATGAGCGATGGAGCAATAAAAGAGTACCTCAAGAGTAAAGAGCCGGATTTGGTAGGGATATCTAGTGCCACAGCTAATTTCAAAGGGGCTATTAGGATGGCGCACTTAGCCAAAGAAGTCTCTAAACCGACCACAATTATTGGTGGGGTCCATGCCTCGGCCCTTCCCCTGGAGACCTTGAGAGATTATCCTGAGTTTGACATAGTGGTCATAGGCGAGGGGGAAGAAACCATGGAGGAGCTTTGTAGGCACCTGGAGAGCGGAAAAGAAGTTCTTCAAGATATAAAGGGTATTGCCTATCGAGGTAATGGTCGCTTAGAGAAGACCCCGCCTAGGACCCTTATCCAGAATCTAGATCAGTTACCTTTCCCAGCCCGGGAGATGGTGGATCTGAATCTATACCGGCCCCAGGTCCATCTATACCGGGGGAGAAAGAGTGCTACTATCCTTACCAGCCGCGGTTGTCCCGCCCCATGTACCTTCTGTGCCACAGCCGTGACGATGGGAAACCGTTTTAGGAAACACAGCCCGGAGTACGTCTTGAGAGAAATAAGACACCTGGTTACAGAATATGGCATCCAGGATTTCGTTATTGTGGACGACACCTTTACTATTGATAAGCAAAGAGTGGTGGCTATCTGTAACCAGATCATTGAACAAGGATTAGATATTGGCTGGTTCTGTTTTGCCCGGGTAGATAATGCCACAGTTGATCTCTATGAGACGATGAAAAAGGCCGGATGTTTCAGTATGTTCTTTGGTATTGAATCGGCTGACCCTCAGGTCTTAAAAAATATTAAGAAAGGGACCACCGTTGAACAGGCCCGTAAGGCACTGCACCTGGCCAATAAGATAGGCCTTAAGACCGAAGCGGGATTTATGCTGGCTAACCCTGGCGATACCAGAGCGAGCATCAAGAAGACTATTGCCCTGGCACGGGAATTAAACCCGGTGATTGCCTCTTTTAATATCATGACCCCTTTCCCCGGGACCGAGGAATATGAAAGGTATCTACCTCTTGATCCAGTAGGGATGAGAAATTGGGATAATTTTATCCCCAAAGGCATAACACCCTTAATAGAACCAGATGGCCTCTCGCGGAGGGATCTGCAAAAGTTTTTGGTTGAGGCATATTTGAGGTTTTATCTGAGGCCCCAGCAACTCTTGCGCATATTAAGAAATATTACCTCCTGGGAAGAATTTAAAGTCTATTTGAGAGGTGGATTGGGCCTATTCCGCAGGATTTGGGAATGGGTTAAGGCCAGTAATAAATAAGGGAGGGTTTTTTAACCATGGTAGAGCTTACCTTACAAGACCTGGATCGCCGATTGACTTTTATTGAAGGATGGAAGGAGGCGCAAGAGAAGGTATTTTTGGGGTTCAAGGAGGATCTTCAAGAGATAAAACAACGATTTACCTCCTTGAAGAACGGATAGATAACCGGGTTAGCTCCTTTGAGGAGCGTATAGATAAACGGATTAACTCCCTTGAGGAGCGGATAGACAAGAGGATTACGGCCCTGGATCAAAAGATGGATCAGCATTTTCGCTGGACGGTGGGCATTCAAGTAGCGGTCTTGCTGGCTGTCTTAGGGGTCCTTTTCCAGATTGCCCTGAGATGATAGCCCCAGGAGAGGGAAGATTGGAAGAAATATACCGCAATTTAGAGGAACCTTATTACAAATATGGCTAAGCGGAAAATTCTTTTAGTTCACCCAAGGCAATACGATATGCTTTATGCAAATATGAAAAGGGCATATCATATGCGGCGGTACCCACCACTGGGGCTAATGTATATAAGCGCATCATTAGAGAAAGGAGGATATTTAACCGAAATAATTGACACAACCATAGCACCTATTTCTTCTCAAAAACTTGTTAACAAGATAAAAAGCGAGGATTATCTGTTTGTGGGTTTTTATGCCGATATGGCGACCAAAAAGACGGTATTAGAATATTTAAAATTAATAAAATCCCAATTAAATATTCCTATAGTAATGGGAGGGCCAGCTTCGCTCTCACAAAATGGAAATTTTCAAGGTATTGTAAATATTATTTGTAATGGCGAGGGAGATCTGACAGTGCTGGATATTGCCGGTTGCCTTGAAGGAAAACTGGAGAAGTCGGAGATTAAAGGGATTACTTATTCAGAAAATGGCGATATGATTACGAACCCTCCCCGAGAATTAGTATCTAATTTAGACAGCCTACCCTTCCCGGCTCGCGAGAGACTACCTTTTGATAAATATTATGACCGATATATCTTTACTGTCAAAGAACCGTATACCACATTGATCACTTCACGGGGATGTCCAATGAACTGTACCTATTGTGCTTCTTCCCAATTCTGGAGAGGGAAAGTACGTAGAAGGTCAGTGGAAAATGTTATGGCTGAAATTGATGAGGTTTATGAAAAATATAGGGTGAAATATATAGATATAATTGATGATACATTCACACTGGATAACAAATGGTTGGCAAACTTTTGTGATCAGCTTATCAGGAAAAATTTTAAGTTTAACTGGAGTTGTATAAACCATCCTCATTATATGCCTGAAGAAGTGCTGATAAAAATGAAAAAAGCAGGGTGCGATACCTTGAAGATAGGATTGCAGTCAGCGGACCCAATAGTGTTAAAAGAGGTAAACAGGGACCCAGGATCACCAGACAAGGCCTTAGAACTGATAAAAAAGGCAAAAAGTATTGGCTTTATGGTCTTACTGGATTTTATCTTTGGATTGCCGGGAGACAACGAAGAAACCATATCTAGAAATATGCTCTTCTCTTTAAGGGCTGACCCAACCTTTGCTAAGTTTTATAAATTGTCCTTTCTTGAAGGGAGCGAGTTATATTCGAAAAGGGATGAGAAGATTCATAACCTGAGCCCCAGAAGGATAGATGAGTTGTGTAGAATTGCGTGGCGGAAATTTTACTTCAGACTCTCTAAAGCATGGGAGTTATCTATATGGTTCTACAGAAATCCCAGGATGATCAAGCATTTTACTAGATATTTTATGCTACTTATACGGTTTTAAATTGAGAATTAGTGAATGTAAAAGAAGTCTTGAACAGATGGAAGGCTCTCCTATGGAAGAGATATATCGGAATTTAGCCCTCTGGTTAGGAGAAGATATATCGAGGATGAAGGAGGTTATTCATCCCGTACAGTTAGAGATATTTAAAGCTGGCTTGGGATTGAAGATCCCTTCCAAAGGGGAACAGAAGGTGCGATTGCTTATGCAGAGTATTATGGAAAGGGTATCGCCCAACACCCGTTATTTTCTCGGTTCTGTCATGAAAAAAATAAAGACCCTGGGGCATAAAAGGATAAGGGATGTGGGAGATATGGCCTTGATGAAATATTTAGAAAAGATAAAGATAGACCTTATGGCAGCGGGTATAAATTGGAATGGGAAACGGGCGGCTGCTTGCCTGACACATGATGTAGATTTTCTGGAGGGGTATAGATTTATACCAGAACTGGCCCGAATAGAGAAGGAGTTTGGCTTTAGATCTAGCTTCAACTTGCTGAGTAATGGTGGCTATAAATGCGACCAGGAAACTATCCAAAAGCTTATCAGTGAAGGTTTTGAGATTGGGTTACATGGTTATTATCATGATATTGCTCTGGGCTGTCGGGACAGGCAAACCATAGAAAGGCATATCCAAAAGGCATTAGAAACCTTACCTTTTCCTATAGTGGGCTTTCGGGCCCCTGCCCTGGCCGTGAGTGAATCGCTATTGACCGTGTTAAATAATATGGGGTTTCTTTATGATTCTTCAGCTAGATTAGCCTCTACCTTCTATTCCGGGGTAGGGATATGTCTCCCCTACCATTACCCCGGGCTAAACCTATGGGAAATACCACTGGCCATTCAGGACGATACCCTCTTCAGGGATTTTTCCCTGAGCGAGGAAGAGGGGTTAGAAACAATAAAGAGAATCATCCAGAATATATTATCTAAGGGAGGAGTGGCAGTAATAAATACCCACCCCTGCCTGATAAAAAAGAAGCTAAAATTCTATCGCGGGTTATTAGAATTCTTAAGCAAACAAGGTGATTGCTGGATAACAACCCTCAGGGAGATACCAGAGTTTTTAGAGGGAACTACCAGCCAACCCGTGAATTCTCGGGAAAACTAAATGCCAACCATACCAAGATGCTAAAGGCTTGGATATGCGATTAGCTTATCTAAATATTCTAAGATATCTCAATACCCATACCGTATCCCCGAAGCACCTGAGGAATCGGATCCGGCTGATGCGGGGCTATCAGAATAGGAATACCAGGATAGCAGCCTTTCCGGTGGTACTGCAGATCGAGATTACGAACCGGTGCAATTTAGAATGTATTATGTGCCCCCGGCAAGGGATTACGCGACCGGTGGGCGATATGGACCCAGCCTTGTTTTACAAGATTATTGATGAAGCGGTTGGGAAGGTCGAGATAGCTATCCTACACCTGCTAGGGGAGTCCATGCTAAACCCGCACCTGTACGAGATGATTGATTACTGTTGCAAAGCAGGTATTCGTACTGTTTTGTCCACTAACGCAACTTTGCTCACCGAAGAGAATGCCTGGAGGCTTAGGCGGTCAAAACTTGATGTCCTGATTCTATCCCTCGATGGTTTTTATCCGGAGACTTATGAAATAATCCGGAGGAATGCCAGTTACCAAAAGACAAGGGAGAAGATCGAGCGGTTCCTCAAACTTCCACCTCTGAACCATCCCCACACTGTTATCCAGGTCATCCGAATGAAAGAGACTGAGGGAGAACTAAGGAATTTCCTGAATTTCTGGAAGAATTATCCGGTTCAAGCCCTGATCAAGCCCTTTACCCGGTGGCAGGGTGATATAGCTTCGATCAATGAGTTGGACAATCATAGTAATAACTCGCAGATTGATGGATTGAGGGATAAGGTATGTGACCGGGCCTGGCAATGGCTCACTGTCTATCAGGATGGTACAGTAGTCCCGTGTTGCCGCGATTACGATGGTGCCTACCCCGTTGGTAACCTCAAAAAAGCATCGGTAAATGAAGTTTGGAATGGTGAGCTGATGGTGCGCTTCCGGGAGCAACACCTGCAAGGCCGTGAACAGGTGACTATCTGCCACTCCTGTGATTATAACCCCCCTATTGCCGATTCCACTTTAGCCAGGTTGGGTCTCACCCTATTAGATATGTATACCGTTACCCGCCTGATGTATGACCTGGAGTACGGAATGGAGGAATAATAGATAGATGTGGTTATGCTCGCTTTTCTTCTTGATTTATCTGATGACGGTCTCACCCCAGATCTTTTGGCGGGACTCCTCTGAGTTTGTAGCTACTGCTTATACTTTAAGTATCTCCCACCCGCCCGGTTCACCTACTTATAATCTTCTGGCTAAAATACCTACCTTTCTGCCATGGGGAAGCATAGCATTCCGGATAAACCTCTTCTCTTCTTTATGTGCCGTCTTTACCCTTTTTTTTCTCTTCAAGACCCTGCAGCTTCTATTTGGACAGTTGGGGTCGGACCGAACGGATAGGCCCTTATATCCTTATGGCCACCTAATAGCCGCAGGGACAGTTATGTTATTTGGTTTTTCGTTTGCCTTCTGGCGCTGGTCCCTTACGGCCGAGGTATATAACCTCCAGGAATTGTTTATCATCCTAATGATCTATCTAGCCCTGCTTTATAAATTTAAGCCCGGAGTCAGAGACTTTCGTATTATCTTAGTAATAAGCTTACTTTTCAGTCTTAGCCTGGGAGTCCATATGACCAATGCTATGTTTCTACCTGCCTTTGCCCTGTTATTTGCGATGCTTGACCGGAAAAATCTTGCCCCTAAGAGGCTGTTCCAGCTAGCCTTTTGCGGATTGATGGGTTTTTCTGTCTATCTCTATCTACCCATGAGATATGTTGCTGGAGCTCCTTTACAATTGGGTCATACTTCAAATTGGCATTATTTCTGGCAGCATATAACCGCCAGCCGGGTGATGCAGGGAGACAAAGGAGTCGTAGCCCAAATGTCTTCATCCATCCAACTGCTCCCTCAGCAATGCTGGCGATACCTGGGGTTTCTGCAGGGTGAGCTGTCCATATTGGGGATATTATTGGGAATAATCGGTCTTATTTATCTATTCCGCAAGGATGTCCTGGTGGGCGGCCTCACTTTATTGATCTTTATGGGCAATTGGCTTTTCTTTATCAGGTTCTGGGATGCCTCTTTTGGATTTATCCCCACGTTCTTAATCTATTCTATCTGGATAGGACTGGGTGCCTGGGGGCTATTAAGCCTGGCTGGCGGCTACCGCGAGTCCATGCGTTGGAGAGGGTTAAAAATAGGGGCTATGGGCTCAATCGTTGGCCTCGCCCTATTAGTACAGGCAGGGCAAAACTTATTGAATAATTATAGCCTGAATAACCTTACAGGCTTTTATACCTTATATGCCTACGGGAAGAACCTCTTATCTTCTCTTGAGTATACAACCTGTTTAATTACGAGCAAATCAGTTCCTCACTTCCCGATTTGGTATTTCCAAACCGTAGAGAACCGGCGAAGAGATGTCTTAACTGTCCATCTCATGGAATTCTCCACCATAGACATACTTGAAAAGCAGCTAATTAATGGGTGGGATAGATTCAATTTTTACTGGGTAGGTGGTCGAAAGACAGAATTATTTTATCAGAGACTGATACCTAATGGACTGGTATTTAAATTCAACGGGCTCAAACAGGGGGTGGAGATAGAAGAAGCCGATTTTAAACAACATCTGGGGTATCGGATAAGGTGGGAGGAGGATATAAAAGATAATAGGTATTTAGCTGATTATGAGTCATACTCAGAGCTGAGCCGGATAAACAACGAGATCTATCTCTACTATTATCGAAGAAAAAATTTAGATTTAGCCTTTAAGGAATTCAATGAGCTTATAATGGTAAACCCTAATTCGACGGTCTTGAATATTTTCTATGGCCGTCTCCTGGCCGAGAGAAAAGAATTTGAAAAAGCCACCTATTACCTGCAGAAATCTTTCTATTCCCATCAAGATATATACCAGGGGAAAGATTTTGATCCGGTAGAGAAAGATATAATCTTTGGCTTAGGGGTCATAATGCTGGATAGGGGAAGCCCAAAAGATGCCATAAAGACATTCTCTGAATATATTAGACTGGACCCATTATCACCCACCGGTCATTATCAACTGGCTATCGCCTTCCTGAGGAATGGTCAGCCCCGAGAAGCCTTGAAAGCCATCAATACCGCCCTGGCCCTTAAGCCCGGCGATAAAACCCTGGAATACACAAAACAATATGCAGAGACGATGTTAAAAAAACAGGATACCTTACAGGTGCCATAAAGATGAAGATCGGTATACTGACCTCTTCTTTTCCCCGGTTTGATGGGGATTATGCGGGTAATTTTCTTTATCACCTGGCCAGAAAACTGACCGAAAAGGGGTTCGAGCTGGTAATAATAGCGCCTTTTGCCCCGGGCTATGCCCGGTTCGAAATCTGGGATGGGATAAAGATTTATCGGTTCCCCTATTTCTGGCCCGTTAAATATCATAGGTTATGCTATGGTAGTGGTATCCTGTCTAACATAAAAAAGAGCAGGTTGGCTACCTGCCAGGTCCCTTTCTTCATAGCCTCTGAACTGTTCTGGACCAAGAGAGTTTTGGAGAAGGAACGGCTTGATATCCTGCATGCCCATTGGCTTATCCCCCAGGGATTGACCGGGGTTTTCCTGAAAAAGACTAAAAAGATACCATTGGTTCTAACCATTCATGGCTCTGATGTCTATGCTCTGACCTCTAAGTTTTGGAGTGCTATCAAAGCCAGGGTTATAAGCCAGGCCCATCTCTGTACGGTTAATAGTTCCTCAACCTTGACGGCAGTGCAGCGACTATCTCCGGCGGGGAGGTATGTATTAATCCCAATGGGGGTAGATATAGGCCAATTTAACCTAACCGGTCAAAACCGGGCTAAGGAGGAGAGCGGAAAGGATAATATCCTGCTTTATATTGGGCGCTTGATCAACCTAAAAGGGGTAAATTTTTTAATCGAGGCCTTGCCCCGGGTGTTAGCAGAATATCCGGCCACCAAACTGATCCTGGTAGGTAATGGGCCGGAAAAGGACAGGCTGGCCAAGCTTTCGTCTGATCTGAGAATAGCGGAAGCAGTTATATTCGAGGATTATATTTCCCAGGAAGAATTACCGGAGCGGTTTCATCAGGCCGACATCTTTATCCTTCCTTCTATCATAGATGACCAGGGTTGTACCGAAGGGCTGGGTGTTGTTCTGCTAGAGGCTATGGCTGCTGGGGTGCCGGTTATTGGCAATAGGGTGGGTGGGATACCGGATATTATAAAAGATGGTGAGACCGGCTTATTGGCCAGGCCCAAAGACCCGGGTGATCTGGCCGAGAAAATAATCTGCTTATTACGAGAAAAAAACCTGAGAGAAAGACTGGTCAAGAATGGGCTGGATTATGTGAAAGAGAATTTTTCCTGGGATAATCTGGCCGAGAGGTTTGGA
>Ga0156295_1028_pt1 | contig 11076 bp, 8 predicted proteins | sample RifCSPlowO2_12_FD_107943 | JGI IMG/M metagenome (GOLD analysis project Ga0156295, IMG submission 107943) | Nitrospinae bacterium RIFCSPLOWO2_12_FULL_45_22 | reverse complement strand
AAGCCAAAGCTAAGGCCGCGGGCTATATTGGTAAATCCAGGATAGAAGATATTCCGGCTTTGTGTGCCAAATGTCATGCCGATATCAAGAAGATGAGGCAATATAATATCAGGACTGATCAATATGCCGAATACTTAACCAGTGTCCATGGTAGGTTGTTGATAGAGAAGGGTGATACCCGGGTAGCTACCTGTGTTAGCTGCCATAGTACTCATGAGATCAGGCGCAAGAGCGACCCTTTAGCGACGGTATATCACACCAACGTCCCAGAGACCTGCGGTAGATGCCATTCGAACCAAGCCAGGATGCAACCTTATAATATCCCCACTAATCAATTGGCCCTCTATAAAGAGAGCTATCATGGCCAGATTCTATATGGTAAAATTCCGGACAAAAACCCTGCCCTGGCGCCCAATTGTGCCACCTGCCACGGGATCCATGGAGCAACACCCCCGGGGGTAAGTGAGGTCCCTAACGTATGTGGCAACTGCCACTCAGTTACTGCTAATGCCTTTAAGGAAGGGCCCCACTATATAGCCTTAGAAGAGGCCGGAGCCCCTCGCTGCGTGGATTGTCATAGTAATCATAAGATAATATTCCCCTCTCTAGCTATGTTTGATGGCTCCGAAGAAGGCCATTGTGGCATGTGCCACTCAGAGGATGATGCCCGCTCTTATGGTAAAGGACAGGAGATAAAAAAGGCATTAGCTACGGCCCTGAAGGCCATTGAACAAGGGGAAGAGGGGGTTAAGGAGGCGGAATCGGCTGGCAGGAATATTGATGATCTCTCAACCAACCTGGAAAAGGCGCACAATGACATAGTCCAGGCCACTACCCTTATCCATACCTTGAACCCTAAAACGGTTGGGGACTTGACCCAGTCAGCTATTGTTAAGATAGAAGGGATAAGCCAGGTGGCAGAGCAGGTAAGGAACGATCTAAGGATACGCAAGAGGGCCCTGGCATTCTTTATTGCGTGGATATTCTTGGCCGCAGGACTACTGTATTTTAAACATAGGTCCTTAACCAAGGAGTGAAACTCTTAAAAGCTCGGTAGCCATTTGCTCCATATCTTCATGTTTTTCTCATTCCTGTTCCGCGGTCTCTGCCCTCTGCGGTAAAAATATCCGGGTTCATCTGTAGCTAAAATCCTAATTTTTCGGCTAAACAGTGGAGCAGGATCGGGTTTCTTGACCCTCTCTCTAACTTACTTATGAAGGAAAGCTGATGGATAAACTAAAAATATTAGACCGGATCTTTAACCCTAAGACAGTAGCAGTAGTAGGGGATAAGTTGTTAAATAACAACTATATGTGGCTCCAAGGGGTAAAGACTTTCCAGGGCAAAGTCTATTCGGTCAACATTGATCCCAAAGAGGCCGTCGGGATAGAAGCTCTGGGAATCAAGAACTATCCTAGTATCCTGGATATCCCTGAGCCGGTAGATTATGCCTTCGTCTCTATACCGCGGGAAGTCATCCCAACCTTTCTCCGGGACTGTGCTAAGAAGAAAGTTGGTGGTGTGGCACTATTTACTTCTGGTTATGGCGAGACAGGGAGTCCGGAGGGACGAAGGCTTCAAGAGGAGTTGATGAAACTAGTGCCAGAGTTGGGGGTTACCCTTATTGGTCCCAATTGCGTAGGAGTTTTTAACCCTAAGATTGGGCTGGGAAATGGACCGGAGCTGTATCATGGAACAGGTGGGCCGGTAGGCTTCATTTCTCAGAGTGGCCGGAATCTTCTCGATTTTGCTGGACTGGCTTATCAACATGGGATAAAGATCAGCAAGGGCATAAGCTATGGTAATGCCTATTTTTATGATAGCCCAGATTTTTTGGAGTACTTGGCAAAAGATGAAGAAACCCGTATTATTGGGATATATATTGAAGGGATAAAGGATGGCCGCCGGCTTTTTAAGTTACTCCAGGAGACGACCCCTAAGAAGCCTATCGTGATCTGGAAAGGGGGACAGACTGAGGCCGGTGCCCGGGCTACTTCATCCCATACCGGCTCTCTTGCTGAGTCCAGTAAGGTCTGGCAGACGGTTATCCGGCAGAGCGGGGCGATTGAAGCCGATGGTATTGAAGAGTTAGTGGATATTACCAAGCTGCTCCTTTGTCTGCCACAGCCCAGGGGCTATCGCATAGGTATAATATCTATGAATGGTGGCCAGTGCGTAGCTATGGCTGACACCTTTAGTAGGGTGGGCTTAGAGGTCCCTTTATTAACAGAAAAAAGTTATCAGCAGTTATCAGAAATATTTAAAGCCGTGGGGTCCAGCTATAAGAATCCTATTGATATGGGTCTGCCCTGGTATCTGCTCCAGGCATTTAAGCCCGCCTTAGAAATCCTCGGATGTGAGGAGCGGATAGACACAGTAGTAGTGGAAATACCCGCCCTCTTTATTAAGATGGCCCAGGATATCTACCCTGATTTTGCTAACCTGATATATGGCACTATTTTTGATTTTGAAAAGACGGTAGGCAAACCTCTTCTAGTTATGCTCCCACCTTCTTTTCATGAAGAAGCTGAGAGAGAAGTGAGGGAACGGTTCCTTCAAGGAAATATCCCGACTTTTAGCAACTACAGCCGTGCCGCAAAGGCATTGAAAAAGGTAGTAGACTATTACCTGCACTGACATTAAGGAAAGTCTTTGGCTTCTTTTTGATTATAATAGCCCTCTATATGTTCTTTGAATGACCTTATCTGCTATAAACAAAGTTAGCATTTTACCTGCTTACATTGTTTGCGTACAGGGGCGGCTAATAATCCAGGGATTTCTCGGTATGGGGGTTAATCTGATAACTTTGTTTGCATATAAGGGGATCGGTGGGTTGTCCCGGAAGGAGGTAAAAGGGAGGGCTAGAAAGGCCCACTAAACATCATTAAGAGAGAAATTATATCGGGAAAAAAGGGGATATGGTACGATAATTGCTCTATTATATAGCCGATAATACACATTTCCTACCCAACAAAAGTTGAATCAGGGGCTCGTAAAATTTAAAGCGGACGATTTTGTTGTGGGTATTCATTTTCTTTCTCTTGCACGAGCGAGTTAGAGTGGAGAGAGAGTATAGAGTCTGGAGTGACTGTTCTAGTGGATTACGGGCCCCTGAATCGCTGATTTCTTCATTTTCCCCCACTCTTATACTGACATCCTTCTTGTATACACTGGATGATAATAGTATCTCTACCTGATTTCTTCTCCACCAAGAATGGTGCCTGGCATTGCGGACAGGGTTCCGGTATCGGGCGATCCCAGGTAGCGAAGGTACATGTAGGGAAATTACTACAGCCATAGAAGACCTTACCTTTTTTGGTCTTGCGGACAGTAATGGTTCCCGGGCAACCCGGTATCGGGCAGTTTAGATCAAGATCAGCCGAGGCTAGATTTTTGGTATTCTTACATTTCGGATAATTAGAACAGGCCAGAAACTCTCCGAACTTTCCCCTTTTTATAATCATGGGTTGGCCGCACTTGCTGCATTGCTCGTTAGTAGATTCTTTATTGACCTGCGCATTAGGTTTGAGCCTTATTTCACCCTTTTCGTCCCGGATGAAATTGCTAGTAGCGGTACACTTAGGATAATCTGAGCAAGCTAAAAATTCTCCATTCCGGCCCCACTTAATAAGCATTTTTTGACCACACTTAGGACAAGGGATCTCAGTAGGGGGATGAATCCCTTTTATTTTCTGCATATTCTTCCGGGCCTTCTCAAGATCCACGGCAAAGGGGCGGTAGAAATCGGACACGGTCTGGGTCCAATTAGTCTTTCCCTCTTCAATCTGGTCCAGTTGATCTTCTAATTGGGCAGTAAATTTTATGTCCAGGATTTCCGGAAAATTTTCAACCAATAGATCGTTTATTAATAATCCTAAATCGGTGGGGAAAAAACGACCTTTTTCTTCTCTGACATAATCCCTGGTTTTTATGATACTTACTATAGTAGCATAAGTGCTGGGCCGGCCGATTCCGTTTTCTTCTAATCCTTTTACCAGCGTAGCTGCGCTATAACGGGGCGGGGGTTGGGTAAAGTGTTGTTTAGGGGTAAGTTCCAGGAGGAGCAACTTATCTCCAGTAGCTAAGGGGGGCAAAATCTCTTCTTTTTCCTGATCTTCAGCCCCCTCTTCCGTCAACTCGTCTTTACTCTCTACATACAGCTTCATGAAACCCAAAAACTTTATAATAGAGCCATTAGCCCGGAAGAGGTATTCTCCAGCGGCAATATCAACCGTGGTAACATCATAGATGGCCGGATTCATTTGGCTGGCCAGGAAACGCTGCCAGATCAATTGATGCAGGGCGAAATGATCAGCCGATAGATATGGTCTAAGAGATTCAGGCTCCCGGAAGACCTCTGTAGGGCGGATAGCCTCATGGGCTTCCTGGGCAGTAGCCCTGCCTCTATAGGTTGGTGCTTTTGCGGGGAGGTAATCCAGGCCAAACCGTCCTTTGATATATTCTCGGGCCTGACCCTGGGCCTCGGCTGATACCCTGGGAGAATCGGTTCTCATATAGGTTATTAGGCCTATGCTACCTTCTGGGCCCAGCTCTTGACCTTCATAAAGCCCCTGAGCAATCAACATAGTCTTTTGGGGTGAAAACCGGAGCTTCCGTGCGGCTTCTTGTTGTAAGGTACTGGTGATAAAGGGGGGCACCGGGTTTCTCTTTTTCTCCTTTTTTTCGATATGGGAGACTATAAAAGAAAGGGGTTTTACTTCTTCTACTATCCTATCCGCCTCCGCCTGAACCTTTAGCTGGGCCTTTTTCCCCTTTATCTTAAAAAGCCTGGCGGCAAAAGAAGGGGGGGTATCTCTTTGGAGGGTGGCGGTTATAGTCCAATATTCCTCTGGGGTAAAAGATAGGATATCCTTTTCCCGGTCGCAAATTAGCCGTAATGCTACCGATTGGACCCGGCCAGCACTGAGGCCCCGCTTGACTTTCTCCCAGAGCAAAGGGCTCAATTTATAGCCTACTAGACGATCCAGGATGCGCCGGGCCTGTTGAGCATCAACCTTGTCCTTATCTATCCTCCCGGCATTCTGTAGGGCTTCTTTTACGGCTTTTTCTGTAATCTCATTAAACAGGACGCGGTATTTCTCCTCTTCTGGCACATCTTTTAATTCCTGCGAGACATGCCAGGCAATAGCCTCTCCCTCGCGGTCCGGGTCCTGGGCAAGATATATTCGGTCGGCGTCGTTAGCTGCCTTTCTTAACTCCTGAAGAACCCGGGTCTTACTCGGAATAGTTATATAATGGGGTTTAAAATTCTTCTCGATCTCTACCCCTAATTGGTTTCCAGGCAGGTCCTTAACATGGCCTAAAGAGGCCTTTATCGCGTAATTATTCCCTAAGAATTTCTTCAGGGTTCTAGCCTTAGCTGGTGATTCGACAATAATCAGGGATTTTATTTTATTCACTTTATCCATTATTCCTTTCTACGAAAGACCTTTCCCATGGCCTGTCGTATTAGACCTTTAAGTTCTAACATTATGAGGGTGCTGGCGATACGACTGGCCGGTAGTTGGCTCTGATTTACCAGATAATCTATATCCTCTCCTTCGGTAGTAATTAAGGAAAAGATCAGTTTCTCTTCGGGGTCTAATCCCTCGGTTGTTTCCTCGTCCGATAAGGGTTTTGTCCCCTTTAATCTTTCCTTAACCGTAATAGGTAATTCCTCTAAGACGTCTTCTATACCTTCAACCAGCTTGGCTCCTTTTTTGATAAGCCCATTAGTCCCTTTGCTTTTAGGAGATTGGATATTCCCTGGTACCGCAAATACCTCTCGGCTCTGTTCCAGGGCATGGCTTGCGGTTATTAATGAGCCACTATTAGCCGCTGCCTCTATTACCATGACCCCTAAGCTCAGGCCACTGATGAGGCGATTCCGGATAGGGAAATTAAGCTTTTCTGGTTTAGTGAATAGAGGGAATTCTGATACTACTGCCCCTGAGTGGGGGATCTTTTGCATCAGGGTTTGGTTTTCTGGGGGATAGATAATTCCTAGTCCGCACCCTAATACCGCAATAGTTCTACCACCTACAGCCAAAGCCGCTCGATGAGCAATACTATCAATCCCCCGGGCCATACCACTTACTATAGTAAACCCTACCTCAGCCAGGGCCCGAGCCAAGCCATCTACGGCCCATTTACCATAAGGAGTAGGTGATCTTGAGCCTACTATTGCCAGGGCTACCTCATCCCTTTCTCTGATATCCCCCAGGACATAGAGGAGGAGAGGGGGGGTCGGAATCGCCCTGAGGAGTTGGGGATAGTTCTCATCCTTTATCGTCAGGATATTTATATCCCGCTTTTCTAATTGTTTTAGTTCGTTAGCTACGGTCTCCTCCCACCTAAAGGAAACGATCTCCTGAGCTAATTTCGCTCCTATACCCTCTATCCGGGACAACTCTTTAGCTGAGACAGCAAAAATTCTCTTCGGGTCACCAAAATGCTCCAGTAACCTATGGGATAAGATTTGGCCAATGCCCGGGATAAGATTAAGGGCTACCCAATACGCTTTATCGGCTTTATCATCCATAAATATAGTAAATATGTTCCATTATAAGCCAAAATTAGGGAAAGTATCCCATCCTATTAAGAGGAAATAAATTATAACTTTTGATCCGGGCTAGTCAAGGCATTTTCTGGCATTGCTGATTCCGAATAATCATAAATATTTATCATTATGCCGAATTATTTTGCCTATTCTCATTAAAATATCTCTAAAAATATTGACATTAGGGTTATTTCACTATTACAATTCGGCTAAAGATAGAATGAGTTTAAAAGTAAATTTTAGACGCCCCTGGAATACCTCCATGCACGATCGTCTGGGGAGGTAGGCATTGGCAAAGCGAAAGAACAACTCGAAGACGGCGAACACCACCGGTGCCACGGTCGGTTCCGCGACCAACGTGGCGAGGCGCTCTTCATTGACGCCCGTAAACCAGGGCGTATGGTGGATTGCGTCTATCGCGAGCTCACCCCCGGCCGCTACGTAGGCGCTGAGGCGCGCCGACTGGATGAAGCGATCTGGAAGAGTCTGGAGGATCTGGAGTATGATGAGTGAGTGGTGCGAGTTTGAATCAATATTAAGAGAAGGGGTATTGGCATGACCAGGGTTAATGTCTCTGCGTCTACCCTTCGCTGGGGATTAGAGCGTGCAAGAAAGCCCGAGGTCGTAAGAAGGAAGTTCCCAAAACTGATGGAGTGGCTTGAAGGTCGGAGTCTGCCCACACTGCGTCAACTTCAGGCATTTGCAAAGGCGACCTCAACCCCTTTGGGATACTTATTCCTTTCTGAACCACCAGAAGAAAAACTCCCCATCCCTTATTTCCGCACACTTGGCGATGAGCGGTATCGCCGGCCGAGCGCTGACCTTCTTGAAATCGTCCAGATGATGCAGCGCCGGCAAGATTGGGTGCGCGAATACTTGATAGAGGAGGGGGACGAACCACTGGACTTTGTCAGGTCCGTACGAATTACAGATGAACCGCAGCGCGTCGCAGATAAGATAAGGCGCACCCTGGGTCTTGAGGAAGGATGGGCGGACACGCAGCCCACCTGGAGCGAGGCGCTTAAATCCTTGCGGAATAGCGCCGAGGAAGTAGGCATTATCGTCGGGGTCAATAGCGTTGTCGGCAACAACAACCATCGCAAACTGGATGTAAAGGAATTTCGTGGTTTTGTCTTGGTGGACGAATATGCGCCGCTGATCTTTATCAATGGTGCAGATGCTCGGGCGGCGCAAATGTTTACTTTGGCGCACGAGTTAGCACATGTTTGGCTGGGCAGCAGTGCGGCCTTTGACTTGCGTGAACTCAAGCCGGCTGACAACGAGACCGAACAAGTATGCGACCGGATTGCGGCAGAATTCCTGGTTCCATCGGTCGAGTTACATGAGATATGGCCATCCATCAGCCGAGAGCCGGAGCCCTTCCAGGCCATTGCCCGCCGTTTCAAGGTTAGCGAGCTGGTGGCTGCTCGTAGGGCACTCGATTTACAACTGATTAGAAAGAGTGAATTTCTTGAGTTCTATCAGAACTATCCGCAACGAGAGCCTATACGGCAAAAAGGAGGAGACTTCTATGCTACACAAACTCTGCGCCTCGGAAGACGCTTTGCTGGGGCCGTCATCCGTGCTGTTCGAGAAGGCAAGTTACTCTATCGTGGCGCTTACCGACTGACAGGTCTTTACGGCAAAACTTTTGAGCAATATGCCAGGCATCTCTGGGTAGAACTTCCATGACAGATCTTCTTTTCCGTTATGTTCTGGATGCCAATGTTTTTATTGAGGCAGCAAAGCGTTACTATGCATTCGACCTTGCACCGGGTTTTTGGCAAGCCTTGATCCAACACGCACAGAACGGCGCCATATGCAGTATAGATCGAGTGAAAGCGGAGATAGACAAAGGCAAAGATGCGCTAAAAGACTGGGCAAACAATCATTTTCATACCTGGTTTGAACAAACGGAGGAAGAAGATGTTCTTCAGGCTTACAGGCAAATTATGGAATGGGCAATCAGACAGAGTCAATTTACACCTCTATAGGTCTGGAGAGTTTTGGAAGAATAATGCCGTACATGGATTTCATCCGCCAGCCGGGAGTATTCCGCATTCCAGGAAGCCCCGTTTCCTCGTTTTGTTTGAAGAGGGGTAGAATCGATCACGTTTTGCGGTTCAACAGAAGTCTTACCTGACTGGCTAACGGCGTGTGAGGAGCCATACACACTTGATGATGGGGCGGAATCATGAGAAATAGGCGGTATGACCTTTTCATATTGAATCGGCCTGGCCGTATCCTCCTTGGATAGAAAAGTGTTTTACGTCGTTGAAAGGGGCGTATCTCGGAGGACTGGTGGGTTGGGGCATAGGTTCTTTGTTGGGGAGGACACACCTTTGCGGTAAGAACTTCGTAATACAACGTTATCGCCATTACGGCCTGCTCTTGTTGAACCTTCGTCTGCTTCTTTTCCTACAATTTGCGAATAAAGGGAGGGAGACTCTCTTTATGTATAGGAGGGAAGTGATACTTCTGACAAAAGTCCAGGTAATAGCGCAGCCATTTTTTATACGCCCCTTGCAAGCTGTTTGGAATTGCCTTATTTCGTAAATATTCTTCAAATTGTGCCTGTAATGCGGAAGGGATAGCCAGCATGTAGGATTCTCCTATCTCTATATAATATAATCTTAAAAATGACATGTTATACAGAAAGATTGAAATATGTTGTTGCAAAAAATCTGTCACGAGATTATTGTTATTTTATCACTACTGTCCGGTTATAAATCGAATAATGTCAGTTGTTTATAACGTTCGCCCCCTGGCTCTTTGTAATTTAACTCCGTAAGTACTTGTAATATAGGGGTTTTCTCGAAAACGGTCACGCTCAAAATCTGTAGAATTGTGTAGAGATTGAGGCCCAGATGAAGCTGCTTTTTGACAATGGCGACGAGCACATACACCGAAATGGCGATCCATATTTGAGTCTTCACCGCATTCTCGGATGTGCCGTAGAAGGCCTTGATTCTGAGGTGCTGCTTGATCCACTTGAAGAACAATTCCACCTGCCAGCGACATTTGTACAGCTGCGCAATTGTGAGTGCCGGAAGCACGAAGTTGTTGGTCAAGAAGGTCAGATTGTTTTGGTTCTCTATATCGAAATACCGGATACGCCGAAGCTTCTCCGGATAGTCTTTCGAAGTATGAACGCCCGTCAAGACGATTGTCTGATCGCATCTCAGACCAGTGGACTTCTCGACAGGATGGGAATACAGTCTGCGAAACTGGAGATTGGTTTTGGCGCGGGTGACAAAAAAAGCCAGAGACTGTGCCAAGGTTTGAAGACGGGCAAAGTCGAGATAGCCGCGGTCCATTACATAGAACGATCCTGGCTCCGGAACCAACTCGTCGAGGATGTTTACATCGTGAACTTTCCCTTCTGTGATTCTGATAAACGAAGGAATATTGCCGCACAGATCCAACAGTGTGTGCAGTTTGATCGCCCCTTTGTACTTTCGGAACCTCGCCCATGGGAATAGCGAAAGGCACAGGTCGATGGTTGTGGAATCCAAGGCGTAAACCGTCTGATCCAGTTCCACCCCGAACTTGTCGTTGACGTAGAGACTCCTGGCTATATGAATCAGCACTTGAGCGAAATCCGCATAGATACGCCAATCTCTGTTCTCATTGGCATCCGCGAGTGTGCTCCGAGAGACTTTTCCATGAATGCCCATGTGGTAGAGCTTTGTCTGTCGGGAACGTAGACATGCTTCGATATCGCGGAGGCTTTCGCGATAACTCAGTTGAGCAAATGCCATGCAAAGGAACTGGTCCAGACATGAAAAGCTTCGCACTTTGTAATTGCCGCCGTATCTCTGAACACACTTGCGGAGCTCGTACATTGGCAGGAAATACATCAGTTGAGCAAAGACCGTTGTCATAGTATTCATTGGCCACTCCTTTCTCCTTCTTCAAAGCGGAATGGCCATAGTTTACTTGAGATTTGAAATCGATAAAAGTCATTTTAGCTCGCAAAGCATTGAATTTAAACTGGTTACAACAGAATCCGAATCAAACAATCGGACAGTAGTGTTATTTTATAATGATTTAAGGGGTATCTAAGAGGTTAGGGGACCATGGGCTGGATAGACAACATAACTTATTAATGCATAGATCCCTGAAGGAACCCCTTGAGGTGCGGAGTTATTAAGAAACTATAGAATAATTTGTTGGGACGAGAAGATGAAAGGAGAGAGACATGGCTGCGCCAAAGGTTGAGATCACAAAGCACTGGCATGATGGGAGCGAGACCATCGGCTATGCAGAGGGGAAATTGAACGGACGGGAGTTCACAGCATCGTGGGCGACATGGTGTCCATTCGACGCGATCTTCTACGACACATGGCTCGATTCAACCAAGAGTCAGAACAAAGCCATCGCCTGCGTGCTTAAGAAACTCGGGGCAGTTCCCCCTGTCCAAGTTGCATGAGAACAACCAGGGAAGAAGGAGTCCCAACAACGCCTCGCACCGTATTTTCATCCCGCGCGGACGCGGTCTGAAAAACGGTGAAGGC
>Ga0156295_1036_pt1 | contig 11112 bp, 7 predicted proteins | sample RifCSPlowO2_12_FD_107943 | JGI IMG/M metagenome (GOLD analysis project Ga0156295, IMG submission 107943) | Nitrospinae bacterium RIFCSPLOWO2_12_FULL_45_22 | reverse complement strand
TGTAGATCTATCCACCATTTGGGTTTCCGTAATGGCCGACGGATATTCCGGAATTATGGGTGGCTTGATACTGGGTTTTTTCCTTGGCCTTCTTTATTCAACGAGAGGATATCGTCCGGCACGGACAAACCTTGATATCATGTACTTTGTTCTTCTTTTCACCATATTTTTTTTCGGTGTCATTGAGGTCAAGATGGCCCTTGATTGGTTGCCATCCGGCATTACTATGACCTCCGGGATACTTTGGTTATCCACATTAGTCCTTCTCTTTGTTACCTACACGCTATACTGCATTATTAGATGGATAATGCACTCTGTGTTCGAGGCCCGGCTATCATTTATGTTGTTCTACCGTCGGGCCTTCTTTTTTAACTCAGCGATACTTGTCGTCGTTAACATTATATGGTTGATAACCTCAAGCCTTTCGATTGGAGGGAGTAGGTATGGTGGTGGGAAAGCTGGACCAATCCTCCCCAATATAATGTTAATCGTTATGGACACTGTTAGAGCGGATCACCTATCGTGTTATGGATACTACAGGAATACCTCGCCGAACCTCGATGCCATGGCAAGGGAAGGGGTGATTTTTACTAATGCCATATCTCCATCCCCATGGACTTTGCCTTCACATGCATCCATGTTTACCGGGCTTTATCCCTCACAGCATGGCCTGAACCATAGGAATTTTAAGCTTTCGCCCCAAGCAACCACCCTGGCGGATGTTCTCAGGAATATAGGTTATCAGACAGTTGGGTTTTCCTGCAACCCATGGGTTGGGAAGGCTTCGGGACTTGACCAGGGTTTTGAGGAGTTTTATGAGATATGGCTGCCAAAAGATATGCCCAGCATCATACGGCTGGGGGAAAAGCTTCTAAGGCTTGTTAACACAGGCGAGATGGACAAGGGTGCTGCCCAGGCAAATCTGAAAATAAAAAAGTGGCTCGGTCGATGGGACAGATCAAAGCCATTTTTCATTTTTGTGAATTATATCGAGCCTCATCTGGGCTATTATCCGCCGCCGCCGTATAACGAGCTATTTTTGGAAGTAAGCCGGGAAAAGGCGGAAGGGGTTAATCAGGACCCCATTGCATACATGGCGAGGAAGGTCGAAATGACGGAGGAGGATTTTGATATATTAAAGTCTCTCTATGACGGTGAGATAGCCTACCTTGATTCAAGAATGGGAGAAATATTCTCACTAATGCGGGAGATGAGAATACTGGATGAGACCCTCCTGATAATAACTTCAGACCATGGCGAAAATATAGGCGACCACAATCTCATGGACCATCAGTTGTGCCTTTATGATTCATTAATCAAGGTGCCCCTTGTGATAAGGTATCCAAAGCTTATTTCCCGAGGGAGAACGGTCTCAAGTCCTGTGCAGACTGTTGATATTTTGCCCACCATATTTTCTATCCTCCAAGACCATGAAACTGGTAATCATTTGAAGGGACTTCCCGGCAAAAATATCTTAAACACTAATAATAATGTAACAAGGGCTGTTGTGGCGGAATATTCAAGACCACTGCTTACATTAAGAGCCTTCCGTTCCAGGTTTCCTGAATTTAATCGCATGCCCCATGACAGGGAAATAAAAGCATTTGTAAAGGATGGGGTGAAATATATATGGTCGTCCGATGGCCGTGATGAGCTTTATGATTTAAATCAAGACCCTCGGGAAAGTGAAAACATCATTAATAAGGAGCCATTGAAACTTTCAGAGCTCCGTGTGAGTCTTGCAAGATGGGTGAGCTCGGTTTCATCTCGGAGTACAAAAGCTAGATCTGCAACCTTTGATCGAGCAACAAGCGAGAAGCTCCGCTCTCTTGGATATATTGAATGAGGTTTAAACAATGGTGCTGGAGAAAATAAAACTCGCGCTCACTCTAGAGCCAGGTTCAAGGCCGATATTTAAAGGATTGGCGGCAGTATTCACTGGCAAAGTCCTGGCTACAGGTATGGGGTTTATTGCTACCATAATTGCCGCGCGTGTGCTTGGCCCCCACGATTACGGACTATTCTCAGTCTTCATGGCGGTGTTGGTAATAGCGGTGTTTTTTTTAGGGAAGAACCTGGATACAGGTCTGGTAAAATTTTATGGTTATTACTCCGGCAATAATCCTGACCTTGCCAGGGCCAGCATAAGGGTAGCTTTTAATTTAAGAATAGTTGCGGGTATTGGAGGAGTTGTTACGGGCTATCTTTTATCGAATTCCATAGCGATTTTTCTCTTTCATAATCCAGACCTTGTTTTCCCTTTGAAGATGGCCTTTCTTGGGGCCTTTGGTATGTCCCTGTGGTATTTCTCGCTAACGATTTTTCAGGCCAGAGAAGAGTTTTTAAAGTATTCGGTCCTTGAGGCGGTATTCAATCTACTCAGAGCTATATGTATTTTTGGACTCCTTTTAGTGGGAAAACTTACGCTTGCGAATGCTATCCTGGCTGTGACGGCGGTTATCTATCTTAATATGGTTCTGGGTTTTGTATCTCTACCGAGAGGTGTGCTGGGAGGCCGACCGAGTGATAAAAAGATAGGGTGGAACCTGGTTGGGTTTTGTAAATGGATATTCCTAGCTGAGGTCATATGCATTCTCTATTATAAGCAAGATATATTGATACTCAATTATTTTAGGGAGCCCGATTCTGTTGGGCTTTATTCGGCAGCTTTCACAGCTCTTGTGCTGGTTGAATACCTGACCAGTGCGCTGGTTGTTGTCCAACTCCCTGCTGCAAGCAGGCTCTCGTGTTTTGACGAATATAAAGGATACATCAGACGATCTCTCATTATATCTTCCATGTTGTCAGTCATTATCATCCCGATGTTTTTTTTCGCAGAGCCCTTAATGATCACTTTTTTCTCGGACAGCTATAATCAGTCTGTTAGGATCTTCCGCATACTTTTTTTTGGTTTTGCCATACGGATATTCACCCATCCCCTCTATTTACTTTTCATGTCCATTGACAGGCCAAAGATCCTGGCTGCCATCTTTGGTTCTGTGCTCGTCTTAAACCTTTGTGGAAATTTCTTGTTTGTGCCCATATATGGAGAGATTGGTGCGGCATGGGTCACCCTGACTTCGAGGATAGTAGAAGGAGCCCTGATATGTCTTTCCGTTTATAGCTTTGTATTTTTAAAGAATGCTCAGGTGTTGCAGGGGATAAAAATCTCATGAATCTGATTGCATTGGAAACACTGACTATTAAGAAAAGAATGGTTTGGTATGCGATGTTGAGAAAAGTTGTTCCCGGGTCAATAATCGGCATTCTGGTTGGCTGCTCATTTTCTATTCTAGATAAGTTTGGGGTTGCAGCATTTCTGGCAAGTGCTTATACGGCGCTCGTGCTTCCAAGACCTTATCTGGCGCTCCTGATTTTTATAGGTTCTATCCCATTTTCAGCATTTGAGCTTGTTGGGTTCATATCTCCAGCCCTCGCGCTGGGGTTTGTAGCTCTCATCGTGGCTTTTTTTTATTTTTTAGTGAAAGGGTTAAAGATGTATTTTGACCCACTTCATATCCTGGTGGCGGGAATCGTTTTTCTCGCCTCCATCTCTGTGCTTTACGGTAGTTCATATACGGATGACCAGAGGTATTTGGGCCATGCCTTGACAGAGCTGCGGCGATATTGGTTTGCTGCAATTTTCTATTTGCTCACTTTTAGCTTAGTGTGGAATATCCGCCAGATAAAGCAAATTATGTGGGTGATTGTTATTACGGGTTCGCTACTGGCAATTATAAACGTACTTCAGTCACAGTTTCAATTCTCAATCCCGGGTGTAGAAAGGGGTGATCTTAGAGGGGGAGACTTCTTACTTGATGTGATTGGAGGTGTGCCAAGGTCTCAGGGAACAACGGCACATCCGGTTGAAAGCGGGCTGATACTACAGGTTGCTTTTTTCATTAGCTTTTTTCTGTTATTGGCGGAGAAGTCGCCCGTCAGGCGGTCGGTTTTGATTTTAACTACTTTTTTCATCATTCCCTTAGGCTGGGCATATACATTCGCTCGTGTATCCATAATTGCAATATTGGCCACTATTCCATATGTCATGGTGAAGCTAAGAGATAAGCTCAACCTCCGATCAATCTCTATGGCCTTTGGGGCTATTTTCCTCGCATTGGTAATCTCTCCATTTGTGCTGGAGATATGGTGGGACTCCCCATTTATGAACCGCTTTAGGACAATATTTCATTTCTCTGAGGACGTGGCATATCGCTGGAGAATGGACCTCGTTGATGCCAGCGTTAAGATGTTTCAGGATCATCCTGTATTTGGTTTTGGTGTGGGTAATTATCAATTCACCTACATGCAATACCTACGCCCAGATCATGTGACAGAATGGGGGTTTCACCCTTGCCCCAGTCCTGAGAATACGTACCTTACCTTTGTAACTGAGATGGGGGCAGTTGGGCTTTCATTTTTCCTTCTCCTGTTAGTCTTTGCGCTGAGGAATCTATCACGGGTTAGCAAGTGGTACTCTCAAATGGGGGATAGCTCGGCTGCAACCATGATTCTTGGGCTGGAGGTAGCGCTTTGGAGCCTAATTATGGCTCATGCTGGAGGTAGCTTGGAGTTCCTAAAATATTTCTGGCTCCTTATTGGCCTTTCAGCCGCTACAAAGAAATTGAGATTATACGCGGAGACGGGGGAACTTATGGGTAAAAGCGATATAACCCGCCTTTTTGAAAACAATAAATGAAAGTAGTACTAATCTATCCAGATATAATACCAGGTATAGCTTTTTATGAAGGCCATTATTCACAGGCTGTTGGATTATTATCTGCTCTTATTAGAAAAGAAAATCACCAGGCTACTCTTATTCATATAACGAGAGATATGGTTGAGGAGGAGTTTTGCCAACAAGTCTGGACGGAAAACCCTGATCTTATGGCTTTTACATGCACTAGCAATTCTTTCCCATTGGTAAAAAAGATGATCTCATGGCTAAGACGCCATAACTTCGGTATCTTGACAATTTGTGGTGGTCCACATGTAACCCTTAACCCCCATGATGTGATAAGCAATAAGGACATAGATATTATTTGCGTTGGCGAAGGCGATGAAGCTCTAAGGAGCCTTTGTTCTAAACTTGATAGGGGTGAGGATTATTCAAGAATAAGTAATCTATGGCTCAAGTCGAGGGGGGAAATTATTAAGAATCCGCTATCCCCATATATTGATGTGAACAAATTGCCACCTGCTGATCGTAAGATATTTCCTAATTATCGAAATTTAATGTGGGAGAGGCTTGGCAGGGCGACTGTAATGGCCTCAAGGGGATGTCCTTACCAGTGTCACTACTGCTGTAACCATGTCCTTAAGAAAGTCGGAGGAGTGCGAAATTATACCCGCTTTCGTTCTGTTAAGCATCTCATAGATGAATTGATTAATATATTGGCTGACTTTAGTTTTATAAATTCATTTCATTTTGATGATGACAATCTCTTTCTCGATATGAAGTGGTTTTCTGAGTTTTCATCAATTTATAATATTGCTGTCAGAAAGCCATATAGTTGTAACATGCGCCCTAATCTTCTAAACGAGAAGACGGTTAAGATGTTAGCCGAAAGCGGCTGTGACATGATTCAGATGGGCATAGAAAGCGGCAATGAGGTCATCAGGAACAGGGTGCTTAACCGTGGCCTGAGCGAGGAGACCATAGTTAAGGCTTTTGTGTTATGCAGGGCATCTGGAATTAAGGTTCATGCCAATAACATGATAGGAATTCCCCTCGAATCCGCCGGAGCCGTTTTAGATACTATAAAACTAAACTCTAGAGTGAAACCGGATTCAACAAAAATTTTTATTTTTTACCCTTACAAGGGTACAGTTCTTTATGATATTTGCGTGGAAAGAAACTATCTGACAGAGAGGGATAGTATCGATTATTTCACTGACTCCGTCCTGTCACTCCCCGACCTGAGCAGAGAACAGATCATAATGTTTAGAGGGTATTTCAGGATTTTTATGCGCCTTTATGGAGCGGCACATAAATTTAAGGGGGTTACGGGCACATACCTCGTTCATTTGATAGATAAGATTTTGTCTCTAAATAGTCTTGCAAGGGTTATGGCAGGTCTATATCCGATTTTCCGTTGGCTCTGGCTAAGGATAATAAAGCGGTCTTATAAGTCCTTCAGCTATCCAATTAAGGTTGAGCCCGCGGGTGAGGTCTTTTTATGGAAACCAAAAAAAATGTAGTCATTCTCCGCTCAAGCCATGTATTGGCTGGACCCGAATACCTTATTCTGGATCTGGCTACCCAACTTCGGAATGATAAAGACATCAATTGCATTCTCCTTTGCCTCTGGAAAAATCCCGGCTATCCATTACCTCTTTTGGAAGAAGCCGAAAAGAGGGGACTCGATGTGAAAAGGATAGATGCGTGGGGAAGGTTCAATTTTTGGATGATCCCCAGAGTTCTCAGCTTTATTCGCAAAAATAGGATAGATCTTATACACACTATGGGCTACAGGGCAGACATTGTGGGGCTTACTGTGGCGAGGCTAGCTCGGCTTCCGGTTATCTGTCATATCCCGGGCTTTGTGGAAAGCTATTATCGGACAAGAGCATATAACTTGATTACCCTTTTATCAGCCCGTTATTTTGACAGGGTAATTGCCTGCTCTGACTCAGTAGCAAGGACAGTATCCGCAGCAAGGGTAAGGAGAGAAAAGCTGGTCACGATACGGAATTGTGTTTCTTTTGAGCGATGCATCGTTGGAGTTGAAGAAGTGGATCGTGTGAAAAAAGAATTGAGATTGGCGGATGGGGTTCGGATTGTGGCGAACCTCGCCAGGCTTGATCCAGAAAAGGGCCATATATATCTCCTGCGGGCAGCAAAAGAGGTGCTGGCCAGATTTGAAAATGTGAAATTCGTAATCATAGGTGATGGTAGACTACAGGAGAATCTGGAATATGCAGCTCGAAGGATGGGAGGAATCGCGGAAAACATTATATTCACCGGGTACAGAAGGGATGCTCAGGCCATATTATCTCTTGCAACAGTTGTTGCTTTTCCATCATTAAAGGAGGGTATCCCGCTGGCAATGCTTCAGGGGATGGCCCTTGGGAAACCAGTGGTGGCCTCGGCTGTGGATGGTATCCCGGAGGTAATTAAAGATGGAGTAAACGGCTATCTTGTACCCCCTGCGGATTATAAGGCACTTGCTGACGCATTGGAAAAGTTGCTATCAGATGCTGAATTATCGGCATCGATGGGGGAGATGGCGCGTAAAACGGTTGAGGAAGAATACAGGATGGAGGTTATGGCAGAGCGGATTGGGCAGGTCTATAGACAGTTATGGGCGGAAAGGGAAAGGAGTGACATATGAGGGGAAATGCTTCAACGATATTGAAAGGGTTTCGCCTCGCTTCAGGTATTTTGACGGCCCCATCGCCAAAGAAAATAAAAAAGCTAACTTTTGCTGTTACTTATATGTGTAATTGCGAATGTACTATGTGTCATATATGGAAAAAGTACAGGGAAAATTCAGCATTGCAAAAAGGGGAGATGAATCTCGAGCAGATTGAAAAAATATTTTTAAACTCTATGGCTTTGCGCAAGGTGGAGAAAATATCGTTCATTGGAGGAGAACCTTTTCTGAGGAAGGACTTCGCCGAAATTTTTCTTTTCTTTTCCAGGCATTATCCATACTCCATTTTTGACATTACCACTAATGGGCAAAATCCGGCTTTGATAAAAGAGAACATGGCAAAAATATTTTCCGCGATAGACCCCTCGCGACTAAACTTCCTTGTTTCTTTGGACGGGCTAAGGGAAACTCATGATAAGGTAAGGGGAAGGGCGGGTGCCTTTGAGGCGGCTGAAGAAACACTTAATCAGGTAAGGGAACTATCTCCCTCAGTAAGGTTGATCATCTCTTTTACCCTGGTTCCTTGGAACTATCGTGAGCTTTTGGAAGTCTATTATTATGCTCAGTCCCGTGGATTTTCAATGACGATGCGGTTTGCTGAAATGAATGATAGTTTTTATTACGGCATTCATGGACCCAGGAATGGATGGAAAGTGGAGGAACTTTCGGAAGCTGAACGCCGGGTATTTAAGGTGATCGGAGAGATCCAGAAGCGACGGGGCTTGCTGGGTAAAATTGTAAACTCAGACATTTTCTTTTTTGAGAAAATGGCTGACTACATGTTTCTGCCAAGAAGGACCCTGAACTGTTATTCTGGTACCCATTCCTTTTTCATGGACCCATACGGGATGGTATACCCGTGTTTAAGCTTGGACAGGCGCATCGGTTCCGCTCTTGATAATGGCTTTGATAGTGTATGGAATTCGCCTAAGGCTGCTGAAATTAGGAAGTCCATAGCTAAAGGAAATTGTCACTGCTGGACCGATTGTGAATCATTGCCCTCGATACAGAGGCATGCCAAATTCATATCTTCTAATTTAAAAAAACATATTAGCAGAACTTTCTCTTTTGGATCCAGAAAGGCGCGGGAAAGATGAGGGTGGTCATCGTATATCCTGATGTGATTGGGAGAGGGCGCGGATGGCCCGGTTCATATCATCATGGGCTGGCATCCATATCGGCAGTGCTTAAGGCTTCAGGCCACCACACAGCCCTTATCCATGTGAAAGGTAAAATAACTAAGCAGGAGTTTTTTGGCATGCTGGAGGAAAAGAGCCCTGACATTCTTGGGTTTACCGCTACTACAAACCAATTTCCTCTGGCCCTCAACCTCGCCAGATGGGCAAGAGAAATTTTATCCGCCACAAAAATGGTTCTGGGTGGAACACATGTAACTTTGGACGCGGAAAATGTCGCTACCATGGGTGTATTTGATTATCTCTGTATTGGTGAAGGGGAAGAGCCGATGGCCGAATTATGCAATGCGCTTGAGGCTGAGGCGGATCCGCGGCACATACAAAACATATGGGCTATTCAGAATAATAGTGTTTTTAGAAATCCGGTTCGACCCCTTGTTGATTTGAGCAATCTTCCCTTTCCAGATAAAGCGCTCTTTGATTACAGCAACCTCGAATATGCAAGGCAGGGAAGGGGTGCCTTTCTCGCCTCAAAAGGTTGTCCTTATAATTGCAACTACTGTTGCAATCAAGCCCTTCGCAAAGTTTACCAATGTAATGTCGATGAATATGTCCGCTTTAAAAAAGTTGACTACTTGATAGAAGAGATAAAAAGGGAACTCAAAGATCATCCATTTGTCAAAAAGGTTTATTTTGAGGATGACATACTTCCTTTGAGGATGAATTGGTTTAGAGAATTCACGAAAGTCTACAAAAATGAGATATCTATCCCTTTTATTTGTAATCTCTCCCCCACAATGGCTAATGATGAAGTTATGGCCCTGCTTCATGAGGCGGGATGTGAACAGGTACAAATGGGAATAGAGACGGGGAATCAAGAGCTCAGGATAAAACTTCTCAGGAGAGCCGTCACAAATGAAAAGCTCTCCGGGGCGTTTGAAGCCTGCAAAAGAGCTGGTATTAAATCATTCTCTTTCAATATGGTTGGCCTGCCTAATGAGAGCATGAGTGATATGCTTGAGACTGTCAAGATCAACGCAAGATTGCTTGTGGATAAGGTCGTTAGCACCATATTTTACCCTTATCCCGGCACACAGCTCCACCGCTTCAGTCTTGAACGTGGATTGATAACCAGAAAAGAAATTCCAAGCTATGGCCATGATACAGTTCTCAAGGTGGGGCGGATAAATAGGTGGCAGATTTTGTTTATTCATAAGTACTTCCCTCTTCTTGTTGCCCTTTATAGGAGGATATACTCCTTAGGACCGCATAGGAGGGAGTTTTTAGAAAATATTGCTGACAAAGTATTAAAAGCTCAACCAGTTGCTTTATCAATTTACCCAATTTTGATATGGGCATATTCAGCACTGCGTTCAACGAGGATAACGGAGCGTTTAGGGCGTGTGGTATTGGAAAACTACTTATTCCGCAGAGGCAAAAGATGAGTGACCCTGCGAAGGTGGCCTTATCGGCCATCTAAACTCGAGCAAAAAGAATGCGATGAATACGATTAATTTGCCGGGATCGTCTATTTAGGTAGATAAAATGTTAAAGTTCATAAGAGATCCAGAGAGAATTAAAAGGTGGATGAACCTGAGGGTAATGCTTATTAAAAACCTCATTCCTCTTGACTATCCACTGATCATAAACGTGGAGCCAACTAACGCCTGCAATCTCAAATGTGTGATGTGCCCGCGCAGGTTCAGCAATAGAAAAATAGGCTATATGGAGATGGAGACCTTCGAGAAGATAATCAATGATATAAAAGAATTCGGTATTGTATTCAGGCTATTCCTTCAAAAAGATGGTGAGCCTTTGCTTCACCCTGAACTGGAGTCGATGATCAGGATGGCTAAAGCAAAGCGAGTGGCAAAAATGGTTTCTGTTATAACAAATGGCGTTCTTCTTTCACCAAAAAGAGCCAGGGAGCTCATAAGATCAGGCATTGACGATATATCTATTAGTCTTGATGCCGCTAAAGAGACTACTTACAGGCAGCTAAAGAGCTCCGGGTCGCTAGAAGAAGTAGAGGAAAACGTAAGGGGACTTCTTAATCTTAGAAAGGAACTGGGAAGGTCAAAACCCATAATCAGGGTGAGGATGGTTGACCTCAGAGAAAATTGCGGCGAAAGGGAAGCCTTCTTTAAGAAATGGGAGAGTGTGGCGGATTTCGTGGAGGTAATACCTTTTCATACATGGAAGGGGGCTATAGAAGACCTGAGTCCTGATGGGATACCAGTCTGTGAGAGGTATCCATGCTCTCTTCTTTGGTACACAGCCGTTATAAATTGGGATGGTAGCTTATCACCATGCTGCATAGATTACGACGGAGCGGGGATATTTGGGTCAATAAATGACAGGACCCTTTATCAACACTGGAATGGCCATAATATGGAAGGACTCCGGCATGCCCATATCGCGGGCTGCCTCGAGGAAGTCCCCTTCTGTAGGAACTGTGAATACTGGAGGATCAAAGAAGATATAGGGGGGTGGCTAAAGAAAAAGTATGCCTCCCGCATTAACAAGGGATTCAACTCTCCATGAGCGAGGATTTCTAAACTCGCATTAAAATAAAAAACGATGAAAATTTTGGTACTTAA
>Ga0156295_1040_pt3 | contig 11210 bp, 8 predicted proteins | sample RifCSPlowO2_12_FD_107943 | JGI IMG/M metagenome (GOLD analysis project Ga0156295, IMG submission 107943) | Nitrospinae bacterium RIFCSPLOWO2_12_FULL_45_22 | reverse complement strand
AGATACTGGCATAGGGATGAGTAAAAAGGTCAGGGATAAAATATTCAATCCCTTCTTTACCACCAAGGGGAGTAAAAGCACAGGAATAGGGCTGAGCGTGTCTTATGGGATAATTACCCGCCACGGCGGGGTTATAGATGTTAAGTCTGAAGAGGGGAAAGGGACAACTTTTGTCATAAAGTTACCTGTGGCACGAGAAATTAGGGTTAAGGAAGATGTTATACCGGAAATAAAAGAGATTAAAGGGGCAAATATCCTGGCTATTGATGATGAAGAGCTGGTGTTAGAAGTCCTTTATGAAATGGCGACTTTCCTGGGACACCGTATAACCACTGCCTCAAATGCCAAAGAAGGGCTAAAGATTTTTGAAGATAGCCTAAAGGTGCGCCTTCCTTCCCAAAGGTTCGATATGGTCCTTACAGATCTCGGTATGCCGGGCATATCGGGCTGGCAAATAGCGGAGGCTATCAAAGGCCTTGCCCCTGATACCCCGCTAATAATGATTACTGGCTGGCAACCGGAAATAGATATTAACAAGGCAAAAGAGAAAGGGGTAGACCTTTTAATAGGTAAGCCTTTTGAAATGGCAAAATTACGCCAGACCATAGAAGAGGCCCTCGAGTTTAAAAAAAGCTTAAGTGTTATCAAACATTAATTCATAACCAGAGGCAAAGAGATGCTATTAGAAGAAGAAAAAGAAGTATTAATGGAGATGGGTAGAAGACAACGGGAGGAATCTGACCAGGACCAATCAGATGACACATTATCTCTTTTGACTTTTTGTCTAGGAAAAGAGTGGTATGGTGTCCCCCTATCTCAGCTACGGGAGATAACTAAAATACCTACGATTACACCCGTCCCTGGAACTCCCGATTATATCCTGGGGGTAGCCCACCATAGCGGAGAAATATTGTCTGTAATAGATATTAAGCCCCTCATTGGTTTGGATAAAACGACCTTTACTGAAAAGAGCCGGCTTCTCATACCCAGGACTGACGACGAGCCAGTGGGTTTGGTAATAGAGACTGTCCAGGATATTGTAGAGATCATGCACGAAAAAATAGAGCCCTACTTCCTACAATCCGAGGGAAAGCAGAAAGGATATGTAACGGGTCAGATTCAGATAGGAGAGGTGCTCTTAGGAATCTTGGATTTAGAAAAATTGCTACTTTTAGAATGACATGCCAGGTTCACTGAGAGATAAAGAATATAAAGTAGATATTCTTGCCTTTAAAGCGGGAAAAGCCTGCTTCGGAGTGGAATTGAAGCAAATTCTACGCGTACACAGGTATGCCCCAGAGGAAGTTTTTAAAGTCAGAAATAATGTGGCTGAGGTTATAACAACATTAACCAGGGATAAAGTAGAATTCCCGCTGATAGGCTTTAACGAGATATTGGGGTTGGCTGACCAGAAAAGAGAGACAGAGGGAAGGGCTACCATAATCGTAGTAAAGTCAGATGACGGACCCATAGGGATAATAGTAGATGAAGTTGAGGAATTCTATAGTTTATCTCCCCGAGAGCTCTACCCCCTCCCTCAGCGTATCAGACGGCTTCTCCCCTTGACATATATCTGGGGACTGGGGTTAATCTCTGATAGGCCCCTGCTCTTAATAGAAACCAATAATTTGCCGGGAATAAGGGATAAGAATTTAATTAACTGGACTCAACTATCAACGAAGGCTGATCAGCTAGAGCCTAACTTAATACCTAAAAGATTATGAGAGGAGGGTCAATAAAATGAGATTTAATCTACAGAAAAAAATAGCATTGGCAGGCATAGTAGCATTGACCATAATAGTCATAGTTGTTCTTAGCATCGCTAAATATGGTATATCTCGCTATTCAGAATCTATTGAGAAATTGGTGTTATTGGCTGAGTATCAACAGGAAGTTAGTAAAATACGGGTAGACTTGTCCAGGATAATGCTGCTACCCAACTATTTTCTTATTACCGGAAAAGGAGAATATTTAAATGATTTCAATGAAGTTTCTCAAGTTTTGAATACAAGCTTGAACCATTTAATAAAAAATAAGATAGTGCTCACCCAAGGAGGAAAAGATTCCCTTGCCCAGATAAAAGAATTATCTCTCCAAATCAAACAAAGCGCAGAAGAGCTATTTGCTTTACGTGCCCTTTTGGATGATCCCAGATCAGTAGAACTGATTAAAGAAATTAATTTTCACTTGGGCACTTCCCTCACAGAGTATAGTAATAAGCTGAACGAGGCTGTTGGCCAAAAAGTAAAGGAACTCCAGAGGGAGGCTGAAGGCACAACAGCTTATGTCTGGAAGCTCCTTTTTGGTGGTTTTGGGTTATTCTATCCGGGTATCTTGCTTATCACTTTTTATCTGGCCCATATCATTGTCCGGCCCATCAATTCGGTAATTAATGCCTCTAAACGGATAGCTGAGGGGGATCTGGGCGAAGCTATCACTACTAATAGCAAGGATGAGATTGGAGACCTGGGCAGGAGCTTTAATGAGATGGCAGAGAATCTACGGCTTTTGGCTCAGCAGGCCCAGGAGATTGCCCAGGGAGACTTGACTAAAGAAGTCAATATCAAAGGCGATCTAGCCGATTCTTTTAATAATATGGTGATAAATCTTCGGCAGCTTATTGAAGGGGTTCAAAGGGCCATTTTGACGATTAGATCAGCCACGTCTCAGATACTATCTGCCATAGAGGAACAAGCCAGCGGTTCGGTTGAGCAGGCTACCTCCATCAGTGAAATCACTGCTACTACTGAAGAGCTAAGCAAAACTGCGCAACAGATTGCTGAGAACGCAACCACCGTAGAAAAAATAGCCTGGGAAAACAGTAACAATGTTCAGGCCAGCGCAGAAATTGTCGCACAGATGACCGAGGCTATGAGCAGGATCAAGGATAAGGCCGATGAATTAGGCCGTAAGACCCTCTCCCTGAGTGAGAGGTCCCAACGGGTTGGCAGTATTGTAGAGATGATTAGGGAGATTGCCGATCAAACCCATCTCCTGGCCCTAAATGCTGTTATAGAGGCAGCTAGCGCTGGCGAGTACGGCAAGAGATTTTCTGTGGTTGCCACAGAGGTAAGGAGGCTAGCTGAGAGGGTTCGAGGTTCTACGGATGAAATACAAGGTATAATCACAGATATACAAGGAGCCACTAATGCCTCGGTCCTGGCCACTGAACAAGAAGTTAGAGAAGTAGAGGAAGGGGTTATTCTGGTAAAAAAAGTGGAGAGTCATTTATATACTATTGCGAACACTATTGAGACCATGGTTGATGCCACTAAGCAGATTACCTCGGTTACCCAGCAACAAAAAATTGCCAGTGAGCAAGTAGCGGTTACCATGCGAGAAATCTCTAAAGTAGTAAACGAAATGGCCTCTAGTATGAAGCAATCGGAAAATGCTGCGGCTGATTTAAACAAAATGACCGAGGGATTTGAAGGAAGGATGTCTAAATTGTTCAAGATTAGTAAGGAAAAAGGAGATGGCTAAAGATTTTGATCGCACCCCTTTTATAAAGAAATTTGTAGAAGAGACTAGAGAACGCCTCAGAAGAGTAGAACATGACTTCATCTCTTTAGAGGCAGAGAAGGGGAATAGAGATATATTACAAGGGGTTTTGAGGGAGGTTCATACTATTAAAGGTTCAGCTAATATGCTGGGGCTAAAAAATATTAGCACCCTTGCCCATTCGATAGAAGCTATGTTGGATAAAGAAAAAGGGGGGGAGGAAGGCTTGAACCCTCAAGGAATGAATATACTTTATCAAAGTATAGATTTACTTTCCCGAATGGTAGAAGTTATAGCACAGGACGGCAAGGAAACCCTTGATCCATCTGATCTCTGTGCCAGCCTCGAATCGGCGATTTCAGCAGAGAAAATGCAGCCAGCCTTACCACCCAATGAGATGACCCCTACTTCCACCTACCATTATCTCCAAATCTCTGATCTAGAAACGGTACGCATAAATGCCAGTATAATTGAGCAATTATCTAAGATATCTAGCGAGTTAAGGTATTGGATAATGCGGGAAGAGGAGAGGTACCATCAGTTGAGTAACTTATTATCACCAATATTTCAAGGATTACCACAAGAATTGAGGACAAGTTATAAAAAATTTTTAGAAAATTATAGTGAAGAAGTGGTATTAGGTGATAGATTGATCCATCAGCTTCAGGAAGAAGTATTAGCTATCTCCTTAATCCCCCTTGCCCATGTCTTTGATGGTTTACCCAGGGCAGTTAGGGACCTTTCCCAGGAATTGGGTAAGGAAGTTGAGCTGGTAATAGAAGGGGGAGAGATAGCTATTGATCAAAGGATTATTAATCAAATTGACGCCCCCCTCATACATCTTGTTAGAAATGCCATAGACCATGGGATTGAGCATCCTGAGCAACGAAGACTCCTGGGTAAACCCCCTAAAGGGAAACTAAGGGTGTGTGCCTCCCAAAAAGGGAATCGGATATCAATAGAGATAGAGGATGATGGCCAGGGAATAGATTTTCCTAAAATCCAGGACGAGATAGTCAAAAAAGGCTTCTTGTCCCAAGAAGAGGCTGCCTCCCTCCCGGAGGGGGAATTGTTGAGGTTTATTTTTAACCCTGGCTTCACTACCCAATCAATTATTACCGAGGTTTCAGGGCGGGGAATAGGTCTGGATATAGTTAGAGGAACCGTGGAGAAGCTGAATGGAACCGTAACCCTGACCACTGAAAGAGGAAATGGGACCAGATGCCTACTGAACCTCCCTTTTTATCTGGCCCTAATACCGTCCTTATTGTTTACTTCCGGGGACTCTACCTTTGCTATTCCTTTGAGCTTTATTGAAGAGGTAGTTTATCTTGATCCCAATAAGGTCATGAGCTTAGAAAACAGAGATGTTATCTCCTTCCATGGCAAAACTATCCCGGCGGCAAAATTGACTGGCTTACTCCAGTTGCCTACCGTCCAGGGGGATGGGCAGAAATACTATGCCTTAATTATTAAACATGGAGAGCAGCGGGTGGGCATTTTGGCAGATAAAGTCTTAGAAGAAAAAGATATAGTAATCAAAAAGCTAGGGAGATATTTTAGAGCTACACGGGAGATCAGTGGGGTTGCTGGCTTGAGCAATGGTGGGGTGGCCTTAGCTCTGAATGTAACAGCCATTGTTGAGGCTATTATTCAAGGGTTGCGTAAGGGAATTCCCCTAGAGAGGGGGAAAATAGAGGAGACGAAGAAAGGGCCATTGTCTTTACTGTTAGCCGAAGACTCCTTAATCGTTCGGGATTTAGAAAAGAATATATTACAAATGGCTGGTTATAAAGTAGAAACGGCCAGAGATGGTCTTGAGGCCCTGGAAAAGCTTAAAGAACAGGACTTTGATCTTATCATTACTGATATTGAGATGCCCCGAATGAATGGGTTCGAATTAGTAGCTGCCGTGCGAAAAGATGACCGACATAAAGAAATTCCCATCATTATAGTAACCACGAAAGAGAAAAGAGAAGATAGGTTGAGGGGATTAGAGGTAGGGGCTGATGCCTATATGCTAAAGAGTAGCTTTGATCAAGGAGAATTCCTCGCTATCATTGAAAAGTTAGCGAAGCGATAAGCCAAAGGTTACGGCTACAATTCACGCATAATTGGGAATAATTGATATGACAGATGAAGAAAAAGGGGAATAATAACTATGAAATCATTGCTATAGGGGCCTCGGCTGGCGGCCCTAAGGTCATCAGGGAGATTTTATCTTTCCTCCCCAGCCAATTCCCTCTGGGTATAATAATTGTCCAGCATATTGCTGAAGGCTTTGTTGAGAAATTAGCAGAGGGGCTCAATAAAACTTCTTTGATAGAAGTGAAGCTTGCCCAGACAGGGGATCGGGTGGAGGGGGGGAGGGCCTTCCTGGCCCCTGATAAATACCACACCATAGTAAATAAAAAGGGCCAGATAAGACTTCTTTCTGCCCCCGTTTTCAAAGGACACCGCCCTTCTATTGATTTCCTCATGGAATCCGTGGCAGAAGTTTATGGCACACGGGCTATAGGGGTCTTGTTAACCGGTATGGGAGAGGACGGGGCTAGAGGGCTTAGGGCCATTAAGGAGGGGGACGGGATTACCCTGGTACAGGATGAGGGTAGTTGTACTATATTCGGTATGCCTAAGGTGGCTATAGATATAGGAGCAGCAGATGAGGTCTTATCCATCCAGGGCATAATAGATAGATTATTGAGTTTAGGGAGTAAGACATAGGATGGCAAAAATTCTTATTACGGATGACAGCCCCACCATCCTGGATATGATAGGGGCTTATTTAAGAGATGCTGGATATCAGATTGTAACGGCATTAAATGGTGTAGAGGCGGTAGAAAAAACCTTCACCGAACACCCAGACCTTATTATCCTGGATATAATGATGCCTAATATGAATGGTTATCAGACCTGCCGCTACCTGAAGAACGAGAGGTCTACCTCTCGTATCCCGATTATTCTTTTCACCTCAAGAGACCAACCGGCAGATAAATTTTGGGGCTTACAAACCGGGGCCGATAAATACATCCTTAAAGATATGTGGCATACAGATTTACTAGGGACGATAGAGGTTCTCTTGAGGTTTAGACCACAATACGCTGGCTCAGGTGAATTGGTACAAAAGCTAAAACCTCCTGATATGTGGGAAATCTTATACAGGATAAATGAGCTATTAGATAAGAGCCTTTATGAAGCCACCATATCGAACCAAATCGGACAGCTTTCCCTTTCTAATGACAACCTTCTTGAGACCGTAAATGCCTTATTTAAACTCTATGAGTCATTTATTAGTTTCCCCGTAGCTGCCCTAATTATGGGAGATAGAAAAGAATGTCACAGCTATCTTAAAGTCAATTCTAAGGTAGGACGGTTCGATCTGGGTAAGATCAAAGGCGAGAGTCTCAAAATATTTGCTGGGGGTCGGGCGGGGGAGACCGGCTCAGAAAGCGAAAATTTGCAAATAATTGTCCGAGATGATAACAGAGAGCTGATAATAGAAGAAGAATGTTTAATAAGAGATCTCGCCCAGAGACTGTTCCATATCCCTAGAGAAGAGGGAGGAAAGATACCTGGGTTATTTACCTTCTGTTTGTCCCCCATAGTTATGGAGAATACAGAAGAGCTGGAGAGATTAAAGCGAATTTCTAGACAGGCTTTTATCGTTTTAGAGGATGGCTTTTTATTTGAGAGGTTAAGGGGTTTAGCTATTACCGATGATTTAACTGGGTTATATAATAGGAGACACTTCTTTGAGGTATTGAACCGGGAATATTATAGGGCTATCAGATATAAAACCATATTTTCTTTGGCAATCATGGATATTGATCATTTTAAAAAGATCAATGATACTTATGGCCATATGGCAGGAGATTTTGTCCTGAGAGAGATAGCCAGAATTATTCAAGAAGAATGCCGCACGACCGACTTATTAGCCCGCTTTGGGGGGGAAGAATTTTCCCTCCTGTTAGTAGAAACCCCTATTAATGGTGCAAAAATCCTTTGCGAGCGGATAAGAAAGCAGATCGAGGACCACCAATTTATACTCCAAAATCAATCCCTGAAGATAACTGTAAGCATAGGTATATCATGGTCCTCGGGAGGGGAAGAGCCCTCCCTGGGAGAGCTCATTTTCTTTGCTGATAAAGCCATGTACCAGGCAAAAAGTCTTGGTAGGAACAGGGTCTGCCTTATGGAGAAAAAGGATGATAGTAACTAACGCATCAACCAATTCTGCTATCGAGTTATCCCTGGAAGATTTTTTTCTTTTGCAAGACCTTATTGAAAACCGAAGTGGGATCCATCTGGAAAGGTCTTTGTGGGATTCTCTGAGGAGCAATGTAAGTATTCGTATTGCCCAGAGGAATTTCACCGGATTTAAGGAATACTATAATTGCCTCCTTACAAACGGTGGTGAGGAAGAATTCCAGGAGCTACTAAATACCATTACTGTCCATGAAACATATTTCTTCAGGGACCCCTGGCAATTTGATTTTATAAAGACAAATATTATCCCGGAAATAATCCAGAAAAAGATTGGTTCAAGACTTAAGAGGGTATTAAAGATATGGTCTGCCGGTTGTTCTACGGGCGAGGAACCTTATTCTATAGCTATGACCTTATTGGAACTGAAAGAACTGCTAATGGACTTTAAACTAGAAATATTGGCGACAGATGTAAGTACCAAAGCGCTAAAAAAAGCAAAAGAGGGCATATACGGGAAAAATTCCTTCAGGAACACAGAAAGAAGATATTTAGAGAAATATTTTACCCTCTCGGGAGGCAACTATCACCTTCATGAAGAAGTTAAGAATATGGTCAACTTTTCTTTGCTTAATTTAGTCAATGATCCTTTCCCGATAGAGGATATGCGAGGGCATGATATTATCTTGTGCAAAAATGTGATTATTTATTTTAGACCCGATTCCGCTAGAAAAGTACTTCATAACCTCTACCAATGCTTAGCTGAGAAAGGATATCTTTTTACCGGTGCTGCAGAATCCCTTTTCCACCTATCTCACGCATTTCAACTCCAGGAGAAAGAAAATGTTTTTTATTATATCAAAGAGAAGCATCCCGCGGAATCAGGAGAAAGAGTGGACAGAAAGCACCTAGGGAAAATCTTGCTGACTACACCTCTACCAAAAATTCCCCCCCCTTCGCCAAAACCTATTTCTCGTGAATGCACTAAAACAGACCCAGTAAGGGAAGAAGACCCCATAAGTGCAAGCCTAAGGCATATAGGAGGAGGAGAATATGAAAAGGCTAAGGAGATATTAAATCTTATCTTAAACGATAATACAAACTATACTGAAGCGTCTGTCTTGTTGAGCTATGTATATATTTGTTTAGGCAAGCTTGAAGATGCCTTGAGTATATGTCATGATTTGTTAGAAGCTGATCCATTATCCGTCGAAGGCCATCTCCTGTCAGGATTGATTTATAAAGATAAGGAAGAAACAGATAAGGCTTTAATGGAGTTTAAGAAGGCCATTTATCTTCAACCAAATTTGGCTTTAGCCCATTATTATCTGGGAGAACTCTATCTGGCTAATGGGAACAAAGTCAACGCCGCCAAGGAGTATAAGAATGCCCTAACTGTATTCACTCATGGTATGGGTCAGGAGAAAAATGTCCTTAATTCTGTTTATAGTAAAACAGAATTGAGACAAATATTATATATATGCCAGCAAAATCTGAAGCCCCTTGCTAAGGGGTGATTGAGTGTAACTGTTCAGAACGACGAGCGCAGGGAATGGTGTACAATTAAAGAGAAGGCATGAAAAAAAGGAGATTGATATGGTTAAGATATGTTTTGTTAACATCACGGTAGAGAGAATTTCTCAACCTTATTATGATCTAGTCAGGCAGTTGTTCCCTAAGGTATTGAGGCCCGGGACCGAGGTATCCTTCAAGTCAGTAGAGCCGGGCCTGGAGAGTCTGGCAGTCTCTTCATCGGCTTATTTTGACCTGTTAAATAAAAAGGAGATCATCGAGAAGATTATGGAAGCCGAGAAAGAGGGGTTTGATGCGGCCCTGGTAGGCTGCTTTGAAGACCCTGGTGTACGGGAAGCCCGCGAGGTAGTAAATATACCTGTTATAGGTATTGGTGAAGCCTCCATGCTCCTGGCCTGTATGTTGGGACATCGCTTTGCTGTGGTTACCGCTAATGATAATAAGGTAGCCACTAACCTGGAGGTTATGATTAAGTTGCAAGGGCTGCAGGAAAGGGCTATAACCCATCCCGTGAGGACCATCTCTATGGCTAACCGAGACGTCTTTACCAAGGGTTTTCAGGAACCCTACCTGATAGTATCTGACATCCTGGACAAGGCCAGGGGTTGCGTGGCTGATGGTGCTGAAGTAGTAATTGTTGGCTGTGCAGGGCTGGCACCCCATTGTACCATGTCTGGTGTGACTATGGTGGATGAAAATGGCGCCCAGTTGCTCGATTGTGTCGTTATCGGCCTTAAGGCGGCAGAGGCAATAGTTGACCTCAAGGACAGGTTAGGTTGGCCAGCTATCAGCCGCGCTGGCATCTATGCCATGCCCCGGGAGAAAGACATAAAAAGAGTAAGGAGCATGTTTGGCTTAAAGCCTTTCTGAGGGAGCAATCAATGAGGGACAAACGGATCTATCTTGACCCTATTCATGGCGGTATAGTCCTTAACAGGACTAAGGAAGAAGAGAGGGTGCTAATAGAGCTGATTGATACCCCAGAATTTCAGAGACTCAGGCATATCAAACAACTGGGCTTAGCCTTCTTTACCTTTCATGGGGCAGAAGGTTCCCGGTTTACTCATTCTTTAGGGGTCTTACATATCACCCGGCAACTACTGAGTTATTTACAGGAGACCTGTCCCCGAGTAACATCTTATCGGACTGCGGCTTTATGTGCTGCCTTGCTGCACGATATCGGTCACGGTCCTTTCAGCCATGCCACGGAAGATATAATAGGATATGACCACGAAGATTGGACCATCCGGATACTGACAGAAGACACTGCAATAAACTATATCTTAGCTAAGTATCAAAAAGACCTGCCTGAGCAGGTTTCTCAAGTCATAAAAAAAGAATTCCGGCCACAATATATCTGCCATCTCATCTCCAGCCAACTGGATTGCGACCGGTTCGATTATCTTTTACGGGACAGCTATTTGACCGGTACAGAATATGGCCGCTTCGATCTACAAAGGGTTCTTATCTCTTTAGAGATAGATGAAGAGCATGATCAGATACTGGTAAGTGATGAAAAGGGGAAGAATCCCGTGGAAGACTATCTATTTGCGCGTTACTCTATGTTTATCCAGGTTTATCACCACCGCAAGAACTGGGCAGCTAAGACTCATCTGGAGAGAATTTTACTCCGGGCCAGAGAGCGGAGTAATAAGTTGGGTTATTGTGATGCCACGGTACGTAAATGGTTAATGGGAGAACCTATATCTGCCAGGGAATATTTAGAACTGGATGATTCAACCTTATGGTATCATATCAAGCAATGGGCCAAAGACCCGGACGAAATCGTATCTGACTTAAGCCGTCGCTTCCTGTGCCGTAAGTTGTTTAAGGCGGAACAGATCCCACCGGATTTAGGGCTGGAGAAGAGTGAAAAGCTTTATAGCGAAGCCCGCGAGCTGGTTAAAAGGAGCGGTTTTCACCCGGAATATTATCTGGCTTCAGTTAAATCAGTAGATCGGCCGTACGATTAT
>Ga0156295_1123_pt1 | contig 11215 bp, 16 predicted proteins | sample RifCSPlowO2_12_FD_107943 | JGI IMG/M metagenome (GOLD analysis project Ga0156295, IMG submission 107943) | Nitrospinae bacterium RIFCSPLOWO2_12_FULL_45_22 | reverse complement strand
CGGCCTGAACCACTTTAAAAATGTAACCTGGTTTCCTACCTATGAGACCTTTATGCGGGGTGGCACCGTTGCTTGCTATGTAATAACTGCCGATGAAGATATATATTCTCCTTTGATCTCAGAGCCAGAGATCATGATCATTTGTGACCAGAGATCGTTAGATATGTATGAAGGTACTATTGCACCGGGTGGAACTCTTATCTATGATAGCTCCCTTATCGTGGGGAAGATCAAACGGGAAGACTTAAAGGTTATTGCTTTACCGGCTAGCGAGCTAGCCCAGAAAAATGGTTCTCCCCGGGTGGCGAACCTGGTCCTTCTAGGGGCTTATCTGGGCCTTACCGAGGCATTGCCACTGGATATTATTGAAGAGACTTTGACAGATTCCTTAAAAGAAGAAGGTAAAGAGGCCATGATAGGGTTAAACAAGAAGGCCCTGCGCGCCGGGGTCGAATATATTAAGCAAAACCATAATTAAAATCCGACTGGACGGGATAGCATCTTGACAGAACCCGGGAAAAGTGTTAAAAAAATTTATCTGAAATAATTGCTATTTTCATTATAACTCTATACTACTTCCTTCTAAAAGGCTTGATAAATAATGTATTGCGGGAATAGCTCAGCGGTAGAGCATCGCCTTGCCAAGGCGGTTAAAGGGGTTTGGTCAAATCCTTATTAGATAGGCTAAACCCCTTATTTTATTAGCTAAAACGGCAATTTCTACCTTCTCTCATTTCCTCTCATTTCCCCCCATTTTTTCACTGGAGTAACTACTATTTTAACTACTATATTTTCTACTGAAATGCTTATCTGGTAAGGGTTTGTTTAAGCCGACTAGAAATTGCTAGATATATCAAATTATCTTGTGCTAAAGGTGAATGTTTTTAAGAACCGTGTAATAGGTCAATAATGCTACAGGAAAGGCATTATCTTAGAGGGGAGTATTTATTGGCCAATACATCCTCAAATGTCACACCTGGCAAGGTAGAGATGAACTTATCCAATTCCATCCGGTCAAAGATCAGTTTCTTGCCCCATTTACGAAAAGGGACTTCCTTTCTCATCACAGAGAGATAAAGGGCCTTATCGGTTTTGCCCAGGTATCGAGCCGCTTCTTTTAATGTGAGAAGTCGTTTGTCCATATAACCTATCACGAGATAACTACTTTTCCCCTTTTGCACGTGCCACAGGTACACGGATTGCTAGACCCGCAGGCATCACAACAGAAACGCATTCCGGTATATCCTCTGATAAAGAAACCCCGGCAACGTTCACAACGTCCTATCTCCAGGCTAGGCTTCCCCCATGAATACCCGCCAGGTTCTACCTTGATAAACTCACCCTCTTTCAAGGTAATGGGAAGGGGGACACCGTCTGGAGAAGTGCTGTTTTTGGGGATTAGCAAATTCATCCTGGCCAAGTGCTTCCTTATGCCCGGCTGAGAAATGCCTATAATCCGAGCTATTTGGTGCTGCCCTTTGCCCTGGAGGAGATAAAGCTCCTTAATTCGGGTTTTGCGCTGCTCCATGAATGAGAGCCATGCTTCGTATTCTTTGAGGCTTCTTACCACCTTCTCATCCTTCTACTTTGCCCTCTTCCTCTTTGCTGGAACATAACCCTCTCAGGATGGCGTTGCATACCCGCCTGTGTCATAGCATAATCAAGCCGCCGGACATCTTCCTCGGTAAAGCGATAGTGGCCCCCAGGAGTCCGCTTAAGTAGATAACCATGATAACGGCTATCCTGGAGTAAGAACCGTTTTAAGGTGGCAGTAGAAACCCCTAAACGTTGTGCGGCATCTAGCTTACGCATTGGTTTGTTTCCTTTTCATAATATTGGGCTATCAGGAGGTTATTATCTTGTAGCATTGTCTATATTCCTGGTAATACAGTTCATCAGTCCTCTATCATGGGATAGGGGTTCACCCTTAGACAGGGCTTTAATTTTGTGGTCTATGCTCTCCATGCTTAACTCCATACACTAATGGGGGTTATAGTGGTTTATCCCTATTTATGTCTATATCTCAAGATTGCCTGATTAATTTCTAATGTTTGTCTGATTAAGGCCCAGCATGTAGGACATACGGAAATACCTTCCCTTTCGTTCCTGCAAACAGCGCATTCTCTCTCAGATGCTGATCTTGTCACCCTGTCACCCTTCAGCCTATAGTTCCTGGAGAAATTATAAGCTCCCACTTTCACTAGAACCCTTTTTATGGCATTAGGATAAGTCCCCAGTTCTTTAGCTATGGCCTTTATGCCTTTGCCTTGCTGGTACAAACTGATTATTTGCTTATCCAAACCCATTATTCTAAGTGTTGACTTAGTTATCCCCCATGCTGCTCCTTTGCTGTTGTGCGTGGGTCATGAATATGTACCCAGAGGATTTGCCTGTATTTGTCTTTGGATTCGAGGGCTTTGATCTCTTCTTCGCTTAAGGGTTCATTTCCCCGAACCTGACCAGCATAATATCGGCCCTTAACCTCTATGATTACTCTGGGCAGATCAGATAATTCATCGTCCTGCGCTATTTCCTCTAGCCTATCTACTCGTCTCTTTAGCCCCATCTCACCCGCCTCCCTTTGCTTGCCAGTTGTTCTTCCAGGATTGATACTCTTTTCTCCAGGTCTTGCAACTCGATTGATTTGAGGGTGTAATCAACGATGGACATGGATGCCCTAAGCTTTATGTTTTCATTATCTGAGATTAGCAAAGAAACCAGGGTATCAATGGCCTTGGTGATAGAAGCCTTGAGCTTCTCCAGCGCCTCCCTGGTTACTATGTCCCTTTGCCGCTGCAACTCCTCCTTAAAGGAGGGGGCTTCTAACCACTTATAGATATGACACCTTGATACCCGGGCCTTTTGGGCCGCCTCATCAATTGTCTTGCAGGACACAAGATAGGGGATAGCCCTAAGCTGGTTACGTGTTAGTTTTTGTTGTGTTTCGTATGCCATTATTCTCTCTTCTGATTAATCAAAGCCTTTTCTAGCGTAAGTATAGCCTGTTTTAATTCAGGAAACAGCCCTTGTGATAAGCATATACCTTTCTTGGTGGGCTTCCATTCCCCTTCATCATCTCTGTAATAAAGTCTGAGATCAAAGAAGTCCTTCCCTTTGTATTTGGTAAGTGATACCCGGACTACCTCTATGTCGTTCTTCTGGATTTCAGATACCAGCTTGTTTTCCTGTGTCATACTTCTTTACCTCAACGGACTTGATACCAAATATTTCCCTTACTTCTGCCAGTAGCCGGATATCATCCTGGGCAAAGATGACCTCGTGGGTAGGGATCAGCTTTTTGGCCTCTTCATCTGAGACAATCCAATAATCGCCTAAGGCCGGGCTACCCTTTATCTTGATCCCCCAGGGGCTCTTAAGGGACTGTGCACGGATAAGGTCATCAACGATGCTGGCTACCTGGGCATCACTTATACCTTTTCTCTCAGCGCATTCTAGCAGGGAAGCAAGGGCGCCATCCGGGTCAAAGCAATCAGCTTCAGGAGACAAGGCTATCACCTGGGATGGTTGCTTATCCCTATTTGCCCCTATGTTATTTGCCTCTAACCATTTAAGCCGCCCTTTCCACCAAGTGACTAGATGCCTGCACTCTTTGACCTTACCCGGATCGAACTCATAGCATGGCTTAACGCACTCTTCAGCAGAGACGGCCATCTCTCGCCATGAGCAGAACTTGGCTTCCTCCTCCCTGAGAGGCAAAACTGAAGAAGCCCTCTCTTGATTCTCCTTATTGTTTGGCTGGGGGAAGAAAGAAGAGACATGCCCACCATTCTTTTTTCTTTTTCTCCTAAAGGCCAATAGTTCATCCATTCTTATAACCCTCCCCTCACTTCTTAGACAGTTTCGACACTTTAGACAGTTTTTTTCTTATTGTTATTTTTATTATCCTTATTGAAATTCTGTAAAATAACAGTATAAGTAGAAACCGTCTAAAGTGTCTAGGATATAACTTTTATCCCCCGGTACCGTCTGGATGAATCCCTGACTTCCACAAGCGAAGGGACTATTTTTTTCAACTCTTTATAAAAGTCGTTACGTCCTATTGAAGGTAATTTCTCTTTAAACATGTACCTACGAAATGCTGTGAACAGCTCTGCATTCTCTATTTCAGCATCTGCGTCGACTTGGCATTGCTCCTCAAGAAAGGCATTAACCGGGTTACTTGTTCTTTCATATTCGGTTCTCAAATCCTTCATGTCTTGACTTTCCGTAAATTCCTCAGCCTCATAAAGCGAATTCAACCCCTCTATGGCCATTAGCAAGAATCCCTCTAGTTCCTCTCTGGTCGTCAATCGGGACAGCAATCCAGGGTCTCTATCTTTGCCATAAAACGAATTTGGGAATTCAATAAGTAACCACCGCCTGAAAAATGCCGGAGATACATCCAGGGTCGGTGGCAATTTATTAGTGGAAAAGACCAGCCTGGCAAAGTTCTCAAATGTAAAAGGTCGTTGATATTTCCGTTCCGCAGTTATGGGGTCGCCACTTACCAGGCCCTTAAAATTTGCTGTATCCTGAAGTCTTCTATATGGCAGATCGGGAAAGACGTTCAAGAGCTTTCCCACCAAATCAGCCAGCCTGAAGCGATGGGAGAGGTCATGGAGTGATAAAGTTGAGACATTATCCTTGCCTAGCAAACTTATAAGTATCTTGATTAAGGTACTCTTGCCATTTGCCCCTTCCCCCAACAGCATCATGGCCTTCTCGAACCTAGTCGTGGGAATAAGACAATAACCAACAAACTGTAGCAAAGCCTTTTTGTCTTCAGGTCTTACTACCTCACTCAAAAATTTCTCGATTCTTGGAGTCTTAGCTTTCGGGTTAAAACTGACCGGCAACTGATAAATAAATCTCTTATCTGGCATCTCTGAGTGCGGATACAGTTTAGCATTTATCCAGTCATATACCCCATTTCGGAGGTTTATGAACCCAGGATCAGAAGCGATAGCCTTTTTAAAGCAACGACTCTCCAATACATAAAAAACTTCCTTTACAAAGTGTGATGAAAAGTCCTTGCCCAGCACGGTCTGCAAGAATTCCCGAATCTCCATCTCGGCTGGCCTGTAACAGCCCTCATTGTAATACCAAAACTGCCCCCCATAGAAGATCAGATCAAATTCCTGCTCCACACGATTAGCTATGAATATGGGCTCTGGTCTCTCGCTTTTTGCCATTTTTAATCCCTTTATCTCATGGACTCTTATAGCCTCATCCGCTAACCCGCTCGTGCGCAGGTCGGCTAAGTGCTCTGGATGAAGATTTGATACAGTCATCCGCTTATCTTTCTCCCCTTGCCATTATTGGCATCTTCTTCCCCTCTGCGATTATTAAGCTGACAAATAGCTTTACCCAGGTCTCTCAGCAATGGCTTAACCAAACGATAAAAGTCCTTCGCCACTTCTTCCTCCTCCATTAGCGCTTCGACTTCAACGTAGTGGACACCCTTTGGGCTGATAGCCACATATAAAATCATCCCGTTTCCTCCGTTTATCTATTGGATTCTGATATTCTATTCCTGGTCATACTATATAAGTGTGCAGCCAGGAGGTGAAATCGAAACCCCCGGCAAAAAAAAATTCCTATTGTTGTCTAAATAAACGTTTGGGGAGGTTGAGCAAAGGTGAGCTTGATTAAAAGGCTCTGGTTGTGGGATAAGTTATTTGCAGAAGATTTCTTGGAGGGTGCGCATAAGCCTTTTGCGCCGTTGGCCTATACGCTGGGGGGAAAGGTGAACCCTTTGGGTTTTGAGCTGGCGGGCTATCTCTGCATCACTTCTTGGTTCGGTATCATTTTGGCATATATCCCAAAAATCGAGCAAGATTAGTTTATCTGTTGGATGAGATTCACGTTCGATAAGGCGAGATAATGTATTCAAGGTCTCTATGGTTGTTATGTCATCTTTCTTATCAGGAAATAGGTCAATCCATTCTTTGACCTTTTCACTTTCACCCTTCTCATCTTTTAAACGATCATTTAAGGAGCCACCACTAAAATCAAGATCCTCCCTAAGAATATACTTAGAGGGATCATCAGGGTGGGGGACGAATCTCTTCCTAAAGCTCATCTCAAGGTTCATAAAACCCCATTCTAAAGCTTTTTTGAAGTAAGCAGGAGGGGGCACATCTCCTTCCCACTCCATAATAGCCTTCCTGAAAATCTGCTCTAGGTCCCACCTGCGGTCAATGCGGTCCTCTTCTCTGGTATCCCATCCTTGTCCCTTCTCTACCCAAAATGCCTTGCGCTCAAACCAGTATTTCTTATGAATCTTCTCCCTCAAGGGCGTGTATTTAGGCCCCAGGGCGAATGGGTACTTTTCAATTAGCTTTCCATCTTTGTCGTGGATATAGATTTTGGTTTTACCTGAATAAGCATTATCCTGAAGACCTTTTTCATCTTCAAACCATTGATACCATTCTATTAGATGCTCGTCAGGTGACGAAAGGGCACTAATTGAATCGGGGCTATCATCAAGAACGTAGTAATGGCCTTCCTTCTGCTTGATATAGTGCTCAATCCTATACCAGGGCGACTGGTCGATAATTATTTTGGTAGGTTTACCATCTTTATCCACTTCAACATGGTAGCTATTAGCCCTAAGTTCGGCTATCGACCCTTCAGCCCCCGCAAGCTTACGCATGTCAGCATTCAGCACCCTAGAGAAATCTTTCTTTAGCTTCTCTAAAAAACTCTTGAGTAAAGGACTATCCTGAAGCTTGGGGTATCCCAGGACATAGTATATATAGCCCACATCCCTGATAATATCGGTTGTCGCAAGCATCTTGCATCGCATATCTATTTCTTCTAAGGGGCTGTATGTATAGTAGATCACACGTTGCAAGATGGGGTCTGAGATGATAAACCGATCCCCTAATGTCTTATCCTGTGGGGTGAATGGTAGTGTCGGGTGGGAGGTAAGGTAATTGGCTATTTGGAAGATGGCATGCGCCCGAACATCACTTGGGCAATGGTTCAGAAAGTCCCCGGTAGTCTTAAATTCTATGTCCCAATATTCTTGATCGTCCATTGCTACCTCCCTTAGTAGCTCCCTGGGTGGTTAAGTATGGGGGAAACCGGCCAGGGACTACCGGCTTATCGGGGCTAGCATCCCTATCCCCCAAAGTAATCTTTCATGCTGTCTTTTGGTATTCCCTATTAAGAATAAGCCGAATCTCTAACTTTGCACCCAAAGCCTCAGCAACCTTTTCCAGGGTGGGCAAAGATGCACGGCCATAATTGGGATTTTCTAACCGGGCTATAGCTGACTGAGTAGTACCTATCTTTTTGGCCAAATCTGTCTGGGATAGACCACGTTTCGCCCGGAGGGAAGCTATCTGAACGGCTATCCTGGTCTTAGCCAGTTCTTCCATATACCCTTTAGCAAATTCTGGGTCTTTAAGATGTTCGTCTAATAATCTTCTAAAACCGCTTTCCCTGGCCATCTCTAACCCCCCCTTCCTTCTTGTCTCTAGCCAAAAAATCTTTTAACCGTCTTTGGGCTACGGCTATTTCCTTTGATGGTATCTTCTGGCTCTTCTTTATGAATCCATGTAAGAGAATGATCTGCTTATCCTTGTGCACAAAATAGAAAATCCGGTATATATTGGAAGCGAATTCTACCCTTAGTTCTCGAAGCTTCTTTATCCCTTCAATCTTTCGGGAATAGGGATAAGGCAATAATCCCCTTTCTTCCAAGAGATCCAGATAAGAAAATATCTTCTGGCGACTGGGAATGTTTAATTCCATGAGGAAATCTTTTACAGGTTCTTTCCCATCCGCTTCCTGGTAGAATTATACCCGCCAGTCCATAAATAATATATCGCATAAATGCTATGTGATGTCAAGGGAGATCAGGTTAAATTGGTACTGAAGATGTTTGGCTTTTGTAGGGCTCTAAAATGGGGTCATAGGAGTTTACTCCTGGAAAGGAATATTTTGTACTCCCTTTGTTGCACAATCAAAAAGTCAATGGTGAGCCAGTACTGATTAAAGCCTATTTGTTAATGGCTATGTCCTTCTGGATGACTGTTTATATGATTCCAGGGTAAGGATCCGTTGGGTTGGGTAGTCTAATGGCAGTTTGCCTCCGTAACGCTGCTCACTCGTAAGCCACCGACAGCCGAGGTGTCCTGCAAGCCAGACGTAGGAAGAATCGTAAAATCCCCGCCGAAAAGTATTGGCGAATGCAAGAACTTCTTGCCGTTCAGTATCGTCGAGCTGGTGAAAAGTGATCGGGAGTAAACAAAATTCGCGGTACACCTCCTCGCTTTGAGCAGGATCAATCGGCCTCTGAGGCTGGCGTTGAGCTTTAGTTAATAGATGGCCCAACTCATAACGCAATATCTCAGGGGCATGCGCCTCGATCTGACCGGCGAGGATACGGATGAGGAACTCCTCAGCCTTCTCAATGAGTTTTTCGTCATTGAGGTACCACTTGGCTACCACAGAGGCGTCTAGGACTAGCATTTCATTCATTTTCTTCGTCCATCTGGCGAAGAATATCAGAGATTTTCCATGGGACTGGACCGATCTTTCGACGGATAGCTCTAGCGCGTTCCAGAATAGCTCTCCTATCAGGGCTAAGCATCGCCTCCATCGAGACCAGTGAGTCAGTGCTTTCGCTACCTACCGAAACCGGTGCACCTCCAACTTCAAAACTCTTTTCCGGCCAGTGTTTGACCCAGATCCTGCCCATCTTTTCTACTCGATCGGTAGCTAAGTTCCCGGTCGGAAGTGTCTCTAGCCAGGAGCCTAAACTCACTCCTGTAAGACTCATCCGCTCAGTATTAACCAGAACTAAATCATTTAATAGCGCACCAACTTTATCGGCAAGCTCTGCACTTTTAGGGTTGGTAGTTTCTGTTATGAGTCTCATTAGGCCTCCAAATCCAGCACATCCCGAATCAATAGTAGAAAATGGTGAAGACGATCCTTCCAGCAGTTGATCACTCCAACAACATCATCATCCCCTGGGTATGCTGTTATATCGTGATGGTAGTTTACATCTACGGTCACAACAGGAATCGGTGTCTCTTCCTCAAAAATTTGCCCACTAGCCAGAGAGAGATTACACCGGATATTCCCGAGATCATACGTGAGACGTACCACCGAAGAAACAAGTTTGTGCGGGTCGTCCCTCCATGGTCCTTTCGACAAGAAGCGATTGCATATCCAAAGGTCGGGATCTTTCTTCCTCAAAAAACCACTCCAGTTGATCCCTACGCCAGTATATCGAACGTGTGGGAGCGTATGAACATACTTGGATGCGATATCCGTAGCCAACGGCGATTCCGGGAATTCCCCAGCAGTGGTTTCGATAACTTGAAGTTTCTCCATCTCGACCGTGATGGAAATCCCCTGTTTGTACTTGACTATAGCCACTGGAGGGGTAGTGATGGGTGGTTCGGCTAGCTCATATCCGTCGGGCACGATGTGACGTATTAGCAAGAAATCAGGATTTAGAAGAGAGGGGTTATGATTCTTCGCCACAACTACCACCGAGAATGTCCGTAGTTGGAATTCCCTTTTATCAATCATCAGTTTGACTATCCTTCAAGCGCAGGGTATATACGAAATATTTCAAATATTTGCTCCTCTGTATGAATTTAGTTGATCCATCACTCATGATAATTGCTAACCCATTCATTGTCAAGGATTATGCATACATTCTGTAGCAAGCATTAATTCCAAAGATTTTCTGACCTTAAGATTCCCCCCTTCTTTTCAGACTAAAGGTCAGTATGAATCAGGTCATTTCCTGGGCTTTTATCAAGGGTAATTAGGGACAAGCTCCTAAGACCCCATTAAGGAGAATATATAAAGGAACTAATACTGATCTCTCCCATTATCTTAGGATTACCTGCCTGGACAGAGCCGGGCTCAGCTACCGCAGCAAAGGCATAATAAGTGCCTTCAGGTAAGCCAGAGGGTAAGGTCATAGAAAAGTAAGGGGTCAAAGGGAAATCATAACCTGGGCTCAGTTCCAAAGAAGTGGCGGCTGGGGTAAAAGTTCTGGAGTCATCGGCCCTGGCTGGTACCAGAGTCCTTTGAAAGGGAGAGGAATCGAAAAAGTAGATGCTACCGCTGGGGGCTATAATACCCAGGAAAGCATCTACTACCTGAGTAGTAGCCGTAGGGTTGCTGAGGGCAAAGGAAAGGGTAAAGGTATCGCCTGGGGAATAGCTATTCTTATTACTGCTTATGGTAATGGTCGGCTTAGCACCTACCATTACCTTTATCTCTTCTGATAGGCTACTCTCCTTGCCTGCACTGTTGATCGCACTCAGGGCCAGGTAATAAGTACCTTCCGGTATATCAGAGGCAGTAAGGGAGGTAATATTGCTTACATTGAAGGGACTACCGGTCATGTCATATTTTTTGGATGAATACCCTACATAGAGATTGTAATGATCCAGGTTGGAGTCGCTATTGGCCTGCCACTGGATATGTACGGCCTTGCCCGTGATGGTAGCCTTCAAGCCAGTAGGGGTATTGGGTGGGTTAGTAAGGGTAGCAGCGGTAGTAAATTTCCATATCGGGCTGGTACCGGCAGCCCCATGGCTATCCTTGGCGACCACCTTCCAGTAATAGACTGTGGAAGGGTTCTGGAGAGGGCTTACATCAACGGTAGTATCCCTCTGGTTGCTTGCCCACAGGGGTGGATCAGGGTTATTACCTGCACCATCCCAATAGACATCATAGGCCACCGAATCTCCTGTGTCGGGGTCACCACCACTCCAGTTTAAGCTCAAGCTGATGGATGCCACAGTTGCACCATTAGCTGGGGATGGATTGCTGGGGGTATGAGGGGGATTATTGGGAGCTGGGCCAGTTTCAAAGCTCCAGACTGACCCCCCGGCCTCGGCCCCATGATTGTCCTTAGCTACTACCCGCCAGTAGTATTTAGTACTATAAGCAAGGGTACCAGGGATATACCTGGTCTCCGTTAGGCCACTCTTGACCAGGGTAGGGCTGCTACTGGCACCAAAATAGATATCATAGGTAATAGTATCTCCAGTATCAGTGTCACCACCGCTCCAGCTTAAGCTGACACTGATCGAAACATCGGTTGCCCCATCAGCCGGCGAAGGGTTACTGGGAGTCTTGGGTGGGTTATTAGGGACTGAGCCAGTAGTGAAGCTCCATACCGGCCCGCTTGCCGTTGCCCCTTGGCTATCGGTTGCCACTATCTTCCAGTAAT
>Ga0156295_1313_pt1 | contig 11250 bp, 11 predicted proteins | sample RifCSPlowO2_12_FD_107943 | JGI IMG/M metagenome (GOLD analysis project Ga0156295, IMG submission 107943) | Nitrospinae bacterium RIFCSPLOWO2_12_FULL_45_22 | reverse complement strand
ACTTACCCCAAAATGCCCCCCCGGGTATTAACTTTAGCCAGGAGGAAATAGAAGCCATACTGGGCGGCAATGCCCAAAGACTGTTGAACCTTTAATAAATATAAGAGGAGTTAAGCTATGGATAAAGGTACCTGGATACCCTCGGCATGCAGTATGTGTTATAACAGTTGCGGGATAATGGCACACCAGGTGGATGGGACCCTGGTGAAGATTGAAGGAAATCCCAATAGTCCTGCCGGCCTGGGCCGCTTATGCCCCAAGGGTCTTTCGGGCATAATGACCCTTTATGACCCTTACCGGGTTAAAAGACCTTTAAAAAGGAGCAATCCAGAGAAAGGGATTGGGATAGACCCTAAGTGGGTAGAGATTGATTGGGCAGAGGCCCTGGACACTATCGCAGAGGGGCTTCGGATGGTAAGGCAGGAAGACCCCAGGAAGTTAATAATAACCGGTTCAGTAGCCAATGTAGGGCCTATGCTAAACTCGCTCTGTTTTGCTACCGCCTTCGGCACGCCTAACTGGTACCCTTCGGGTGCTGGTATCCATTGCGGCAATGGAGAGCACCTCTTCTCCTGCCTGCTCCATGCCTCCTGGAACAAGATACCGGATTACGACCATTGTAATTATCTTATAATATTTGGCTGCAATATCGGTTTTGCGACCTATTACAGCTTCAGTACTATATCCCAGAGGTGTGCTGATGCCCGGGTGCGGGGTATGAAGGTAGTAGTAGTAGACCCCATGCTCAATGCAGCGGCCGAAAAAGCCGATGAATGGATACCGATAAAGGTAGGGACAGATGCAGCATTGGCCCTGGCTATGATTAACACCCTGGTTAATGAGCTGGGTATTTATGATGCCGAACATCTCAAAACCCATACTAATGCCCCGTATCTGATCAGACCTGATGGCTATTATCTTAGGGATAAAGAGACTGGCAAGCCCCTGGTATGGGATACCGTTGAGGGCAAGGCGAAGGTCTATGATGATCCTTCAATAAAGGATTATGCCCTGGAAGGGAGCTATGAAATCCAGGGGATTCAAGCGCAGCCTGCCTTCCAGAAGCTAAAAGATCATATAAAACCATATACCGCAGAAGAGGCCGCCAAAATAACTACCATACCGGCCCATACCATCCGGCGGCTGGCACAGGAATTTGGCCAGGCAGCCCGCATCGGTAGCACCATTAATATCGAGGGCAAGGAGCTGCCTTACCGGCCCGCAGCCATTGTATATTTTAAAGGGGCCCAGGGCCATAAACACTCCCTCCTTACCTGTATGTCCCTGGAATTGTTAAACTTATTGATGGGGGCATGTGATGTCCCGGGTGGGATCCTGGGTACTAACCCGGTATGTCATGGTCATCCAGAGACGGGCCGGCCCAATTATATCCCTAAGCCCGGCCCGGATGGTCTTATGGTCACTGGGACCTGGGTAGTACCGACGGTGCCCTTCCCCCCGGGCGAAGTCAAATCGCCGGAATCCCTTACCCTATCAGAATTTCTTCCCCTGGCCATTGGCTCATACATGCCGGTCTTAACTGTCCTGGATCCAGAGAAATGGGGGGTGCCCTATGGTGCCGGGGTTATGATAAACTTTGGCTCTAATCTCTTGTTCAGCCTGGGTAATCCTCAGATAATAGCTAATTTCCTCAAAAATATCCCTTTCATTGTCTCTTTTAACCTCACCCTGGATGAGACTACTGACTTTTCTGATATTGTCTTGCCTGATGCCTGCTATCTGGAACGACTCGATACTTACCCGATAAACAACCTTATCTTCAACTTCCCGGGCGGCCGAGGGGAATGGGCCTGGCAGATAAGACAGCCAGTAGTTGAACCACCTGCCAGTATCCGATCATCTAATGAGGTCTTATTAGAATTGGCTGAGCGGATAGGGTTCCTGGAGGATTTTTATGCTGTGATCAATTTTGCTGGTGGTCTAACCGGGCCATATATGCTGGAGCCCAATGGCAAATATTCCTGGGAAGAGGTTGTAGACCGGTGGGCCAAGTCATATTTTGGACCAGGGCATGGGCTAGAGTGGTTCAAGGAGCATGGCCTGATCAAATGGCCTAAGAAGGTAGAAGAAGTCTATTGGCGGGCCTTTGTGGATGTCCGGATACCTATCTATTTTGAATACTTTTTACGGGTAGGGGAAGATATCAAGAAGATTACCAGCGAGTTGGGTATCAACTGGGATATCAGCGATTATCAGCCTTTGCCCGATTGGAAGCCTTGCCCATCGCATTTGGTGGAGCAAGCGGGATATGATTTCTATGCCTTCTATTATCGGGTAGCCTGGCATACCTTCTCCTGGACTATGGAGAACCCCTGGCTGAATGAGCTTTCAGAGCTGGACCCCTGGACTTACTATGTAGTCATCAATGCCGGCGAAGGGAAAAGGCGTAGTATAAGAGATGGTGACCTGATCTGGATAGAATCCATAGATGGCTATAAGATAAAAGGGCGGGTCAGGTTGACCGAAGGGATCCATCCCGAGGCCCTGGGGATAGCTAATAATTGTGGCCATTGGGCAGAAGGGCTCCCGATTGCCAAAGGCAAAGGGGCGCGGGTATGCGAGCTCCAGCCCATTGACCTGGAGCATACTGATATGCCCACCAATAATCTGGATCTATGCCAAAAAGTAAGAATTTATAAGGCATAAAAAATTCGTAACAGTTCAGGTTCTTTGTCATTTCGAGCGCCGTGAGAAATCTTTCCGTATAACAACGGAAGTCAGCCGCGCCGACCGCTGTCCCTCCAGAAAAAGCAAACCACGCTCCACGACGTCAGCTTGACTGACTTGTTAGCCCTTTAAATCCCGAATATCCAAGGCTATACTTAGAGCCCTATTAAGCTCTTCGGTTTTTTGTGGAGAGAGCGATCCGACAAAGTTGGTCAGAAGCGACTTAGGCAAACTCACAAGCTCATCGCAGTGAACAGTGTTATCATGCTTCAATCCCTCATCCACCCCAACTATGACTTGAGTGGAAAGACCGTCATGAGCTGAATAAATCGGGGCGCAAATGACTGTGGAGAAACGAGAATCGATGAGAACTTGGCGACTTACAACAACAAAGACTCTGGATTTTTTGGGATCCTTGGCTGAAGGGTTAACAACACGATACAATTCACCACGTTTCACAGAGCGACCTGATAGGTAAGAACATCCGCTGCTTCTCGGTTTAAATAATCCGCATGCTGATTGATAATCTCAAGGTCTCTGGCATCTTGCTGGCTGCGGATCAATTGTATGATAAAAGCCCGGACAGCATCTTCGATGAATTCTGACCTGTTTTTGTATTCCCCTGCATATTCGTCGATCGCTTTCAGTAAATCTTCAGACAAGGTTATAGATGTCTTGACTTTCATACTACAAAAATACCCCAGAAAGAATACTTTGTCAACAAAATTTTTATAGCCCTGAAATCAATTGTTATTTGGGCTAATCGGGCTAGGGCCAAGCCTCTAGTCCTATATTGTTGACCAAGCTGGTAGGGCAAATAGCATCTGCTCCTATCATGATCAAAGAAGTCTTAGGTGCTCTAATCCATAATTACGGTGACGTATTTGAGAGAAAGTGCTTATGATAAGGAAACCAGGAATACAGGAAAGGTTAAAAATAGGCATAATACGTAACTGTATTTATGAAATGAAGCACTTAGGTGCTGGGGGAAATGAGGATTATTCTAACAGAATAAGCCTTAGGAGGAAGGGCGGCGGCCTTGCGGGAAATATTTAGCAGCTTACCATTGCTCTTAACCAGAACCTGCTTGGGTTTGAGGGGCATTTTTTGATGCAAAAAACTCGCTACAGACCAGATATTTTGTCCGGAGTCATTTTTACGGCTGTCATTACTATCTTCAACTATAAATAATACCTGTGGGGTAGGAGATATTTTCTCATATATCTTGTGGAATATAACCCTACCCTCTTTACTGAGGGTTTTAGCTTGGGGAAAGAAAAAGGTCTCATTAAGGTAAAGATTTAAACCTGCTCCATTATCAAAGATTGCTAACCTGCCTTTTTCTATTTCTGAAGCAAATTCTTTGGTCATGTTTTCAGTAATGTTTGAGTAGTGCAGGCCTTGTGCCAGGAGCTTTTGCTGCAAATCTATCTGCTTCTGTACCTCATCCCTTATCGCTTCCCTATGGCTTTGGGCCTCTCCTTCATTGACAGCCCTCTCATCACCCCATCCTACCCCAGCCACTATTGCGGTTCCAAAACCAGGCATAGCCGCTGTACCGAGCACCGCCCCTGCCGCAGTCACACTACCCTTGGTGCTGCCCTGGCCGCCGCAACCCACTATGATTAAGACAAGCGATAAATAAAAGGACATCAGCTTCCTTTGCATATAAGGGTGGCATCTCACCAGTAACCAATAACCAATAATTTGTGTCTTTGTGGTTATAAACTTAACCAGAATTTTCTTGTACCTGCGTACGCCAAGATACCTCACCGGCAAACGGCCTTTGATTGCTTAAAGTGACGGGTTTGGGCGCCAGCCGCCCACGACGTGTTATCTGCCATTGCGGCCACTGGATTATTCCTTCCAATGCTCCCTTGCCCTTTCAAATATCTCGTCTATTGTCTGTCCCTCATAGAGCCGCCGAGAGATTTCCACATAGTCGGTCGGCTCACGGTGGAGCAGAGTAAGGAATCTGAGGGCAGCAGCAGGACCAAGAGCCTTATTTAAAGCTTCTATCCCATTAATTCTAATCTCTGTGTCATCCATTATCTTCGCCTTTTATGATGCTTTTTGTTCCTGAAGTTTTTCTTGAACCCAAAGATTAATCAGAGTGTCGGCGGTAACACCACGTTTTTGAGCTATAGCTTGTATTTTCTCCGAGAGCATCTTATCGACAGCGTAATAAGTGACCTCTGATTCAATATCAACTTCAAAGGAGGTTTCTTTGGTTTTATCCCAAAACTCTGATAAATCATGAGTGTCCCAGAACTCGCCAATTTCTTTGTAGGTTGTCGCCTTTGATACTGAACTTTTATGTTTTATCATATCGTCTCCTTTCTGCTTTTGTCATGTCCCGCGCCGAAAGAATTAAGACACGTTGATCAGTTTTATAGACAAAAAAGACCACGAGGTAACGATCGCTATCAGTCTTACCCAGTGCTGCATAAACATTTTCACTAGTGCGATGTCCTTTCTCAACAAACCTGAAATGAGGTTTGTTGGCCAAAACCTCTCGGACTTCATATTGTTGAACATTATGTTTGCGTATAAGTTTCTCAATGATGTCATTAAACCAAACGATGCTCTTTATTTTCAATGGATAATCTCCTGCAATATTTTATCATTTTTTTTGTCATTTAGGGTCGCCATGAAGGACAACCACATCTTTCAGGGACGCAATTTCACATAACGTTTCCAGCATAAAAGAAGTTTTTGCGAAGCAAAAATTTGGGTGAGTGCCGTAAGGCACGAACCTTTTATGCTGTGTTATATGAAGTGGCGGTTTCATGCTTTAATCATTTTACCTACTAATGACTCAACCTCTTCTATAACTCTTCCCCCGACTTTGAATACTTCTTTACGCATGGACAAAACCTTTGCAATTTCATCAGATATTTGCTTCTGAACTTCTTTTGGTGGAACCAGCACCAGCACCTTTGATAAATCTTCAATAGAAATTGCTGGAATAGCATGACCCGTCATCAAGCGTCTAACCTGCCGCAAAAAATATTCCGTACGCATGTATGATAAAAGGAATAACGGTTCTATACCATGAATATTACGGAGCACAGCAAAACCATTAGAGCAAATTGCTCCATCTTCATCCTCGGTAATCAATGCGGTTGCATGTCGTTTTGTACCAGTGCTTGCACCAGATACAGCAGTAATAATGTCCCCAGTCCGTACACGGTAAGTTGCCCTTGATGGTGCCTCATGTGGTTTAATTATTTGATAAGAGACTACTTGCATCGTGCGTGCATCAACATCGGAAATGGCGATATATCTTATTTCGCCATTGGACGCCAAACGGAAATCGTCGGTTTCTTTGAGAATATCTGCTAATTCGCCAAGTAGTTTTGCTTCACTTGCTTGCAACATTTCAAGAAGCTTTCTATCTTCTAGTTTATAATGTTGTACGTCCAAGCGTGTATTTAAGGATTTCTCAGGAACTGTGTGAATGCTTTCCTTATTTATTTCATATTCGCCATTTTTAAACCTGTTGTATTCTGAAATAATCTCATCTATGTCCGTATCAACAATGGGTAGTCCTGATTCCCCTCTCACCATCTTGCCATCGTTTGTTTTCTTGTGAATAGGTTGCCCTTTTACATCATAGCCAATCTTTTGTATTTGAGCCATGAATACTTTTTCTGAATCGGAAGGCATTTTTTGTAAAAAGAGAAGAGAGGTCTTGATTCCCGTGCCATATGGTACGAAAGCTTCCTGTGGAATTGAAACAACACCTAACACTTTAGCTTGAGAACGGATCCAGAATCTGATATGACTATTGGTAATGTTTTGAAGCAAGCCATCTGGCAAGACAATTGCCATACGACCACCAGGGCGAAGTAACTTCAAACATTTCTCGATAAAAAGAATTTCTGGAGATTGTCCTGAAAGAACATTTCTCGTCACTTCCCAATCGCCCTTGTGAGATTTATTACATTTACGAGCCAACTGATAGAATTTGAGAATCTTTTGCTCTTCTATTTTACCTTTGCTGCCAAAAGGTGGATTGGTGAGAACCACATCAAAAGCATTATTAAACTCTTCATTTTCTACTAAGGCATTTGCACAAATGATTTCTGTGCCTGTACCACCTTCGAATGCAAGTCGAATCATCGCGGATAGTGCAACATCGGGATTAAACTCAATGCCATAAATACGTTTCTGGATGTAGCCTCTCCTATCAATATTGGGATTATTTCGGCAAACATGTGAGATGGTTTGAATTAGAAAACCGCCACTCCCACAGGCCGGGTCAATGACCATTTCATTGGGTTTTGGAGCCATCATTTCGACAGCCAATCTTACAATTGGATATGGAGTAAAAAACTCACCACGATCTCCCCGTTGATGCCGATAGACAAACTTTTGAAAGGCTTCACCCTTGATGTCACCGGGTATCTGAGTGAGGTTAACAAACTGTAATCGTCCAACAATATAAGCAAGCGTTAGGGGTTTCAATTTTAGTGAATCGTCCGAGAACAAAGACTGATACTTATTTCGCACTGTATTGAATAGTTTGTTGATACGAACTTCAAAGTTACCTGGTTTATGTGCAAGTATGCTTCTATATTCACTTGAAGTAATTCCAAATTGCAAAATGCCATCTGTAGTATTCTGCTCATCATAAAGTTTCATGGTAAGAAGTTTTACAATTTCGTGAAATATCTTATCCTTGAGTAATCCTTCATTAGCATAGATATAATTATGACATTCATCGAATATGGCTGAGAGATTGTGTACTTGGCGTAATTCTTTTAAGTGTGGTAGGTTTTGTGGCAGCAAACTCTCTTCAGAAAAGAGAAGTTGCTGTTCTTTAACTTTCCATTCTTGTTGTGTAACAGGCTTATATATGTTCTTCTTACTCTTTTTACTTCTCATTTTGTTCCCCCTCGTCCAGAACAATATGCCTGTTATCAATTTGCATGTCGTCTTCATCCACTGAATCTTCAGCATCTAATGTATCATAAACATCTTTTAAATCTTCATACCAATCGTCCGTAATCGTCAAAGTTGGATTACCTTGTTCGCCGGTGAAAATAAAACCCATGATATAGTTTTGCTGTAAATGGTTGGGGTCGTCTCCTGATGACTCTAGATTTTTGGGGTTGGCAAATAGAAATTTATGCTCGGGGTACCGAAGGACAATATTAATGGCGATAACATTGAATTCGTCCTTGCGTGGAGTTGCCTGCGTTCGTTCACTTATTCCAGATCGGCCTGAAACAAAGTGAGTTTCCAAGACTTTTATTTTTGACATCACATAATTCAACCTTTCTTCAATCATATCATTGATTTGGTTGCGGGTATAATCACGCAATGCAGCAATATCTCTGGCTTTCTCTGTTTCGCGTTTAGACTTGTATTTCTGAACTTCTTCGTACTCGTAGAAATTAGACAAATATTCATCTCGGAACTTAGGTAGGTTGGTGTAAATCCAGTTGGTTACTTGCTCCTCTACATTAAGTGTATTATCTATCCATGGAATTTTATCTGAATGAGTGATCAAAAAATTTTTTAGGTTATCGAAATTGTAAAGCTTATGCCATTTTTCCGAATTAGATTTAACCCCTTTTGACTCAACTACATACCAATATGAAGAATCAGGCTTTCTGAAATAAAAATCGCCATGATGGCGCAGGTGCTTTCTTCCTTCCCATTTCTCTCTAATTCTTTTGATTTCAAACCCATATTCTTCCTCAAGTTTCTTTTTCAGCAGAAGTTCAGTTATTGAGCCGCTGACATATCCTTGAGCGTTGGGACTGAGTTTCAAAGCTTCAAGGAATATTTCCACAGTGGTTTTAAAAACCTGCTTAACAAAACGTGTCAGTTTCTCATAGATATTCATAGTAAACGCCTCTCGATTATTTTATCGACTCCATTAAAACTTGCAACCGCTATTTCATATACCTTGTTTATCTCTGAACTGGTTCCGTTATACCGCCAATTTGGAGGCATAGACGAACTGGTTCGGATATGCCTCCCTATGGATAAGCTTGAACTCTCATAGCCCATCATCTCCATTTTGAAGCAGGATCTTATCGAGAGGATTCCTGATGGCTGATAGGTTTTTAGTCGAAACAAAAAATCCCCATTCCTATTCCTGGAAGAAGGGGTTATAAGTTTTCTCTATGCCAATAGTAGTAGCGGGGCCATGGCCCGGATATACCCGAACATCATCGCCTAAGGGAAAGATCTTGGTCTTTACTGACTGAATAAGGTCGTGATAGGAACAGCCAGGAAAATCCGTCCGGCCTATAGAGCCCATAAACAGTGTATCACCCACGAATACGAAGCCATTATTGTGGAAGCATAACCCACCTGGGGAGTGGCCCGGGGTATGGAGCACTTTTAAATCAATCTCACCTACGGATACTATATCCCCTTCGGACAAGGGTTTATCGGGCTTAGGACAGAATTTTTCTTTAACGCCAAACATGGCTGCCATAGGCCCCATCAACTTTATCGCTCCTTCTTCAGCCGCATGAGCCAGGAATTCTGCGCCAGTAGCGTCTTTTAGTTTCTTCAGTGCCCCAATATGATCCAGATGGCAATGGGTAGCCAGGATATATTTTATCTTCAGGTCATGCTTTTTAAGGGTCTCGATAATGCCGTTAGTATTCCCCCCAGGGTCAATAACTACTGCCTCGTGGCTTTGCTCTGAGCCCAGAATATAACAATTTACCCCGAACATGCTTACTACTAATGTCTCCAAAATCATCTAATTTTTTCCCTCCCTCTATTTTTTGTAACCGTTCACCAGCTTTCTATCGCCATGTTATTCTCAGCCCTTCGCTCCATGTCATTCTGAGCGAAGCGAAGAATCTAAACCTTAAGGAGACCTTTCGCTCCGCTCAGGGTAACAGGTTTAGAGAACGGTTACTATTTTTTTATCCGAAATTCTTTTATGCGGTCTAATCTAAAGGATTTCTCTACCTTGTCAAGGTGGCAATAGGCCGCTACATAAATAATACCGTTGCGCTGGATAGCAGCTAAAGGGGTAATGATACGGGGTTCTGGGCCTTTTGATCCACCTTTATAGACCATAACGACTGGGAGACTGTTTTCCATAGCCCAGGCAAGGTCTTCAAAGCCCGGGGGTAATTGTACCTGGAAAGTCGCCGCATCAGAAAAGTGGAAGGTATAAGTCTTTTGCTGTACTTGCTCGATGGTTTTTATTTTGGGATAGCGTTGGAGCAAGGACAAAAATATTTCCTTAACGGAAAAGCTATCTGCCAGGGCCCGGTGATAATTTTGGCTGGGTATATTAAAATAACGCACCAGGTTTTCTAACTTATAACTGCCAAGAGAAGGTAGGCAGTGTCGAGCAAGGACCAGGGTATCTAAGATCAGGTTACCTGGGTCCGCTATGCCCTGGCGGGCAATATCTACCCCGACAAAGCCTACATCAAAAGAGGCATTATGGGATATTAACACCATCTCTGGCCCACCAATGAATTCCAAAAATCTCGGGACAATCAGGTCAGCCGTTGGCCGCTCCGCTACCATCGCATCTGTTATACCATGGATACGAACAACCTCAGGGGGGATAGGAGATTGGGGATTGATAAGCTCATCAAAAGTAGCTATTACTCCGCTATCAATCGTGAATTTTACCCCCGAGAGCTCTACCACTCTCCCTGCTACCGGGTATAATCCAGTAGTTTCTACATCAAAGGCGATAAAGGTCGTATCTGCAATTAATTGGTAAGCCATGGTAATAAACAGGTTAAAGCCAAACAAGTTGATAGTCCGGCGAGCCTAACCCATAGTCTATAGCCAGTTTGATATATCTTATGTCTAGTGGCGTTTTATGAGACAATTTAGGTTCTAACTTTTGTAAGAGGCTCAAGCCATAACAGTCTAATGCTACCGGATCAGTCCCGGCAAACATCTGCCCCAGCGGTTGTCTGATGCCACCATGACGCTGCTCATTGGCCTCTATCAGGGTCTCTATAGCATCAATAATAAAGAGATGGGGCATAGCCAGGGCATTCACCTCAGCAATACCCTGGTCCAAATCTTTCTTCACTAACGTCCCAGTTATACCGTCTGCCGCTGCCATAGCCTGGAACCCTTCCCTGATCTCTTCAGGGAAATTGGGATCATAGTGCATCATCAGCCGCTCGCCTTTAGCCAAATAACCATACTGATTTTTGAGAGCACCGGTCATCTGGCAGATAAAATGGACTTTTAATACCGGTAAAGAAATAACAAAATCCGATTCTACGGGGATAGCTGACAGTTTTATGGGGTAACCCCGGGGGCTCTCGCGATATAATTGCCTTTCCTGGTAGAGGTCTAGCATAGGAACTCCATGGGTCTTACAGACTTTTCTGAGTGGATGATTCAGTATGGCCTGCCCAGGATCAGGCAGGTCCACTGCCGCAGCATCACCCACAACTACTTCGTGCCGCAAAGAACGGGAGACATATTCCAGCACAGCATCCAGGGTATCAGGGTGAGTAGTAGTGGGGTAGTCTTCATGAGATACCATGTTGGGTTTGATAAAGACCTTTCTCCGTTGTGGGATAGCCAATTTTTCGGCAAAAA
>Ga0156295_1312_pt1 | contig 11308 bp, 11 predicted proteins | sample RifCSPlowO2_12_FD_107943 | JGI IMG/M metagenome (GOLD analysis project Ga0156295, IMG submission 107943) | Nitrospinae bacterium RIFCSPLOWO2_12_FULL_45_22 | reverse complement strand
GTAACGAGTAAGCCTTCTTAGATAATCCCTTCGAAGGACTTCTTTAAGCTCATCCTCTGTCATCTCATCTATCTGCTTTTGAAGAATAGCCTTCATAATTAGTACCTCCTTCCCCCGCCATGTGCTATAGCACCTTGAATATCTTCCTTAGTCAGTTGAGGATATTCTGCGAGAATTTCCCCAATGCTCATCCTATTGGATAAAAAATCAAGGAACCGAAATACCCATATTCGGTGCCGGGAATGCAGAGTTTGCCGAAGCATACATTTGGATCAACAGAAATACGCTGCAAAAGCGGATTCATTCTCGTTCCCCTCCTTATCCTATAAGCTTGTTGAACTGCCCTCCTGATCCAGGAACAATAACGGTTAGGGTTCCCGGGCTTTGCGAAGTGAAAAGCGTTTGGGGAAGCGAAGCAAACTGCAAACATGCTGTTATCTGATGGCACAAATACATTATGTAACTCTTCCTGCCATGAAATTGTTGACTATATCCTCCAGTTCCTTTCTGTTGACTTTAAAAAAATTAAATATTACAAAAAGTTCCTGTGTGAACCTTTGGACGAGATCCACTAGATCTGATTCTATTTTCTTAAAAGTTGTTTCAACCTCAGTACATACTTCATCATCTTTACAATTACGGTTGTAATCGGGGACTCTTTCTACTCTCGAAGTACCGAGAACCCGGTCTTTAAGTCCCCCATGTCGTATTCTGATTAAAATGCGAGAATCAGGAGGTACCTTAAAACCTGAATAAAAACGAACAGCGTAAAGCAAAGCTTCTGTTATCCGAGCTATCCTTATATCGTAAAAGATATATCCTTGTTTCCTCCCATCCTCAAACAAGCTTTTCAGCAAATAAAATGTACCGTCTCTTCGAATAGTCCAATAATCATAACTCCTTCCACCTCCAGAATCTATTTCAGCAACAATACCACCTGTCGTTGATTTTGGACAATATTCTTCGCTATTAACAACAACTCCAAGGGGCCAACCGGATGTAGAAATTTGTGCTTGTTCAGCGATGCGAAGCAGTTCTTCGTGTGCGATACTAATCTTCGAATCAGGTAGAGTCATTCGAATTTCCATGAATCCTGATTTACCGGATCTTTCTAGCCCCGAGAAAGCTAAATCTTGCTGTTGGGAAATCCATTCTTCATCCCAAGGAGAAACCGAAGTAGGCATACGAAGTTCTAAAGTTTCTAGCCGGTGCCTTACACGCTTTTCAAGTTCTTCTTTAAATTTATTAAGGCTGTTTGGCTCCCAAAATAAGATATCATAGCCACTTAGATCAAAATGAATCTTAGGGCCTCCCTTTTTATAATTTGGGCTATCCTGATTATGGTCTTCTCGTGCAGTTAGAATTAAATTTCGTAATTTGTCTAGACCCATAACATATCCTACCTCAAGGTAACAATTAGGCCTTTCATTGGTAAGATCGGCAACAATAATATCTGACGATTTTATAAATCCAACTATTTCACTTTTTAACAAACCACCCTCATTATGTTTATCAACACGCTTTGGTTCAAGGGCGCACGACTGTAGTGCAGGGACGATAGACTCTTTACAAACTATATCCAAGTTGGGATTACCAATTTGCATAATAATGAAAGCTTGTCTCATTGAACTCCACCTACCTTTGATATTCTCATAACTACGCCTTCAGATACGGTTAAAAAATGCCCTATTTCAGTTACCCCTACAAAGTGGGATGTTATGCATAATATTGTGGATATTTTTCACTATAGTTACAACCAATCCTTCGAAAAAGCTCAGGATGAGCGTATTTTTGTTTTTCTAACCCTCGTTATCCTTAATATTCTATGCCAGGTTGGGCGGCAATGCCTTGGTCGTAGGGATGTTTTATCTTTTTCATCTCAGTAACTAGATCAGCTACTTCTATTATAGCCTGGGGCATCTGCCTACCAGTAAGGACCAGATGGAGATTGGGTGGTTTATTCCGTAAGAGAGCTAATACCTCTTCCAGGGGCAACAGGTGGCAGTTTACCAGATAGCTGATCTCGTCCAGGATAATCAGGTCGTATTTGCCTGTGCCAACCTTTTCCTGGCAAAAAGACCAGGCCTTCTGGGCTAGTTCTTTATCTTCTGGTAAGGGTTCTTTTGCCCTCAAATTGATAAAGCCCTTGCCCATAGGCACTATCTCTAATAATGGTAATCCTTGGGCTGCTATTAACTCGCCATATTGTCGGCTACCTTTAATAAACTGTACCACTAAAACTCTAAGACCGTGCCCCGTAGCCCTCAGGGCCATACCCAGAGCCGCTGTGGTCTTTCCCTTACCATCACCAGTAAAGACTAAGATAAGCCCTTTTCCCATAACCGTTATGGTATCCCTTATAGCAAGCCAAAAGTAATTATCAGTTCGGTAAATAGTACCAGTTCAGGTTCTTTGTCATTTCGAGCGCAGCGAGAAATCTTTCCGAGACCGGAGGTAAATAAAGATTCCTCCCTTCGGTCAGAATGACATTCATTTTCGATAGGGCTGAACTGTGACGGTAAATATTCAGTGAACCTTTTCTAATGGAATCATAGATTTCACAGTACAACCAGCTCCAATTTTTTGGGGTCAGCACCTCTTATTTCAATTCACAAGTCTATACCGTTGATTTTCGGCTAAGGATGCTGGCCAGTCTGGAGCCGAGGGATTTGCGGCGGCATACTTCACATAGTCCTATATTTTCTGGTACTAATAACTCCTTTTCTTTTAAATAAAGCTGCAATGGCTCAGGGAAGAAGGGCCGGCTGCAGGAAGAACATCGCTGGAGTTTAATGGATGTTTTCCATTTTTCTACTTTTCTTTCCTCGGCTACATCTTCAAACTTTATCGCACCCGTGGGGCAGAGGAATGCACAGGCCTGGCAACCCAAGCAGACCTCTGAAGGTTTCTGGAAGGGGGTAGTGACCTCTCTATTGGTCCCCCGTTGAATGAACCCCACCGAGTTTATGCCGATCTCTCGACAAACCCGTACACATAAGCCACATAAGATACAACTCTCATTTTCTTTATCAAACCGGGGTTCAGCAATGCCTAAATCGTTAGCCAGTCCCCGAATCTTTGTTGAGTCAGGACAGCGGGCTAATAGGAGTTCAACCATTATCCTTCTGGTTTTTAGAACTTTAGTATTATTGGTCTCTACGACTAATCCTTCTTCGACCGGATAGGTGCAAGAGGCCACCAGTCCCGGCCGGGCACCGTTTACTATCTCTACCAGACATACCCGACAACTACCATGAGGCCCCAATGCTTCATGAAAGCATAGGGTAGGGATGACAATACCCATGGCAGAAGCAGCTTGCAAGAGAGTACTATCTTCCTTTGCTTCGATCTCTTGATTATTAACAATCAATTTTATAATGGTTTATTCTCTCCTCGAAAAAATTATGCACCGCAAAGGCGCAAAGTTCAGTAAGGAGTGGGCAGTGAGGAGTTAACTACTAACTCCTCACTCCTTACGACCTACATATCTCTGCGTCCTTTGCGTCTCTGCGGTTATCAATAATCATTGCACTATAATAGCTTCAGAGGGGCAGGTATCAAGGCATATACCACATTTGATACATTTATCGAGATTTATAGTGGGGGACTCGCCTGCTTCGCTTGCAATAGCCCCTTCTGGACAACTCTCTATACATAGGCCACAGATAACACATTTCTCAGCATCTATCTGATAGCGGATTAATGGGCGGCATACCTTCGCTGGGCATCTCTTGTCTTTGATATGGGCCTGGTATTCCTCCGGGAAATAGCGGAGTGTTGAGAGGACCGGGTTAGGGGCTGTCCCCCCCAAGCCGCACAGGGAGGCATCCTTTATCGCCTGACATAGCTCCTCTAGCAGCTCAATATCTCCCTCCTTACCCTTTCCTTCGGTTATTCGGGTAAGGAGATGAAGCATCTGCTTGATCCCTTCCCGGCAGGGAGTGCATAGGCCGCAGGATTCATCGACAGTAAATTTGAGAAAATATTTTGCTACGTCAACCATACAGGTATCTTCATCCATGACGACTAAACCGCCGGAACCCATAATGGAACCCGCGGCCGTTAAGCCCTCATAATCTATGGGAAGATCGAGCATGGCTGCCGGGATACAGCCACCAGAAGGACCTCCAGTCTGGATAGCCTTGAATTTCTTACCCCCGGGAATACCACCCCCAATCTCGTAGATGACCTCTCGCAAGCTAATGCCCATAGGCACCTCAATCAGACCGGTATTGTTGATTTTACCTACCAGGGAAAATATCTTGGTCCCTTTACTTTTTTCAGTACCCATTTGGGTATACCAATCGGCTCCCCGATCTATGATAAGCGGAATATTGGCCCAGGTTTCGACATTATTGATATTGGTCGGTTTACCCCAGAGACCTTTTTGGGCAGGATATGGAGGTCTGGGCCGCGGCTCCCCCCTACCCCCTTCAATAGAGGCTATCAGTGAAGTCTCCTCACCACAGATAAAGGCCCCGGCACCCCTGATAATCTCGATATCAAAACTAAAAGAAGGGCCAAGGATGTCTTTTCCCAATAACCCATATTCGCTAGCTTGTGAAATAGCAAAGGAAATATTCTTTACGGCAAGGGGATATTCATGACGGACATAGATAAAGCCCTTCGGTGCCCCAATGGTATAAGCGCCTATGAGCATTCCCTCTATCACGGAATGGGGATTCCCTTCTAAAAGACTACGGTCCATATATGCCCCGGGGTCCCCCTCATCAGAATTGCATATAAGGTATTTTTGATCCTCTTCTGCGTTCCGGCAAACCTCCCATTTTACTCCTGTAGGAAAACCAGCACCTCCTCTTCCCCGCAAGCCAGAGTTTTTTATTTCCCCTATCACTTCTTCCGGCTCCATCTCTTTGAGTACCTTAGATATGGCCGAATAGCCACCAATGGCGATATAGTCATCTATGTTTCTGGGATTGATAAATCCGTTATTCCCAAAGATTATTCGCATCTGCTTTTTATAAAAGGGTACATCTTTCTCATAGGTGATTTTCTCAAGGGTTAAAGGGTCCTCATAGAGGAGACGTTGTATGATACGATTTCTCATGATAGTTTCTGAAATGATCTCCCCTACATCTTCAGGTTTTATCCTCTGATAGAAGATGCCGTCCGGGTGTATAACTGTAATGGGACCCGATTGGCAGAAGCCGTGGCAACCCGTTGGCTTGATCTCCACATCCAGTCCATGTTTTGTGACTTCATCCATAAATGCCTGAGTAACCTTCCCGCACCCATACGCCTGGCAACCCGTACCATTGCAAACAGCAATAGTTATAGCTTTGCCCTGAGGCCTTTTTTTTATTTCTGCCCTTAAATCATCTAAGTCCTGCAGATTATAGATCCTTTGCATAGAGCCTCTTGATGAGTTGGTCTATCTTGTTTTTATTCATCAAACCGTGGTATTCATTATTCACCATAACAATAGGGCCTAAGGCACATGCCCCAACACAGTTAACCGTTTCCAGGGTAAAGAGATTATCAGCGGTAGTCTCACCGTTTTTTATGCCGATCTTTCTCTGAATCTCACCCAATACTTCGGGTGCTTCCCTTACATGACATGCAGTGCCAAGACAGACAGTCATGAAATACTTACCTATAGGCTTCAATCTGAAAGACTTATAAAATGTTACAACACTGAACACGTCCATTGAGGGAATTTTCAACCTCTGGGCCACTTGCTTTAATAAGTCCTCAGAGAGCCAGCCATACTCTGTCTGAATATCCTGGAGAATAGGTATAAGGGCTCTTTTTTCAAATCCATAATTTTTTATTATTGCTTCTAGTCTTTCCATAATTAAAAAGCTTTCACCTCCTCCGGCTGATCCTACTCCGCCCATGCTGGATAAGAATTTTTCTTACTGGCCCCTTTTTCCTGCATGTAACCCAACAATCGCAAGTCGGTGCTGGGCCGAGAAAGTAATTTTCTCTCCCCCGAATATTCAGATACCCAATCCCTTGCGGCGCTCTCTGATAGCATCCAATAGCTTCCCCGCTGCCGCCACCGGATCGGTCTCCACAATGAAATAACCACCCAAAAGGTCCTTGGCCGTTTTAGTTAAGACTTCCGTGACTAATGGTCCACCCAGGACCGGTGGTACCACACCTACATGGGTAGGTAATCCCGCAGCCACAGCCCAGGTACCAATGGCAATGGCCTTTTCTGCCATGGCCTCCGGCGCGGATGCTACCACGGGCAGTTGTGATATATCCACCCCCAGCTTATTAGCTACCGCAACGGCTGCATCCGCTGCCCGGGTATTGTCTACACAGGAGCCCATATGTAATACCAGGGGCAATGGGGCATTCAAGCCTACTGCCTGACCAATAGCAGTAAGGACGGCCTTAAGTCCCGGGCCAGCATATTCTTCTGTGGCCTCTGAAGTTAGAAAGCCATGCCGGCCAAAGGCCCCAGCGCCACAGCCCGTTGCCAGGATTAAAACGTTATTCTTAGCCAATTCCTTTACCATAGCCAGATAGTTCTGGTCCTGTACTATTTTTACATTGTTACAGCCGGCAAACAGGGCAATACCCTGGATATTACCATTGACAATGTTATCTATCAAAGGTTTTAAGGGGTCTTTGGCATCTACCTTACTCAGGGCTTCTACAATAGCCTCGAGGCTAAAGCCAGCCATAGCCGTCTGTTTTACATCAGGGATATCCACTTTTTTGGGGTCCCGGTGCTTATAAGCCTCGATAGCTAACCGAATGATCTTCTTGGCCGATTCTACCGCTTTATCATCATGGAATTCTATATGGGTAGCCCCGGGTATCTTTGCAATAGGCATGGTGGTTATTAATTTGGTATGGAAACAGTCACACAAAGAGCTCAGGGAGGGCATAATGCACTGAATATCAACTACTATAGCATCTAAGGCGCCGGTCATGACCACTAATTCTTGCGATACCGAGTGGGTAGCCATACCTACCCCCTTGCGCATCAGGACTTCATTACCAGTGCAACAGATCCCTACCATATTTATCCCTTCCTTGGCCCCGGCCTTGATGGCTTCGTCTCTCAGTTGACCTGCGACATCTACCACTATATCCGAGAGGAGGGGATTATGGCCATGGACAGCAATGTTCACTGCATCCTTTTTCAATATCCCCAGGTTGGCCTGGGAGACTACCGGCTTAGGGGTACCGAAGAGGATATCGCACAGGTCCGTGGCGATATGGCAACCAGCATAGTCGCATAGGGCACATTTGATTCCTCCGAGTAATAAATTGACCGGGTCGGCATCATTACCGCGGCTGGTGCGGTGCATGATCTCTGAGACATTGGCATCTATATTGTGCGGGACAATACCCAATTTAGAAAATACCTCGATGCGTCCCGGGGTCATGGTGGTCGCAACCCAGGTCAAGGGTATATTGACATCTTGTCGAGAAAAATCTTCCAGGGCAGCAAGCGCTACCTCTTTAGCCAGGGTAAGATTATCCTTTTTATCTAGCTTGATACCTATCCGGCTAGCTACCTGCTTCAACTTTCCTACATCGGTTATCTTGTAATCTGGGGCCTTACCTTCCGCTACGGCCAGCAGCGTGAGGGCTACATGGCGGGCATGATCAGAATGGGAGGCAGTACCAGCGGCAATGGCCCGATCCAGGTTCCGGGCAACAATAGCATCGGCCGTAGCACCACAGACCCCTACCTTTGCTCCTTCGCCAAAGGGGTCTATCCGACAGGGGCCTTCCAGGCACATCCGGCAACAGACACCTAATTCACCAAAACCGCACTGGGGCAACATAGCTTCATAATGATCCCAGATGGTCTCCAGGCCAAGGGCCTTGGCTTTATCCAGCATATATCTTGATGCTAAATCACTAGACTTCTTCTCACTCTCCGTCATCTTTGTCCCTCCACTGAAAACTACGTCTTTTACAGAAATGCCTCTGCCGGTCTAACCACAGAGTAGATAGAGAATTTCGTTATTGGGTCATTACGTTATTGGGTCATTGGTTATTTAGATTATCCAATAACCTAATCACCTAATAACCCCGTCCCGCATATTAGCTGGCCTTGAAGCCACCAATTAGTACGTTTTTTATGACCCCTCTTCGCCTGGTCTTCTCTAGCTCTTCCATATCAGTAAAAACCAGGGCCCCTACCGGGCAGGACTCAACACAAGCCGGCTCATCCCTATCCTTACACCGGTCGCATTTTGTAATCACTTTACTGCCCATCTCCCTGGTAATAACGCCAAAAGGGCATACCATTACACACATCCCACAGCCAATACACCTTTCTTTGGAATGGGTAACTAGGGCCCGCGATTCGTCCCGACTCAAAGCCCCTGAGACACATATAGCTACACAGGGCGCCTCTTCGCAATGGCGACACTGAATTGGAAATCGTTTACCGTCAACATATTCGACAAAGACCCTTTTCCGGGGTAAAGGTGTTTCGCTTATAGCAGCGAAGAGGGTTTTTGCCTTAGAATGCTCAACGGCACAGGCCAACTCACACGATTTACAACCCTGGCACTTTTCTAATTCAATGAATACATCTTTCAATGCTGGACTCCTCCTTTATTCTTAAATTAATTAGTTCCCACTGAAAAAACCAGCAAAGCAAGCTTTACCACTACCGATTGCTCTAGCAATACTGTTTTCATGATGCATGTAGTGGTCGAGCTTGCTCGACACCCCATTTTTCAGTGGCAATTAATTAGGACACAGATTTTCACAGATTCAGACAGATATTTTGGTGAGCAGTAAGGAGTAAGCAGTAAGCCGTTAACTTCTCTCTCCTCACGGCTTATTGCCCACTTTATTAAAATCCTGATAATCTGTGTCTATCTGAGTCCAGAATAGACTTTCCTACGCTATTATTAAGTTATCTTAATTACCTGGGGTTATCCCTCTGAGCCTGACTTGGCGCAAGAGGTTCTTAAGCTCGCTCTCCAGCCTGGCATCCCTAGTCAATACAGAGGATTCAGATAATTCAGAAAGGGCCTGCCGCCTTAAACTTTCAGAATAGGGCAAATAACCTAGCAGATGTTCCTCAGGCAATCGGGCTCGAATAAAGAGCTCTTCTTCGGCTGAATTGATCTTATTGGCCACGAAAAAGGATTTTTTAAGGCCCAAACCCTCAGCCAGCTCTTTTATCTTTTTGGCGACCATTATGCTATTCTGACTGGGCTCTACAACTACGAGCAAGGCATCTACTGCCTCAACCGTCCTTCGACCCAGATGCTCCAGGCCCGCTTCCATATCTACGATTACCGATTCTCCTTTTTCTAACAAGAGATGACCGATAAAAGCCCTTAATAAAGTATTCTCTGGACAGGCACAACCACCTCCGGCCTCTTTGATGGTGCCCATAACTATTAGCTTGATTCCTTGATATTCTACTGCTAGTTGAGGCAATAGATCATCCACCTTGGGGTTGAGTCGAAAGAACCCCCCCTGCGCTCCCACCCTTTCTTCTATAAGGTTGCTCCTCTCTTTCAGAGGAACAATATTTTCGTATAGCTCTGGCGGGAAGCCTAAGGTAGGGGCCAGGTTATTGGTAGGATCGGCATCTATGGCGAGGACATTCTGGCCTTCTTTGACCAGCAAGCGGGCTATCCAGGCAGCCAGGGTAGTCTTTCCCACTCCACCTTTACCGGAAATAGCTATTCTCATCAAAGACACCTGTGGTGCAATAAGAAACAATACTTTTTAGCTCAAGTATGTGCTATTAAGCATAACAAAATTTTACTTCTGAATCAAACCATTTAATGGAAATGGTAGCCGTGGTTTTTAATTTACCTGCCCCGGATAGGCGGATGGTATTCTGGGATGAACCTTTCCCAGCCGACCTCGGGATTAACGGCACAGCGGATAGTGAACCCGGAAAATAGGGTCTTGAGACAGGTATTACAAAGGATACACCTATTTATCTCTTTAATCCTTCCCTCCCTGGCTTTATTAGCCCAGGCCGGATCGGCAATCAATCCGCGGGATAGCGAGACCATATCGGCCATCCCTTCCTGGAGGGCCTTTTCACCGGTCAGGGGATCATGGATATTGGGGCATATAACCGGTAATTTAACGGCTTCTTTTATGGCCCTGGCCTCCTGGAGCATAGTCCCTTCTTTATCCGGGAGCATCAGGTTCATAACCTCATAGCGACCCGAAGAGATATGGATATAGTCTGCGCCGGCCTTTTCGATCTCGCGGGCGATCTTTTGCCCCTCTTCCAAATCATATCCCCCTTCTATATGCTCATCACCACTCATCCGGAACCCGATAACAAAATCAGCCCCTACCTTTTCCCGGCTCTTCTTTAACAGATTCAGGGCTAACCTCAACCTGTTTTCTAAACTACCTCCATACTCATCCTGTCGTTTATTGCTGTAAGGCGAAAGAAATTCTGCGATGAGATATCCATGGCAGCCGTGGATTTCTAAACCATCAAACCCTGCCTTCATTAACCTCTCTGCGCCCAAGGCAAAGGCATCTTCTAACTCAACTATTTCCACTTTGGTTAGGGGCCGGGGCGTTGTTCCGGTTACACCTTCCATATATTGCAGCCCCCTGGGTGCACCCCCTTTCTGGATAGAGGTGGGAACATCGGATGGTGCTACTACTTCACCCCTGATAGGGAACATGGCCTGACTGCCAAAGCCCAGGCTTTCTTGCACAACCGCCTTGGCCCCAGCGGCATGGATGGCCTCAGCCAGGTTCCGGAGTCCTGCCAATTGGGAATCATCCCAGCAACCTAATAACCTATGTAACGGCCGGGCATATTTGGTATGGGGAAGACAAACCTCCACTATGAGCAAGCCCGTACCACCCTTTGCCCGGGCCACATAATAACAGATAGCCTGATCTGTCATATAGCCATCTTCCGTGAAGTGAGACTTTCCGGTCGGGGCATAACAAACCCGGTTTTTTACCTCTAGCTTGTTTATCTTTATGGGTTCAAAAAGTTTCTCCAAAGTGGCTCCCATAGCTAATCCCTCCTGATAAGTTAGAATTAAGAATGCAGTAGTCAGGAGTCAGAATCCAGAATAATGATTCTTATCTTATGACTTCTGAGTACTGTCCGGGGTTATTCGGACATGCCTGCCTGTGCCGACACGGCGGACAGGGCAAAGCGATCCCTGTCCCTACATCAATAAATCGCTTGATAGCCTGAAAAAGAGGAAATTCATCCTAAGAAGAAAAATCAGTTATGTCAAGGAAAACTTAATTGAGTGTTTTAGTATATACTTATTGAAGTTTATGGTTTTCTATGCTATCAAGCAAAAAGTTTACAAATTGTTCCTGGGTGATAAAATTAATGATAAATTCAAAC
>Ga0156295_1203_pt1 | contig 11345 bp, 13 predicted proteins | sample RifCSPlowO2_12_FD_107943 | JGI IMG/M metagenome (GOLD analysis project Ga0156295, IMG submission 107943) | Nitrospinae bacterium RIFCSPLOWO2_12_FULL_45_22 | reverse complement strand
ATGAACTTATCCAATTCCATCCGGTCAAAGATCAGTTTCTTGCCCCATTTACGAAAAGGGACTTCCTTTCTCATCACAGAGAGATAAAGGGCCTTTTCGGTCTTACCCAAATATTTAGCCGCTTCTTTTAATGTGAGAAGTCGTTTGTCCATATCTGGATTGATAATCTTTTTCACCTTGAATTATAGCCTCTATCCTCATACTACCTACTCCTCCCAGTCTATCAGGTTGCCCTCTTCAACCTCACCGTCTAATAGCTTATGATCCTGATTCCCTTGCTTCTCTCCCCTCTCCACTTCAGCCAAGAGATGCTCAAAGCTAATGTTTACGTGGGCTTCGGTTTTCTGAGAAGAGACAAGGCCCTGCATTTGTGCCACCAGCTTCATAGCCGCTATTCTGTCCCCTGTGCTACCAGAAGCTTCGCTAGACATGATAGTTTGCCAGACCTCATTTTCCAACGCTTCCTTCACAGCCTTCTTGCGCCTGGGGTCTTCCAATTTGGCCTTTTGTTTATGCCAGTTCAAGTAGTATGCATGATAGCCGAGGTCTTTAGACGGTATGTTAAAGTAACTATACAAAACTGGGCTAGGTGTCCCTGCAATATATAGCTCCTCCAACAACTTAAGCTTCTCCGGCTCAAGGTTGCATACAGCGCAAGCATCGGAATTTTTACATAAGGCTTTCTTGTATTGTTTCAGAGCAGTTTGATTATCAGATGTTTTACTGGGCTGGTTATTGCTTGTCACCTTTATTGCTAATTGTTGTCACCCTATCCTCAGGGGAGACGTTATAAAGCCCCTTTTTAATCAGAAATCGCTTTATGGCGTTGGGATAAGTGTTTAATTCCCTAGCTATAGCCTTTATGCCTTTCCCTTGTCTGTATAGGGCCAAAACCTTTCCTTGATCCATGTTTTGGAATTCAGTTGCCAGCTTGTTTTCCTGTGCCATACTTCTTTACCTCAACGGCCTTGATACCAAATATTTCTCTTACCTCAGCCAGTATCCCGATTTCATCCTGGGTAAAGGCCGTTTCATTACCAGGGATATGCTTCTTGGCCTGGTCATCGCTCACGAGCCAGTAATCACCCAAGACAGGGCTGTTCTTGATCTTTATACCCCAGGGCGCCTTGAGGGATTTTGACTTGATAAGATCGTCCACAACAGAAGCTACCTGGACATCACTTATACCTTTTATTTTAGCCCACTTTAGCAGGGAAGCTAAGGCGCCATCGGGGTCAAAACAATCAGTTGCCGTACAAGGAAATTTCTCTTGATCTCCCTGGTGATCTTCTCCGACCTGTGAATCTGCCCCACTTATTTCGCTTAATTCGCTTTTTTCGCAAGAGGTTTCTATTATTTTTCTCGCAATAATCCTTCCCTCTTGTTTTGGTTCTGTACTCTCTCTTTTTATGGTTTTTACCCGTTTAGCTATCTCAAGATAATGTCCCATAAAACCTGGTTCCTGGAAAAATAATTATTAGGTTGTCCGCTTCACTACCATTGCTGCTGCATGTTGCATATTATTCGTCCAATTGGTATCAATATATTGGGCTTGGTGGTAATCATTAGGATAACCATAAATAATTGTTCTTATGTTGCGAAAAAAGCGAATTAAGCGAAAAAAGGCTACTCGGAAAAGTTTAGTTTTTCGCATATGAATTTATTTTGCACATAACATTAGCTACACTTGTTTTAAGTGCCAAATAATTGTTGGTCGCCCCCCGGTTTCTTTTTCTTCACATTCTACTTTGCCCAGCCTAAGCAACAACTCAAGGGCATCGCCAATTGCTTCGCCTTTTACATGTCGCTTAAACAAACCGTGTAGCGCTGTTTGAGAAAGTGGGCCATTGTAAAGCGCAAACATGATTTTATCTGCTACCGGGTTGCCGGTCCTGTCGCCGAAAATGTAATGGGCGCTTTCTTCACAGTATTCCCAGATAGCTAATGCCCCTCTTAGGTGTTCTGCCCGTACAATAGCTGATGAGTCGAGTAAGGCGTATATGCAAGCCAGCCGCATAGCCTGGGCCTCGGCCCTGGCGATTAGGGCACCGTATAGCCCAGGTTTACCCTCTGATAACGATGAATAAACGGCATGCCAGATTTCATTCGCTTCTTTGTCTCTAGTAACAAACCCTATTCCTTGAATTTTTGATACGGCATCCTTGATACGATCTACCAGTGCTTTTATTTTTTCTTCTGGTACGATTCCTCCGTCAGGCAGGGATTTGCTTCTCCGCACGCAGACCCATAGAAAACGGTTGCCAAACCCATTGCCCATTTCGGTTGAAGTTAAATTCCTTAAAAGTTCTTCTCGTGAGATATGCCCCAAAATAGAGATGTGGACATCTGTAGCTTTGGCAGGGCTATTCTTAGTGAGTGATTGGAGTATTCCCTTATCCCATGCGCCTCTAATGACCGGCGACAAAGTGTTGCCGTCACGCTGCATCACTTTTAAAATAGAGGCGAATTCGCCCTCAACGATCAGCAGCCTCTTATCCGAGACACCCGCATCCTCGATCACTTCCTGATAGTCAACTACCCACCCCTCCTTCTTGATTGGGTTTTCCTTCATAATCTGATCTCGCACAGCCCAAATCAGCCCCTCGCCACTGGAAAGCCCGTCGGGGGTTTTGTATGCCGCCCATTGCCCGTCTATCCTAGAGAACAACTCTCGAATCCGGTTCCATGACATTCCTTTCCGGCCCTTGGAGGTCTCACCAACCAGGACAGCAAAGAGGTTAGTGAAGTGTTTGTCGGCTCCGGCAATAAAGTGAGGCCCAGGGCCAATAACATTACCAAAAGCTACTAAGAAATTAACTAACAATGCAACATCATCGGCTTCTGAATGAGGACTAATAGTTCGTACAACATCACCAGCAAGGCCATAGTACGCTTCTTGTGCTACAGGGCTGGGCCACTTATCAAGACTATCCCGGCCATTTGTCGGCCCACCATTACCTGGGGGTAAAATACCATTCTTTGCCAATCTCTCTTTTGCAGCCATAAGCTCTGCCCTGTATTCAGCTTCTGTCTCAAGATCAGGGACTATATCACTCAGGACGGCTTCTTGTATTAACTCAGAGCTGACAGCAAGCATGCGATGTAACTCATATAGTTTTTTTCTGCGCTCTTCCTCGCTAAGCTCAGGCCAGAGTCTTTTTACCTCAGCAAGTTTAGATGATATGACTTCTGCTTCTCGCTCATAAATCGCAGATTTAATCATCCGCAAATACCTCCCTTACAGACACTCTTAAAGCTCGTGCAATCCGATCCATTTGCTTCGGATAAGGCCGCAGATGACCCCGCTCAATGCCGCGGAGATAAACTGTGGAGTGAGGCGGGCTTTCTGGCCCAACTGCATTTGGGTTAGGCCCTGTTTCTGCCGTAATTCCTTGAGCCGAGTGCTTAAAGTAACCGTCAACATAAACCCCTCCTATTTTTAGACATCTTCCTATTTAACTTTAATGTTCATGTGTGCTATAATTAAAGATAGTTGCAAAAGGGGACACTCTGAAACTAAGTATTAACAAGGGTTTACAATGGATGAAGTTCAACGAATTTTCACACATAAGTCGGTCTTAGAGCTGCTTGATCAGGCTACAGAGGACACCATAGAGGACGCCAGTAAGAAACGTCGGGATGGACATTTCTGTCTGCAACTGCCTGAATATTCTTCACCTCTGAGTAAGTTAGCTAATGCCAGGTCTTTATTGAAAAATGAGAACCTTAAGCTGGAGGACGTGGATGACCGTCTATTACTGAAAACCATGAAAACTAAGACTATGGGAAGAAAGAGCTTAGCTTATGGAAGGACTTATGGGCTGGGTTATAATCTATATTACCATCGGAATCCTACCCGAAGAGGCCGTTCCGTAAGGGAGAAAAATATCCCGTCTCGTCTGGTACTTGAGCTTAAGCAGTACCTTCCTAAAACAGAGGAGGAGATACTTAGACTGATATCATACCCACAATTTAAAGGGCCTTCCAGAGACCAGGATGAAGCCTGGCAGCCAGAAGATCTGAAAAGATTTGAAGAACACGAAGCCCGCTATGACCCCTCACTAGATGCATATGAGAAAGCCACAACGCCTATAAAAACCATAACTATAGATATTCGCCGTGGTGAACTCAACGTTACAGAAACGGCAAAGGGGGTGTATTTTGGAAGTGGGATGTTTGTTTTTCGATCAAACGACTCTGGCTCGCACCTTCACCTGGGGAAACGCCACGAGAAGATATTCGCTTCCTAATCGCTCTCTATCTCTGGCAGGAAGGGATGATTCAGTTAAACGACCGAGGAATATATGAGATTTTCTCTAAGTATCTTAAAACTTTTGGCATTACAGAGACTCTCCCTGCTTTCCTGGACTATTTGCAGCGGCACTATACTCTGGCTAAAGGCTGGCAGGGTCTGAGGGCCTACATCTCGAAAGCTAAGCGGGGGTTTCGCCAGAAGAATATGCAGGAGTATATAGTTGATGATCTTGAAAAAGCCCAAGAAAAAGGGGTACGGGAGGAAAAAGGTTCCAAGCGCAGCAGGATACCAAAAGAGCAATCAGAAGAAGGATTAATCTCGGTAGATGCTGCTGTTATCCAATTAAGAAACGAAAGATACGAGATAAGCCGGGACACAATTTATAGATGGATAAAACAGGGCAAGGTTCCGGTAACCCAAAATAGATATGGGAGGATACGGCTTACCCAGGAGAGTATAGAGCAAATAAGACAGATCCTTGAACAAAAGAAGATCCTAAAGCAAAGGCAGGAAAAAAGAAAGAACCTGATGGATTACCTCATGGCGCCAGGAAGGAGTTATGATACAGCAAAGAAACGTATCCAGCGCCAGCTTAAAGCCGGTAAGACCATTGAGGACATAGCCAGGGCAGAACTGGCAAAACATACAAATAAGGAGATGGAAAATGGAGACATTGGAAACAACATGGATTCCCTGTTTGCCTAAAGAAGACCTGGAGCAATTTATCCTGGAATTGCGCCAGACATTGCAAGAAGTAGCAAAGAATGGCGATACCTCTAAAGCCGAGGAGCTCCTGGATGATTGGGAAGAGACCGCTTATATCTATGCCCACCCTGAGCTTAAAAGAGAGATTGATGCCTCAATTGCAGAAGCCAGGGCAGGTAAGGCCAAACCAGTTAGGCCATGACATATCGGGTACTATGGACACCGAGAGCTGAAAGGGAATATAAAAAGCTCCCTCCTAATTTGCAAAAGGAAGCTGATACTATGATCTCTCATTTGGAAAGGGATCCCTTCAGACACCCAGGGAAAGGTGTCATAAAGAAGTACAAAAGTGGATACGCTAATCAATATCGGTTCAAGCTCACTCCTCTTTGGCGTTGTATGTATGAGGTTATCGGTGAAGCTGTTACCCTTCTTTCCTTTTATAGGAAATAATGGGATGCTATTTCCTTTATACAAGGTGATAAAAATGGATAGCCATACTCTCAGTGCGATAATTATTTTTGGAGGTACGGCCCTTCTTATTGCTCTCATGAGTTACCTGGCTACCAGGAGAGAGAACTAGCCTCCATATTTGCGTTTTGAAAAGGATTCCTATCCTGACCCATACTTTATCCCTCGGAGAAAGCAAAACTCCTCTATTTGACCTCGTTTTGCGCCTTATGTTCAGATTATTCCTTTGCTTCAGGGCTCCTCTAATGGTGGGGTACAGACTTTGCATGGGATATATCCGGCATCCTGGGCCTCTTTAACGCTATGAAATACTACCAGATTATCTTGCTTAATCTTCTTTGCCCACTTGCACCAGGTGTAATGATACTTAGTACTCTTGGCAGAACCAACATAATACTGCTTCTCCTGCGCCTGGGTAAAGGCGGTTAAGGCAAAACACAAGATCAGGGCTATTACTGCTATCTTGATATTTCTTTTCATATTAGCTACCTTCTTCATGGTAAGACCTCCTCTCGTACTTTTGGAGAGAGAAAATTTCAGTTAAAAAATCTTTTCAATCTGAAAAACAGTACCACTAGGAAATAGGCAATCCTGAACTGGGCTACAAAAATTTATTCGTACTTTCCCAGAAGTTGTGGAAGTAAAGGATAAGGTTACACTGACATTAACACTGTAAAAAAAGTCAGAAGTTAGAAGCGTGGTTATTACTGCTGAATTATTGGAAATAGGCCCCGCGTATGCTTCCCAAAAAGGCCCTGATAACCTTACAACTACGACAAAGCCTTCATTATTCCTAATAAAAAAGCCTTCATTGGGTAAAACTGCCGTAACCCAAAACCCGTCATATTCTCCAGCTATTGCTTCAGCCGTTATTGTTAGAGAAAGTATTGCTGCTATTAATAAAATCTTCTTCATAACACTACCCTCCCTATTAGTTAAGCCAAGAATTATGCTCTTCCTTAAATAGGTTTTTTCTGCCTGCCTCTTGGGTGATTTCCCTAAGGTATTTCCTCATTTTGGCTACTACCTCCAAGCAAAAGGGCAATGGTGACCCTGGACTGATTTAAAGCCTGTATAACCCTACAACGCCACTTAGCAGTTATCATACAGCATCTTGTAGCTAATTTAAATTTGATACACAATATATTGTATTAAAAGCTATAAGTGACGTTGTAGGGATAACCTACGGGTAATATTTACTGCCTTTAAGGAGAATAGGTGAAGGAACTAATACTGACATCCCCCATTATCTTAGGGGAACCGGCCTGCACAGAGCCGGGCTCAGCTAAGGCAGCAAAGGCCTGATAAGTACCCTCTGGTAAGCCGGTCGGCAATGTTACAGAAAAGAATGGGGTCAAAGGGAAATCGTATCCTGGGCTGAGTTGTAGAGATGTACTGGCTGGGACAAAGGTTCTTGGATCATCTACCTTAGCTGGTATCAGGTTGGGTAGAAAGGGAGTAGAGTCGAAAAAGTAGAGACTACCATCTGGCGCAATAATTCCCATAAAGACATCTACTATCTGAGTAGTAGTAGTAGGATTACTGAGGCCAAATGAAAGGCTAAAAGTATCCCCTGGGGAATAGCTACTCGCATTGCTGCTTATGGTAATGGTGGGCTCAGCACCTACCACTACCTTTATCTCTTCTGATAGGCTACTCTCCAGGCCAGCACTATTGACCGCACTCAGGGCCAGGTAATAGGTCCCTTCGGGGACGTCTGAGGCAGTAAGGGAGGTAACATTGCCTACATTGAAGGGGCTGCCAGATAGATTATAGCCTTTGGAGGTATTACCTAGATAGAGGTTATAATGATCCAGGTTGGACTCACTATTTGCCTGCCATTGGATATGTACGGCCTTACCCGCTACGGTAGCCTTCAAGCCGGTAGGGGTATTGGGTGGGTTAGTAAGGACCTCTGCGGTAGTAAATTTCCATATTGGGCTAGTGCTAGTGGCGCCATGATTATCTTTAGCTACAATCTTCCAGTAATAAACAGTAGAAGGGTTCCGGATAGGGATCACATCAACGGTAGTATCCCTCTGGTTGCTTGCCCAGAGGGGTGGATCAGGGTTATTACCTGCACCATCCCAATAGACATCATAAGCCACCGAATCTCCTGTATCGGGGTCACCCCCATTCCAGCTTAACCTCAGGCTGATGGATGCCACGGTTGCACCATTAGCTGGAGACGGACTGCTGGGGGTATAAGGTGGATTATTAGGAGCAGGGCTAGTTTCAAAAATCCAGACTGGCCCCCCGGCCTCGGCCCCATGATTGTCCTTAGCTACTACCCGCCAGTAATATTTAGTGCCATAAGCCAAGGTACCGGGGCTATAGCTAGCCTCGCTTAGATTACTCTTAACCAGAGGAGGGCTACTGCTAGTTCCAAAATAGAGATTATAGCTAACCGAATCTCCAGCGTCAGGGTCACCTCCGCTCCAACTAAGGGTAAGATCAATAGGCTGGTTCGTAGCACCATCAGAAGGATTGGGGCTAGAGGGGGTATTTGGTGGATTATTGCTAAGGGTAGCAGCGGTGGTAAATTTCCATATCGAACTAGTAGTAGTGGCTCCGTGGTTATCTTTTGCCACAATCTGCCAATAATAGGTAGTAGAATAGGCCAGAGTACCAGGATTATAGCTGGTGGTAGTAAGATCGCTAGCAACTAATGAAGGTGTGGAACTAGTGCCAAAATATATATCATAAGTAACAGTATCCTCTGTATCTGGGTCACCACCTTGCCAAGTCAGGGTGGTATTGATAGATTGGTTGGTAGAGCCATCTGCGGGAGAAGGATAGCTGGGGGTATTCGGTGGGTTATTAGAGGCAGACCCAGTCATGAAAACCCAGATCGGTCCGACATCCGTTGCTCCATATTTATCCTTGGCCACTATTTGCCAATAATAGGTAGTGGAATAATCGAGGATACCAGGGTTATAGCTATTGGTACCGTGTCCACTCTTCACCAAGGAAGGGCGACTACTGTCAGGGGCAAAATATATATCATAAGTAACGGTATCATCGGCATCAGGGTCACCCCCGTGCCAGGTCAGGATGGTATTTATGGATTGATTAAGAGCACCATCAGGCGGGGAGGGATTGCTAGGGGTGTTGGGTTTATTATTGCCTGGAAATGGACCGATAGTTACCTTGCCGGTAGTTACCATTATTTCATAAGAATAGGCACTCTCATTCCTCGGACCATCGTAAGCAGTCAAAGCTATATAGTAAGTAGTATTATTGGACAAGCCTGTCAACTGGTAGCTGGTATTATTACCAACATCTATAGGAGCGTAATAGGTACCAGAGGATAGGCCATAGTAAAGGTAGTATCCAGCGGCCCCTTCACTCCCTGCCCAGGACAAGTCAATGGCATTATCTCCTGGCGTAAACATAACAGCGGTAGGGGGGAGTAGGGTAATATTGTTTAGCCAATTAGAGTAATTCACCATACCATTGTCGCTGCCACCATCAAAATAGTCCCAGATAGTACTGATATCTTTAGGATTACCCCCAGAATTCAGCTCCTGGGTCGTTTTGCTCCCCCAGTAGTTGTATTTGGCATTGACATTGTCGGCAGAAGACTTGTTATAAAAATCGTAGGAACCGTTGCTATGCAGATTATTATAGTTAACCGTCGAGCTAGAACCCCAATCATGGTAAATGCCCCAGGCATTATTAGCAATGATGCTGTTATAAGCTATTAGCGGCCCGGATTTGTAAGTGTTGACACCATACCCCTTATTACCAGATATGTAATTATTCTTTATTGTAGAGCTACCCCAGCTACCCCCTGTGTTGACGCCAAAAGCAAAATTACTAAATATGTAATTATTCTCGACTATTAGGTCATCTCCGACAACACCTCCATTATTTCCCATTATATGATTATTCTTTATTGTTGCACCAAAGCAATAGATACCATATTCATGATTGCCGATTATGCGATTATTTTCTATGTTCGCTATTTTTGTGGAGCCTATATTTCCAGTGACACCATCTCCCTTATTGCCAGATATGTAATTATTTTTTATTGTGATTGTTCCAGTGTGAATTTGGTATATTAAATTGATACCTGTTCCCTTATTGTCAGATATGTTGTTATTCTCTAGTGAACAATTACTTCCTCCAAAGCCAATGCCAGTACCCTCATTTTGAGAAATAATGCTATTTATTACGTACAAACTAAAATTTCCACCAGGATAATTTCCAAAAGAAATACCCACCACATTATTACTTAGCATACTATTGCTTATAGTAGCACTTGGATTCATACCACCATACCCATTACCACTTGAGCCAATGCCATACTTTCCTTCGGTTATAATACAATATTGCAATGTGGCCTTGCCATTTTGCCCCATCTCTGCCTCCCCCTGCACTATAATACCACCCCAATCACCGGGGGTTGGTGACTCGGCATAGGAGGCAAATCTTATCAGTTTGCTAGGGGTGCCCATAGCCCTTAAAGTTCCAGCGATAAACAGTCCTGACCCGGACATGAACATTACCTCTACCCCAGGCTCTATGGACAAGAGAACACCGGGCTTCACAAAAACATCATCGCTGACAATATAAGGACTATTGGCCTTAGTCCAGGTAGTATCGGTTGAAATATTACCGCCAATGGCCTTACCAAGGAAATCGGCTGTCTTAACGATAGTTATGGTGTTGCTCCAGTCATCGGTAAGGTCTTTATAGGTAACCGTTATCTTATCGCCACCAAAAGTAACTTGCAGCTTCCCATCTGCCACGACACCCCCTTTGTCATCCAGGTCTATGGAGCCCTGAAAAACCCCGGTAGAAATACCGGTCTCAGTCAGGGTAACGGTTTCTGCTGTGGCCTCGGTATTACTTGCTACTGATACACTCAAGCTATCTTTAACCGTACTATCCTCATTCTCATCAGTATCGGTTACCTGGATATACAAAGTCTCCCCAGTTCGATAGATAGTCTTATCCTGCCAGCTTGCATCAGTCAGTTTCAAGCTACCGGTTACAGCAGCCAGAGTGCTATTAGGGGTGAGAAGCAGGAGGAATGTGATTATAGCCATTGCCAGGCAAGGTCTCAGGGATAATTTAGGTAGGGAAACTGCTCTGCCCATCTTGCTCTCCTATTAGAGTATTCAGAGAGAAGCTCCTAGGCGAGACTTTATACTGGAACCAATTAAATCAAAGAAACGATTGGCTGTCAATAGGAATTTTTCACCAGCCTAAGTCCACTACCCATGCATGAAACACCCTCGCAAGTGAAAACATCTAACTTCTAAAATAAGCTGGATAGGTTACAAATTTATCTTGACAAATAATTACATTTGTCTTATTATATATATTCATTTGTAATTAAATAATGAGGTCTCTATGTTTAATAAGGAAAAGTTAAAAAAGATTAGAAAGGAAAATAGGCTTACCCGAAAAGAACTGGCTAAGATAGCTGACCTGCATTTAATGACAATAGCCTCTTATGAAGCCGGAAAAAGGGAACCTATGGCAGAACCATTAAGGCGGATAGCAAAAGCCCTTAAGGTTAGTATGGAAGATTTTTTTGAGGATGAGGAACCCATAGAGATAAAGCCTTTGGATCCCATTGTAGAGAAGATAAAAGAGCTAGCAGAGAGGCGGCGGCTAAACTTACCCAAGAGTATCTATCCTTTATCACTATTCCAGGAGGCCCTGGGGATAGCGGATACTGAGGTATTCACTAATATCCTATTGGTGTTAGCTAAAGGCAAGATTATAGAGCTGGTACCGGTATTTCCTTGCGATATTAAGCAAGGGATGAAGGTCTATCAGGTGCCGGGATTAGGTAAGAAAAAGTATTATTCATTCACCATATCACAGTAACATAAAGGGGATAGGGAAGCTAGCCCCGACAAGGGTAGGTTAAACCTTGGCACCTATCTTTCCCCTTTAT
>Ga0156295_1048_pt2 | contig 11595 bp, 15 predicted proteins | sample RifCSPlowO2_12_FD_107943 | JGI IMG/M metagenome (GOLD analysis project Ga0156295, IMG submission 107943) | Nitrospinae bacterium RIFCSPLOWO2_12_FULL_45_22 | reverse complement strand
TCTGAATCGAGCAATTGACGGCAGGGGACTTTCACCCCATAAGATTGCAGCCTTGTCGGCTGCTCCCCTAACGCTCCCGGTGAGCCGCGCCCAACAGCCGGAGCGACGCAGGAGCGGAGGCTGTTGGGCGTCGGCTCCACTGGGTTGTTAGGCGCGGGAAGGTTCTGATCAGCTGTCTCTGGTCCATCCGCTCCTCGGCCCATGCACACACTCGGAGAAATAAATCTGTCCCCATTTTCTCCCTTAGACGCTGTAGCCAGAGGCTATCCATCGACCGAATGGGATTGGACTTCAGGCAGTTGAGCTTTCGCCCTGTCACGCGGGTCTCGCCGAGCAACGGTTTCAGCGTCTTCTCTCCGTTCCCGGCTTTGTCGGCAGGCTCTTGTCCCCTCGCCCTTTCGGGTTTAGGTGAGCCGCTGACCCAAGGATGTCCTCTGAATCCTTCCCATCTACAATGGGGATGCTGCATGAACTACTGCAGCGCACCGGAGGCTGTAGGCAGTCAGGTGCAGCGCCGTGTTAGGTAGACTGCCAGACCTTCGCGGCTGCGACTGCAACCAATTGACTGTAGACTGGGCGGCGGAACTCAACCGCTGAGTCAGCGAGTTCCCGAAGATCGCTCCACCGCCAAGCTCTGAACTCGCCGCCGGCCTTCAAATTGATGGCAGCTTCGTTTCCCACGAACTCCAAGAAAAACCACTTGTGAATCTGACCTCGACCAGTCTTCTCGCTGCGCGCGTCTAGCGGCAACTCATATCCCATCCAGGTCGGTACCTCTAGGCAAATGGTTAGATGGTCCCGAGTCAACCCGGTTTCTTCTCTTATCTCGCGGAACAGCGCCTGTTCTAAAGTCTCGCGATGTTCAACGCCGCCCTGTGGGAGCTGCCAAGACCCGGATCTGTCCGATCGCTCAAAGGCCAGAACCAGCCAATCGGCTTTGTAGATGACGGCTCCTACTCCTGCGCGGAAACTTTCAGTATTAAACTTCTGTGCGCTTTTGTTCCGCTTTACAACAAAGGGAAAGTGCGAGAGGAGCACAATTCCAATACCGAACATTGCACAGAGCCAAGGAGGGTCGAACGGCCTGACCTCCCACCTGTAACCCCAGTAATTATTTTATCCAGAATCCCTAAAATTTATTCACAATCATCCAGCCTTGTGATATAAAAAAGAGCCAATTTATTCAGAAAGATCCCCTATAAACAGCAAAGCCCTTGAAGACTGCTCGGGATTAGATGTGCTAATCCTGCAAAGAATGTCTTCAAGGGCCCCTTGCAACCAAGGATGATCGTATACGATTTTGGTATCTCTGTCAAGGATTATGCGGCGCAAGGAAAATATAACCACTTTCCCAAGATAGATCTCTGCCCTAACTGCCGAAGAGGGAATGAGGTCATTGGGCATGGCTTTTATAGCCGATGGTGTGGGCAACTGGTAGTTTGGATAAAACGTTCGCTTTGCAAAGCCGGGTACCCCATGGGTGCCAGTACCTTTGCTCTCTTGCCCACTTTTCTCTGCCAGGGTATTGGTAAACCTGTGCAAGTGGTGGAGAGCTTTCTCTGGCACCGTAGCCAGGGGAAAACCTATAAAGGGTGTAATGAAGCCATTGGCCGCCCAGATATCTCTTATCAACGGGCTCAGTATTGGTGTAAACGCTGGCAGAAAAAGATCTCCAGGATCAGAGGGGCTTTGCCCCTCAAAGGGATGAAAAAGACTCTGAACATATTCCAGCATCTCTCCCTCTTCTTTGGTCTGGCCCAGGATAGTGGCCAACTCTTTGCGGCTACTAACCAATATTTTTCCCTCCATTTCTATCGAGCATTACTCTGACCAACGAGTCTTTTCCTTCCTGCCTGTGCCTTGGCAGACAGGCAACCACACTTAAATCCGTTACCCTGTAGGAACGTTTAAACTCCATTTTCTTTGCTTCCTCAAAGGCTGATACGACCAGGACCTTTCCTCTAACCCTCTAATTTTTCTCCTGGGAAGGGGGATTTCTACCCTTTTTTTTCAAATTAATCCAACCCACCAAATGCCAGGCCAGATCTCACCGCAACCACCCACACAGATCTTGCATAGCATGGGCTAGCAAGGGATGCTACCCTGACCCCCATAATCGATGGGATCGTTTTTATCATTTAACCCTTTTTCTCAAGGAGGTTTATCATGGATGAAAAGAAGCAGGATGACATCGCATTGTTCAGGTTCGGTGTAATTTCAGAGTTCTTCAGCCGGGAGTTCTGCCCCGGGGAAAAGAGCGCCCTGCTCAGGGAAAAGGTCAGCCAAACCTACTCCCTTCCCCATAGCGCCCGGACCAGCATTGCCTCGGCTACCCTGAAAGATTGGATGACCAGGTATCGCCGGGGAGGCTTTGAGGCCCTTAAGCCCAAAGAACGTTCGGATCAGGGACAGAGCAGGACCCTTCCTCCGGAGCTGGCCGAGCTTATTATCGCCCTCAAGGAAGAAAACCCCTCCCGCTCGGCAACTATCATCGCCCGGGAGTTGGAACTGGCACCGCCCATAGGGCACCCGATACCCCCTCACCAAAGGATTGTTCCTTCCACCATCCACCGCCTTTTGGTAAATCAAGGACTGGTTCATCAGGAAAGCCCGGCTAAAGACCGACGCCATTTTGAATATGCCTACCCAGGGGAGTTGTATCAGAGTGATTGCCTCCATGGCCCCAGGATCCTTGTCCCTCAAACCGGTAGGAGGAGAAAAACTTATCTCTATGCCTTCCTCCCACCCAGAGGGTACCCGGCCACTCGGGTAGTCCCCCATGCCCAGTTCTATTTTGATGAGGGGCTGCTCTCCTTTGAGCATGCCTTTAAGCAGGCCCTGCTCAAAAAAGGCGTGCCCTTAAGGCTTTATTGCGATAACGGGTCAGTGTACCGAAGCCACCACCTCCAGGTAGTCTGTGCCAGTCTGGGTATTATCCTTATCCACTCTAAGGCCTATGTCCCACAGGGAAAGGGAAAAGCAGAAAGATTTTTCAGGACATTGCGTATGCAGTTCCTTAACCAGTTTGATATGGAAAAGATCAAGGGACTGGAAGACCTTAACTCCAGACTCTGGGCCTGGCACCCAGGGGGTACCCGAGGTGAATACCACAGAACCATCCACTCCAGCCTCAATGAGACACCCCTGGACAAGTGGATGCGCCTCGTAGGGTTGAGGAGTTGTAGAGTTCAGGAGTTGTGGAGTTTTCAACTCCCTAACTCCCTAACTCCCAAACTCCAGGGACCTGGAAGAGATCTTCCTCCACCGTATGAAGCGGAAGATCTATAACGACCGCACCTTCTCTCTAGATGGCATCTTATATGAGGCCCCAGCCCACCTGGTTGGCAAAGGGGTAGAGATCCGCTTCAACCCCCAGGATAAGTCCCAGGTAAAGGTCTATTTTGAAGGGAAGCTAGAGCAGGTCGCTACCCCCACCAAGGCCTACGAAAATTGCTTCGTAAAAAGGGATGATGATAGCAAAGAGCTAGTCTCTTCTACCTCGCCCCTTAAGATCAGAAGATCAGGTATCAACTATGTAGAGCTAGTACACCAAAACTACTACCAAAACCAACCCAGAAAGGAGGACAAAGACCATGTATAAGACCTATTTCGGTATGACCGGTGAACCCTTCCCTAAAGATATCCCACCTCAGGAGCTCTTTCTGAGCTCTCACTTCAAAGAACTCTCTACCAGGTTAGATTACCTGGTAAAAAAGAGGGGCATCGGCCTGGTAACCGGTGAGGTAGGAAGCGGAAAAACCACCCGGGTACCCTCTGGGTGCCGGGCCCTCTGCACCACCCTTAACCCAGGCCTCTATAAGCCCCTCTACTTCCCCAATACGACTGGGAGTGTCCTGGATCTCTATAAGTCCCTGGCAGAGCTGCTAGGGCTTATTGCCCCAAGCTCCAGGGCCAAACTCTATATCCAGATACACCAGGAGATAGAGCGCATGGTAGAGAGTAAAAAGATCTCTCCTCTCCTGATTGTGGACGAAGGCCACTTACTCCGCATAGAGGCCCTGGAGGAGCTCAGGCTCCTCACCAACTACCATATGGATAGCCAGGATCACCTTACCCTCATCCTGGTTGGCCAGGCAGAGCTACGCAGAAAGCTAGGCCTCAATATCAATGAGCCCTTAAACCAAAGGATCATCATGCGCTACCACCTGGAGGGCCTCACCCGTAAAGAACTACCTCTTTATCTAAAACACTACCTGAACCGCGTAGGGGTTACTAATCCTCTCTTCTCGGAGCCGGCTATAGAGGCCATCTATCAGGCCTCCAAAGGTATCCCCAGAAAAGTTAACCTCCTGGCCCAGGCCTCCCTTATGGCCTGTGCCAGCAAAAAGAGTCAAATTGTTGATGGCGACCATGTACGGGAGGCCGTCACCGAAATATCATGAAACCTTAACCAAAGGAGGAAGAATGATGAAACTATATCTCGGTATTAAACAAACTAATTCCCACCTCTATCTGGTCGCCCTGGATAACCAGGGGGTAGCAGTCTTCAAAACCCGCTTCCCCTCTGCCTGCCCACCAGAGGCCGTTACCAACTCTCTAAAGGCCCTCCAGCAGGCCTTCTCTGCATCCTTAAGGATCGCTACTTGCCTGGAGGAATCTAACCAACAACCCTTGCTAGATGCAATTCAAAAGGAATTCTCTTCAGTAAAATCCTTTAGCCCCTCCGTCCTCTATTCCACCGATATCATCCCGGAGGAGCCTTTTGTCTCTCCAGATCCCTACTGCTATCCCATCCTGTTAGCTATCCTGGATAGCTTAGCTGAATAATATTATGGTGGGAGGAGACCCCGGTACCCACCGGGTGCTCCTCCCTTTCCACATTATTTTAATCGCTGGAATAATCTGCAAAAAATCTGGATTAATCCGGAAAAACCCCCTCTTTCCAGGTCAATATAATTTGGAAAATCAGGCTGGTTTAATTCGCAAGTCTACAAGAGTTGATTAATCTATGCAAATCAAAACGCTTCAGGGCACATTGGGATATTCATAGTTCGGATAATAGCTATCTTTTTTCCTTCTCACTAAGGCCGTTAGACATGGAAAAAAGCATTTACACAATTTAATCCACAGTCTTAGATAATTCGCTCTTTAGATCCTCTGTGATTTTCCATACTACCGAATCAATTACTTCGCGCATATCCTCGGTGACTGGTCCACACCCTATGAGACAATGTTCGGCTCTGAATCCAGCAATGCCCGCAGCCAGATTCTTGGAGCCAGCTCTTATTAGTTCCTCCGCATCTGTTCTCCCTGCGCTTATCTCTGTAGGCTTGTAAACTATCGATGAATCTTGATTCTTAATGATTCTTGCCTGCACAGCAAATAAGGCCCAGTTCTTGGGGTCAATGGAACCAAAGCTGCGCTGCCATATTCCTGCAGGTTCTCCTTCATCCACAGCAGTAATATCTCCTTCAAGGAGTAAATCAGTCTGAGCTTTCTCATTCTCGCCCAAAATGACACAGTTGCTGAATACATTAAGCCCGCGAAGCGACGATGCAAGTTTTTCCGCTAAATATCGTCTTAAGTTATCAATTGGCTCCGCGTCATATTTTGGTATAGACGTCACTTTGAATAATTGTATGGACAAAGTTTTGCCGCCCTTAAGCTCGGATAGAATAAAGATTTCTTTTTGGAGAGTGAATCTTTTCCCGGCACAGCCTGGAAGGCCTATCAACGAAATCGCTAGTAGAACAGCTAGAATCCGTACGAGAATCGTCAATTTCGTTTCTCCTTTTCCACTGCCGAAGACAGCATTTGCAGTACGGTTTTTTCTGCTTTTCCAGGAGATAATTTAGCTAATGATGGAAACGTTGGTATGACAATTACTTTTGTGCGATTCGCGCCAACTTCTTCTATAAGTAAATTAATGGTCACACTTTCCCCACCGTAAAAGGTGTCATATACAACAAAACCCATCGATTCATCTTCGTATTTGACTTGCCATGGGATGAACTTTTTAACAATGTTCCACATAACGGAATATTGGACAGGAAAGATCTGTGAACTTTCCACGGATGTGGGTAGATTCGGAATTGATCCGCATCCACCACACAACCAAGCGATGAATAAACATATTTCTTTCCAAGACCTTAGTGGAGAAACGTTATTCTTTCCGTTCTTTTTCATTCTTCTTAATTGAGGGAAGCGAATCAATGACTTTCTGTGACTCTTCCATTCTCTCCTTTAAGGTGGGATGGGAAGAGGTCAAGTTGGAGAAACTACATCCAACACTTATGAATAAAAGAGCAAGGCTAACTGTTACAAATTTTTTCACCATCATAGTTCTACTTGAGCCATTCGTATTTGGTTGGTACTACGGCTATTTTGAGTTTTTCAAGGACGACTTCTGAAACATCCATGGATGGTGGTGTCTTACTTGCTGCTGTAACTCCAAGTACAGTTCCCCTATCGCTCTCTTGCACTTCCACTTTCACAAAAACGATGCCAATAGCGGGCACCACCATATCACATGCAATAAATCTTCTGTCCTTTTGAAGGGATTGAATCTTGCCTCCTTCGAACAGAATCATTCTTACTATGGCTGTCCAAACCTCTTTATGAGGCAAAGGGAGAACAACCTTCTTTGGCTCGCTCGTTGCCACGGGAACCTCCCCACTGGGATACCGTTGAGATTGAGACGGAGAAGTGGCGCAAGCGGAACACCCTAAGCAGACAACCACGGATAACAAGATCGATTTAGTCATTAGCAGACTCATTTTCCCGCAGAGCCAAGAACTTGTCTAGAAACATATTTTATTCTCTCTGCCAAGGTATATTCACTAGACAAAAAATGATGAACATGCTCTGTATTTCTCTGTGCCATTCTCTTTACCCTGTCGAATTTCTGATAGAGCGAGATGACCGCTTTGGGATCGTATCCTGCCAGACTGAGATACTTTATCCCCTGCTGGTCCGCATCTCTTTCGTAGTTGCGACTGAACCCTTGATGAAGGAGAATTGCTATCATTTTGCTCGTAGACCCAATAAAAGCATTCCCTAACGAGATGCCCATACCTGCTCCTATCCTCGTCAGCATATCTGTGTAAAATTCTTGTGTGGAACCATAGAGCCCACTTGTCGCACTCGTGCCCAGTGAATAGCCGGCCATTGCACCAGCAGCAAGACCGCCTATGGTTCCAATAGTTCGTAACCCTTGTGTAATATCACCTAATCGCTTCAATCGCCGTATGGTCGATATGGGATGGTCATGAATTCCGTGAGCCACCTCATGCGCTAAAACGGCAGCCAACTCATCCCTTGGATCAACGTTCATCTCAGACTGTATGCGTGATAACATGTCTAGTAGGCCTCTACCCACGTAAATATAACCACCAGGCGCCACGGAAGCATTCACATACAAAGGGTCGTTTAAAACCCGGACTGTGAAACTCATATCAGGCTTTTCTGTAGCGCGCACGATATCTTCTACGAGCTTCTTGATAGGTCTCGTGATTTGCTCATCTGTAATCTTCCCATGCACACGAGTTGTGAAATAATCCACGAAGTAGCCAATGCGCTGCTCCTCAGGATCAATTTCTCCCGTCTCTGCAAAAACCAGATTGGAATAAAATAAAGAAGCTGTTAGACAGATGGCTTTAAAAAGGAGAAACACTTGCCCCCCATATGTCCTCTTCAACATACTGAACCTCCCTTTAAAACACTCTTTTTAGAGCATTACATATAATCACCCTAGACCATGTTCTACGGCACAGACACCCGGGGGACTTGCAGGTCTTGGAATCGGAGCATCTGCTCCGTCCAGTTCGAGTTCGTATTAAGAAACTTCACTGCATCATATCCTGACATCGATAAACCCATAACACGTGAGAAATCGCCCCACATTACAGGGCCGCCTAGTAGCATCCGAGCAAAATCAGGCGACAGGCCTTGTATAGGTTGTAGGCCTCCCAGAGTGAAAGGGCGATGTAAAACGGGACCTTGGAAAAACGATCCGGAACCTACAGACATATGGGTCGTCATAGTTGACTGGAAGTGGTATCCTCCAAGCTCGATGCCGGGAAGCGAGAAAATCAGCGGGCCTCGCTTCCAGAAGGAAGTTGAATCGATAAACCTACCACTGTATACCAGCGCAAAATTTGGCACCGTGAGTTCGAAACTTCTGGGGATCTGGAGGCGCTGAAGCATCTGTGCCCCATATACAGGGCTTGCTGCAAACGCTTGTCCGATCAAGTTTGTTTGGAGCATCTGATTGTTTGCGGTCATCAGGTTACCGGTAAACCTCCAATAGCTGTTGATGACCGCCGTTCCAATCGCTATCGATGGTCCCCAAATATTCGGTATACCTGCAATAGTCGTTACGGCTTCTGGCACAAGCGCTATGCCTTCCCCCCCCCACCTGGAAAGCGCCAGGCTTTCCTCCAAGGTTATATTAGGGTGGATAGGCTCGCTTGGCATCGAATGGATGAAATCGGCAACATTGCTGCCAAGCGCGATGCTATCGGCGACACGACCAATCCCACGTTCGGAGAACACAAAATTCTCTACCCGGTCAGCGAAACGGAAAGTACGCTCGGATGGAGAAACAGGAACTTGCGGAGAGAGCCCAACTATGCTTCGCTCAATGGGTACTCCGAGCGGTGTGTACCCTCCAGTGACCCGCGCGCCTGGGACAATGTAAAGGCGTTCGGAGAGTCGGGTCATAGCTTGTTCATAGAGAGAAAGCCCAGGAACATAAGGACGAGACCACATAGTACTGAGCGTCGGTAGCACCAAAGTCTCGGCTGCCATCTCGAATGCTATATCAACCGCTGTGACTGGTGCTTCCAGAGGTGGGATCGGTGGCAGTAACAGGATTCGCGTAACGTCGAGCGAAGATGAAGTTACTGGCCATAGTGGTGTTGGGTCTATAACTGATCCACCGCTGAGGTTATTACCGGCTGTGGAAGGAGAACCAGCGTTAGCGACAATCGGATGTCCCTCTTCAAAGAGCGTCGCAAATGGTATATGTGGCACCTGTAACGCGCACCCTACGACGAGAACTGCTAATATAGCCACCCATATCGTTCTCATCTAAACCTCCTCGTCTACTTAAAGGTAGACATTAATACAAGATAAACCCTCCTGCACCCACGGGGCGCCACGAAGCATGAAAATAGGTTTATCTTGAAGAAACTCGTTAATAGTTATGCTATCATATCTTCTACCTGTAACTATCAATTCACCTTGGATTGGACTAGGCCAGCCATGGTGCTGATAGCACCCGTAGGTGTCATCTTCTCGATCCATAGATTGTTATTATACGAGATGAATTTAACCGATCGATTGTCCATCCCAATCCTGCCATACCATATGCCCGCAGCTATATTGTGAACTGTACTTATTACTAAGCCTGAGGTCCCTCCTGTAGCAATTCCGCCCTGTGGTCTAGATAGATTCTGTATACTGTTGCCGGCATCGCTAGTGAAGTACAGGTTCCCTTCACCATCCATAGTTATACCACTCGTCCACGCTATTAGCAAGGGATCAGCCCATTGCCCTATAGGAGTTTCGTTGCGGTACACCACCGAGCTGATCCTACCTTCTGGGTTTACCTTCCTGATCCAGTGGTTGTTCTGATCCATGATATACACATTCCCCAATTTATCCACCGATACACCAGTCGGATTAGATAGTTGTGCTAACGTTGCTGGTCCACCGTCCCCACTGAAGCCATACGTCCCGTTGCCCGCCACTGTGTTGATCACGCCTGCCGGATTTACCTTCCGGACCAGGCAGTTGAAAAAGTCCGCGACATACAGGTTCCCTGCACCATCCACAGCCACAGCAAATGGCGTCAGTTTCGCCGAAGTCGCCTGCCCTCCATCCCCGTTGAAACCTCCTTTTCCAATGCCCGCCACTGTGCTGATTACGCCTATGGGGGATACTTTCCGTATCCGGAGGTTATAAGTATCTGCGATATACAGGCTTCCCGCACTATCTATCGCCACGCCAAATGGTTTATTCAGTTTCGCCGAAGTTGCCGGTCCTCTATCCCCGCTGAAGCCTCCTTTTCCAGTGCCCGCAATCGTGCTGATCATACCTGTGGGTGTTACCTTCCGGATCCGGTTGTTGCCGCTGTCTGCGATATACAGATTCCCTGCACCATCTACCGCCAACCCAGATGGCTGATTCAGTTCTCCCGAGATTGCCGGGCCGCCGTCTCCACTGAAGCCGCCCTGCCGCCAATCCCACGCACTCCGCCTTCCTGTACCTGCAACCGTGCTAATCATACCTCCAGTTGTTACCTTTAGGATCCGGTGGTTCTTAGTGTCCGCGATATACAAATTCCCCGCATCATCTATCGCCAACCCCGATGGTCCACTCAGCTTCACTGATGTTGCTACCACCGCATCTGATTCCAATAGTGCATTAGGAGTAGTGGCACATCCAGCCGTAAGTAAAAGTACCAGCACTGCCTGAATCCATTGATCAGAATTAAAGATATTTTTCAGTGGGTCGCCTCCTTTCTCTGTTCGCAATTTCAGCTAACGGTACCGGTACAAATGAGGCCCGAAAGGGTTTGGACATCAGTTTTTCATGCAGTGTTAGCCAATGTTTCGTTAATAAATATTCCTCCCTTTCCGCTTCGGGCACAAAGGAAGCATTCGCAAATCCCGAGCATACACGGTCATCGCAGGGTCTCAAGCTTACGTCGCCGCTCGGCTAGAGATGGGCTATCTTTTAAGAAATGGCTTGGCACATTGAATTCCAATGAATTCTTCGGTAGGGTCTCTAGCCTTTCGAAGAAACCGATCAACGCTTTTTTATTATATCCCATAGCCGCTGCACATCTTGCACCCATCGCATCGGCCGCAAATTCCTGGTTGTGAGAGTAGCTCTTGTAGATGTAAACGGCAACTGCCCGACCTAGTGGAGTAGCAGCCTCAGCGGCCAAGCCGGCGGCAGCCTGACCTGCTATCCAACCTCCCACCTCTTTGAGGATTATCCCTGCGGGTGTTAGTCCCAGGAACGGGACGGCCTTTTCCGCCATGATCCCGGCTGCTTGAGCAGCGCCTGTGATAACAGCGATGTCCCCGCCACGAGCTACCTTCGTCCGGAAGAAGCTTTTTTCCGCATGGTTTTCACGGATATGGATAAGCTCATGCGCGATAATCCCTGCCAACTCGTCCTTGTTTTCCACGAAATCAAGGAGCCCAGTAGTGATATATATATAGCAGGGCGGTGCTGAGAGGGCATTTATGGTCGGATCGACGATCACGCGGTAAGTACATGGCATCGGCACGCTCTTGCATCCTGCCTCTATTCGGCTGCCCATCGCGCGGAGGTTCTCCCGTACCTGTTCGTTCTCAAGTGTGAGGACGGTAGCAGTGAGCTGTGCATCGGTGAGATGACCATAGCACTCCATCTCTGGCGAGGCAGCATACACTGCCGGAAAGCAAAAGATCACTAAGGCAAACGCGATGGGACTGGCGATCTGAGGATATCTAACCATTTCTTCTCTCCTAATCTCTCCTGCAATAACGCTTCAAGTATACGGGCAGGGCGATGGGTTAGATCTCGCGGTTCTTGTGGGAGCCGAAACCCCTTCATACGGGCACCCATTATGATCACCCG
>Ga0156295_1126_pt1 | contig 11629 bp, 7 predicted proteins | sample RifCSPlowO2_12_FD_107943 | JGI IMG/M metagenome (GOLD analysis project Ga0156295, IMG submission 107943) | Nitrospinae bacterium RIFCSPLOWO2_12_FULL_45_22 | reverse complement strand
ATTGGTTAGGGATTTTTTTTGAGTGGAGGATAGAAATGGAGCACCATGCTTTAGATGCAGAATAGGTTTAATTTTACCAAGGTGAACTTAGAAGAGACTGACGCTCCTCTCTAAAATTTTCTAGTAAGCTGCAACAACAATTTTATACTCCTGTTGGTCATCGTGCTCAATGCCAGGTTTTTCCTGTACAGCTCTGACTCCACAATTGCTGACAACAAGGACGAGATGGTCAATATCCTCTAGGTTTGTTTCGTTCAATACAGTGGATAATTGCACCGTATCATCTTGCCCAGGGAAAGTGGTCCGTTTCAATGGCCGGACTTTACCCCGCTGCATTTCATCAGTTACTGTCGCTATCTCTGCCTTGAGTGGGGTATCTCCTCCAAGGGCTTTGGTTTCAAGCTGAACTTGAATAGCCTTGACGCTATTCATGACATAGAGCCGGTAGTATTGACAAGCGAGGTGGTCCAGACAACCTTCAGTCTCTGCGGTTTTCCCTGCACCTAATAAGAAACTTTCCGATATTGCCCGTTCACGAAATCTCTCGTATACCTCAGGCGCGAAGCCTGGACTCCTGGGATCGATCAGAAAATAAGAATCCATGCAGTAGCCCGAGGCAAAGATGTCTCGAATCTCTGGATTGGATGAAGAGAACTCCAGGTTTTCCTGCCGTAACAATCTATCAAGCGCCTGGATTGGTATCTCATCCCTCTTAGACTCTGTCCATACCCTATTGATAAATTCTAGCCCCATTCTCCTTCCCAGATAACGGACAAACATGCTCGATTGGTATCTTGAATAAAAGCCATCAAGCGGCATATCCGGCCTGTCACTCCATTCCATGATAAAACGAAGATGCTCGGGGCATCCTGACAAGACCAGCGTCTCCATGAAAACAGCCATAGCATCGTCAAACCATACCCATAATTTTACAGCAGGATCCCAAATGCCCGTTTGGGGATCAAGAAGAGGCCGCTCGCGAAAATTAAAAACATGCGTTGCCTCATGAATGGCTTCTACCGCTGCTCGCTGGAGCTCGCCATGTATGATAGGTTCATTGTTCTGGTATGGGAGGCCAATAAAAGGGATACCTTTGTGGTCAACACTAGTGAAGGGGCAGTCAGCGCTTCGTAAAAACTCCGAGGTGTCAAAGACGAATACAAGAGTCTTTCCCTGGCCACCGGTATTAGGCGGATAACGTTTCCAGGGCCCCTCGGTCATTGTCGCATATAGCCTTTCAAGGGCATCAAGATAAGCCAGGAGTAATCGTTGGTTTCTAACACCACCTCGCTTCTCTCCCCTGCCTTCCTGTGGATTTCGAAGGGCAAAGCGGACAATAAAGTGGTCGGATTCCAGTATTAGCGGGAGTTTCTCAAGGATGTCTTCCATCCTAAGAACCGGCATATTTTACTCCTTCATCATGGCATCTATGTCTTTTATCAAACCGATGCGTATGGGATCACTTGAGGTATCTACGCGAAACAGAGACATAATCCTGGTCCGTAATCTGTCATCCAGCGCTGTCCAGTTTTCCAAAATGTCACGAAACAAGGCGGCGAGTTCATGGGTGACGCTTCCATTACCTATTGTTCCTGTTCTTCTGCGATAAATCGGTTCACGATATGCGCTCACTGGTTGCTTGCGAAATAGATTATTTATCTGTTCTTCAATGCGTGTTCCATAGAGAAATTCCTTCAACTTTTTGACGAGTTCCGAGGGCCAGTCTACTTCGTCCTTGGAGATTAATGCCGCGCTAGAGTCCCTGCGATCTAGATGATAATTTTTCACATGATCCTGAATTTTGGGGTCACCTGGGTATGCGGAAATGTGAGCGACGATTATATCCGGCATTTCATGCCTGATTTTTTCACACAGCGATTCGTCCACCTCATCTTGTTTTCCTTTATCTTCAGGCAACTTGAAATCCAGGACAGCCGCATGATAATGTTGGCCCTTATCCACTGCCGCTTCAATCCGTTCAAGCCCTTCCTTAACCGTTTCAGCGGTGTCAATTGTTGACTGAGGAAACTCCTCGGATAGAGTTTTTTCAAGTTGTTCGAGGGTTAATTCAATATCTTCAACGATTAGGATTCGAAACATGAAATTCTTCCTCCTTTTCATTAATTATTCCCGATTTTGGTATTTCAATTACGAATTTCACTCCCTGGCCAGGCCTTCCCTCTTCCCGAACAGTTCCACCGTGAGCTTCAATCACTCTACGGACAAACCCCAAACCAAGACCCGTCCCGGTCTTTCGCCCAGGCCGATAGCTAAAGAAATTTTCGAAAATCCGTTCCTTAAAATCTCCAGGCACACCAGGACCGTTGTCGCTATATACTAATTTCACCCAATTATCCTTGCTTCGAATATTGACCGATACATGCATATCCGTGACATCTGGGATTGCATCCCGTGAATTTTGAAGGAATTCCTGTATAGCATTCTCTAATAGGTGGGTATCAGCGTGCACGATTAAATCAGGATCCTCACACTTAATATCCCATGCATCAGCAGGAAGTGCAGACCTTAGGGCATTTCTTATTCGGTCTGAAATATTGATCTTGGTAAGGAGGGGAGTCACCGGCGACAGTCGGTCCTTTGTCCTTTTGACTAAATCCAGGGTCTCTTTCATTATGTGAGAGAAATCTCTATTTAGTTCCTCCAATTTCGGCACTTTTTGTTGGAGCTTTTTATATCTGTCCAGTAATACCGGCAAAGCGGAAAAGCGAGTGGCAATATTGTGTGCCGTGACCGCCATGGTTTCATCAGCCGCCCTTCTTATCCAATCCTCGCGTTCATGGAATGTTTGGCCTCGACGAAGAAAGGCACCCAACAGTCCGGTTGTTATATCAGAAAGCACTTTGAGCAGCTCAAATTCTTCAGGGCGTAGGCTCTCGTCGCACTGGAGGACCACCTTGCCCAAGACTTTTGCCTGGGAGATGAGAGGAAAGTCGATCCAGAAATCCCCGGGTTGCTTCTGCACCGGCTTGGGAGATCTTGGAGGGTTTACATTGGTTGCCCGCAAACCTTGCCGGGTTACTACTTCAGTATCATTTGGGAGATCCTCCTTCCAGCAAAAGACCAGAGGGGTTTTGAGGTCTATACATTTCCACGAAACATACCCAGGTTCATCGGAGCGCGGCAATCTAATGTGACCCTTGGTGAATTCTTCTTGGATTGTCTTGTCCCCAAAACCGAAAGACCGCACACTCACGAGGCAATCAGGATCCATTTCATCAACAAGGTACAAACGTCCCCATTTATGCCCCAATAACTGCGTCGCTTCCATCATGGAGCGTATAGCAGAGTCAGTGTCGTTAGATTCAGCAATAACGCGAAATGCGGCGAACACATGGTAGAGATAGTTCATATCTTGAATATGTAATAGCGCACCAATTGTTTTATTTTGCCAATCTTGAATGACATCGGACAGGACCGCACCACAATATGTCGGCTTTTTCCCAATTCCTTCGGCGTGATGAACTATGCGGCGCCCAGATATCAGGGATTCATCGAGGTATTCCAACATCTTATCCATCTCGCCCCCATTGGGTGGTTTAGCCCCTGGCTGGTCCTGCCAACCAGCCTTGGTTCCAAAAAGATCATTGGCGGGTCTATTTGCATACAGGAGCCGTTTAAGCCGATCGATGATGACAACAGGTTCAGGGATCTTATCCAGCGTCGACTGCAACATGTTTACCCTCTTACTCTGTTCGATGGCTATGGAAAGCTGGCGACCAAAAACTAATAGATCATCCACTTCCTCTTGCGTTGGGACGGCCTCATCCTCACGCTCGACATGGATTGTGCCAATGGCATCGCCATTTTGATTCAAAATGGGAACCAGGGCCTCGGCCTTCATGCGTGCAAGTCGGACGATTTTTTTATTTGCAAGGGGTTCCCGCCTGGCGTCCTTGATGATCTTTGGCTGTTTTGTATGAATAATATAAGGCTGGAGATCGGCCGTAGGTTCGGCCAAAGGCCAATCAGACATTTGAGTGATGTCAATTAATGAATCACTGGAGTCATCCAGCACGGCTTGAATCCTTTTGCCCTCCGGATCTACCAAGCTGAACAGGACGCGCTTGTATCCCAAATTACGCAATCCCCGTGCCGCCATGGCAATGGCCTGATCTACATTCAGAATGCGGCTCCCCAGGGAATCAAAGATAGAGTTTATGATCGCAATATGCTGATCCCGTACACGAAGACGCATAGTATTCTTTTCAACCGAGACGGCATGGGTATATGCATCCACAAAATGGTGAATCAGTTTACGGGCCAAACTCCCACGTTCACGAGAGATAGCTTTCTCTTTTTCAAAGGTACTCATTACCACCGCGCCACATTGATTGGCACGGAGTGGTGGGAGTAACACGCACAGTGCATCTTCGTTCCAGGGATCAGGCATCGGTAGCAATCCACGCAACATTGGCGGCATAGGAGGAAGGATTTTCAGCACATTATCTTTGATATCTATTTTGACAGGGCTTTCGGTCATCGGTTGGAAATGCCACCCGTTATTGTATTCCCAGAATGTAATTTCCTGGAATCCAAGTATGTGCAAACAGCCTTGAGTAAAAAGATCCTTTACGGCATCAATATTCACTGTAGCGGCCAAATGCAGAGAAGAACAAAACGCATTGAGCGTCTCTTCAACTTTCACCCTGTCTTCAATGTTTAAAGGTCGAATTTTTTCCTGTGGACCGAGAAAACTATATTTTTTAAATGCCATATCCCACTGTCCGTCACCCGCATAGAGGTCTCCGAAACAACGATCATCATAATAATGTCGTATAAAATTTGCCATCAATGGGGAGGCGAACTGGAGTCGATTGTTATTACCACGTACAGCGATACCGACTAACTCGAGTGGGCCAGGAGCGCTAGCTATTGGGATCGTATTTGTAGGTTTATTATTAATAAGGCATTCTAAATCCTGCCAACAATCCGGTCTTCGGGTAATGACTCGAATCGCATAGCGAAGAAAATCAGGTCCATAGACACCGGGTATTTGCATCTTTTCGAATGAGTCCGGAATATCTGAAACTCTAACAGGTACGGTTAGAGAAATGTCTGAATGGACACGACCCTCAACCACGGACCACAGCAATGACTTGAGCAAAAATACGTTCCCCTCAGTCAGTTCCCAAAGAATGCGATATGCCTCGGTGTCGTCCTCGAATGTGATGTTCAGGCTAGTTGCGTATTGGGAAATAATGGCTTTAAAATCGTCTTTGGCAAAACCCTGGACAAAATACCGATTGGCGCAATTGAATTCGGACTTTGGCCCATGAACAAGGTCACGGAAATCATCCTCTCCACTTAATACGACAACTAACCGTCTTGATTCAACCCGTGTCCTTACCCCCTCGAGGAATTGCCGTGCCAGGTAATGGGCCATACTATCCACATTGGCTGCAAGCAGGATGATCGGTTTCTTGGTTTCCAAGTATAATTGGTCTATGGGTTCAAAGATTTCATCTCCCTGATATTCCCCTAACTTCAGGTTCACACCTGTTTCATTAATCTCTTTTTCTATTAATTGATGTACTTCCCATGCAGATTTTACCGTGGATTCGCGTTGGAAATAGACTCGAATAATAGGTATAAACCCCGACTCTGGTAAATGTAAGTAGAGCCGGTTTATTATCCATCTCTTACCAGCATAGCGAGATCCCAGCAAGACCGCGCTCTCACCGTCATGGACCTTATCGCACAATTCCTGGACAAACGAAAGACTGATTTTTTTGTAATAAAAAGGAATCATTGTTTATCCTCCATCTGCTTTATTTACGGCCTTCACATGCCGGAGTCAGGACACGTCTTAATCGCATGGCGTGCTTTGTCTATAGCATCATCTAAAAACCTCATCTCGCGTGCATAGTATGACAGCGCTCCTGTGGCGATTCGATACAACCCTTGGTTCCAAGCCAGAATATTGTGAATAACTAGATCATTGCACATTTCTTTAGTTTTCTGATAATCAAGGTTAAATCCTAGACCTTCAGCAAATTTCTGGATAGACGGAATATCGAAGTCTCGATGGCTCTCCTTCAGTAGACTTAGGGCCAAAAGACGCCCTTTGGGATCCACAATGTCTTGAAGCGGGCTGGTCAAATATTGAGCGAATTCGAAATCCCACTTGAGTCTATCAATATGCTCTATGGAGATCGTATCTGTGCCCTCAACAAGAGCAATATCCACCAGCTTATTTCCATAGGATTGAAGAAGATGGGGTAAACGACCTGTTAAATGAAATACGTCGTGGATAATTTGATCTACGCCTATCACACGAAAGCCGAGGTCCATCAGTGGTTCCAAAATCAGCTTTTTCGCTGATTCGGTATCAAGGGGTTCAGGACGGATCAGATCCAGGCGATGACCTATGGGAGAGTGTGAGCTCAACGCCATCTTCAGCAAAGATCCTCTTCCGGAAAGTATCAATCGACAGATACCTTCCTTGGCCGCCTTGCCGAGACAATTGAAGGCCCCTCCCTGACAAACCTCATCCACCTCGTCTAATAACAACTCCAGTCGGTGTCCATGCTCAGAACGCTGGTACTTCAAGAAATTAACCAGGCCCTCGGCAGTCATCCTGTTACTCCGATTTGATGGATTAATCTCCATCGCAAAAAAACGTGCCACCCCATTCGGGGTTCTATCCTGACAATCATGGAAGTCAACCTCACGTATATGAGCAACCCGTGAATCACCCTCGCGGATCATCTCACGATTGTACTGCTTCAAAAGAGAGGTCTTTCCGATACGACTCGGGCCGGCGATGGCAAAGCTGACATCTTTCTCGTACCGAAGCCTATCCAACTCTTTGCTTCTCCCAAAAAACATATTCCCGTCGGTTGAGTGAAGTATGGTATATGGATTAAGCCGTCGTATTGGAATCTGTTGTCGGAGATATGCTTTAAGCGTATCCTGAGGATCAGCGCTATCCAGCAGGGACAAGACTTGATCAGGAGGGAGCAATAGACAATCCGAACGAGGGACAACATACAGCGCTTGTTGGTAAGCAATGTCGGATAAGGTCAACACAAACGGTATGCGACCTGGACATTTTACCTTTTCCCAGAACTTCTTAACAGCCGGGGTTAAATCTGAAGTTTTTCCGCCGACGATCAGGCATGGAAGCCGATACATTCCACGGAGGCGAATCTTACTCAGGTAGGTCACAAAGTTGCAGATATTCTCATCAATATCCTTGACCTGAACCCGTGTGTCGAACCTCTTCTCCCATCGCAGTATCACCTCATCTAAGAGACTACGATGGGAGGCAGACCAACCATCGGCCAGCTTATTTAACAAAGCGCTTATCGAAACCTCTCTGTCGGTCATAATAGCATCACCCCAATCAGAACAGAGAAGAACCCTCTTCTGAAGACTTATATACCGAGCGAACCTCAGCGCTGATTTGCCGGAAATCCCTTTTTGTTTTGGGATCAAATTCCAGCTCGACCTGATCAAGCGCCGCTTCGCATTCCTCCAACTGGCTGTGCCTAGCATCGGTTGAACGACGGTGTGCGAGCAACATGGAGATAGGCGCCAGGCCGAACCGGTCAGCAAAGCTAATGCGCAAATGAACAAGCGTCTCACGGATGCTGATCTCAATATCTTTCGCTAACCGGGCAAGGGCCTTCACTGAGCCATGATCAAACCCGGCAAGATCGGTAATACCCAGCCATAACAGTACAGGAGTCAGTGACACGTTAGTTACCTTGGCAAGCCCTTCTATATAGTTAGCCAGCGATAATGGCACGAAACCAACACGCCGCCGTTCCCTGCGAAGGGTTTCAAGAATCAATGCGACTTCCGCCGCTTTGCGGCATCTCTCTCGGAAAGACAAAGAGATTTGTTCCGGCTCAATAACAGGATTAACGAAATAGGCTGCATCGCGGGTTGCCCGTAAGGCTTCAGTGAACCACTCTGGCTCCTGATAGGTTTCTATCTGCGAAGCTTGATATTCCTTTTTTCTTCTCATTTGGATTCCCTCCGATCATTATTCTCTTTCCGATTCAGTAGTTTCCTGATGTGCGGGTCTTCTTCCAGGATAGATTGCAGTCGTTGTAATGCCCGATGATGACGGACTCTTACATTACCGGGTTTGATATCTAGGAGTTCGGCTATTTCGGCATATGAGTGTTGTGCTCCAAGGTCCCGGAGTTGAATAATGGTTTGATCGGTATCCGAAAGCTTGGCTACCGCATTTTCGACCGCACAGATGATGTCAATATTCTGCCTTGGATCATCCTCCTGAGCGATATTTAACAACCCGTCATTGGTGAGGGGGACTTCATCAGGTTTCTTACGCCACCAGTTCACCAACTCATGGCGTATGATTGTGTATATCCAGGCTACAAAACTCCCCTTTTTTTCAGACTTGTATTTTTCTATTTTGAGAGCAATATCGGTAATGCAAGAGACTGCCAGATCCTCTGCATCTGAAGCCGTAAGCCCCCGTTTCAAGAAAAAGGACCTGAACCGTGGGCCGAAAATATCCGCAAACTCGCGATATGCTTCCTGGTCCAAGGCAACCATCCTCTTAGCAAGCTCCTCCATATGCATATCCGGCTTATCAGCGCTAAGGGTCAACTTCCTTCCCCTATTATCTATAACGATTTGATGTTACATAAACATTATAAAACCGGTTTTAACGGTCTTATAATGCCTCGATCTTATTTGGGCTCATGTCTGAAAAACATGTATTTATACACTATCGGCGGCAATAACAAACAATAACCACAACGAATAATGGACCCACTATATCTCATGAGTAATAAGTATAACAAAATTTTCATGATTGTTCCCTGCTCGATTGAGTCATGGGTGTCTTAAAGGTAAGAAAAATCCTCTTATAACAGTCATTACATTACATAATGCTTGTTGAATTTGAACAGTACGCCTTTTGCATTTATAAAGATTTCTATGACCTTTCCTTACTGTCTTCTCCAATACCCCACTTACTAGAAAAGAGAGAGGATTTTCAATCCTGAAGTTCCGTGTAGGTCTGTATGGAGTAATCCTGGCCATTAGTGGTTATCTGGATAGAGCCGTGCTGATCCGTGCGATATATCCTGGCACCTAATTCCTTTAATCTTTCTATCACTGCGGGTGAGGGATGGCCAAAGGGGTTATGGTTGCCCACAGATATTACCGCGACCTCGGGGTTAACTTTTTCCAGAAATTTTTTGCTACTGGAGGAGCGGCTGCCATGGTGGGGTACTTTAAGGACTGTACTCTGCAAACCTTTTGCCCGGCCTGCTAAATAACCTTCTGCTAACTCTTCTATGTCTGCCGTGAACAGGAAGCTTATCCGTCCATAATGGAGCTTTATGACCAGGGACTTATTGTTATCCCTAAGCTGATCTTCTGGCCCAGACTCTTTCGCTAGGGCCTCCCTTAGGTTAAAGACCTGGATTAGGACGCCATGATCCCCAAGAAAACGATGTTTATCCTTTAGGGCACTATAATTCGCCCCCCTTCGGCTGATCAACCCTTCAAACCCTTCAGGGAAATGATATGCCTTTCGATCGCCATTATGCCAAAAAGAATTTACCCGGAAATTCTTTACCAGGCCAGAAAACCCCTGGATATGATCCCGGTCAGGGTGAGTAGCTACCATATGATCTATTCCAGTAAACCCCTGGTTCCAGATAAATGGTGCTATCACATCTTCACCAATATCCAGGGTATCAGAATAGATACCCCCGCTATCAATCATCATGGTCTTCCCATAAGGGGTCTTTATAAAGATTGCGTCCCCCTCCCCTACATCTAAGAAGGTTACCTTTAGCAACCCATCCTCTCCCCTGGGGAGATACTGGGCCAATAGGGATATGATCAGAACCGTCCCTGCAAACACAGCCGACCATAGATAGACCCTTTGTGCTTTTTTGTAACTGCTGGCAGTGAATAACAAAAGATAAAAGGCTAGCATACTCAGTAGAGATGGTGTAGGTATGCGCCAGGAAGCGCCGGGTAGGCTGATAAATAATTTGGCCAAATAGAGGATCCCTGACAGGATCAGGATATTTACTTGCAAGAGTATCTGGGCTAGCGGTTCCCAAACCAGGGCAGCCCCACAAGCTGCTAACCCAAGAGGCACAACTACAGACCCCAAAGGTATAATAGCCATATTGGCCAGGGGGGCTACCAGGGATACCTGATGGAAATAATAAGCCGTCAAGGGATAAGTAGCTAAGCTAGTGAACAGGGCTACTAATATATATGGAAACAGGAAAGCAGGAAACAGACCAGAGGAGTTAGCTTTATCCTCTAACCTGTTTTCCGCTCTCTGTGTGCTGTTTCCCTTCTTATAGGCTGAGCTTATCCTGGAGATTATATGGGCAATAGCCAGCACGGCCACAAAAGAGAGCTGAAACCCTGGATCAAAAAGACCATAGGGTTGCCAGATGAGCAGCAATAAGGCGGCAAAAGCGGTAGCACTATAAAGGTCTTTGGGCCGATCCTGCAATAATATTAGCAAAAATACCAGGGCGGTTATGGTTGCCCGTAGGGTAGCATAACCTCCACCTACTAATAACGAATAGAAGATGATAGGAAAAAGCGATAGGCCAATAGCCAGCTTACGGGGCCTCAAGACATAAGGCCAATCAGCCAGGAAATGGAATCGGACAAAGCGCAATAGGGGATGGACTAGCACAATAAAAGCCAGGGCCACAAACCCTACATGCAATCCAGAGACCACCAGGAGATGGGCAATACCTGCATCCCTGAATAACTGCTTAGTGCCCCGGTCGAGAAAGCCCTTATCCCCTAAGACCATAGCCTTTAATATAGCCCCTTGTGGTTGAGGGGAGTAGCGCTCAACAAAGCTTAGCATCCTGGTCTTTAACTGAGCTATGCCCCGGAAGATATAATTGCCACCTTCCCGATCCACTACCTCTATCCTCGACCCTTCTTTTACCCAACCCAGGGCATATATTCCCTTTTGCGCCATATATTTTTGATAATCAAACCCGTAGAAATTTCTAAACCCTTTAGGCGGATAAAGCTTGACCCCCCTTATTATTACCTTATCTCCTAATCCCAGGTTATCCATCGGACCATAAGCGTTTATCCTGGCCCGGCCTATAACCGGTCGCTCTGAACCCCCAGCCCATACCCGACTGGTTTCTAAATAGAGGCTGGTCTTCTTAGGAAATTTTTCCGATGGGGCATAAAGCCGACCTTCTAAATCAAGCCGGTAGGGAAAGGAGAGGCTCTTTAGATGATTCGTCGGGTAATATTGTCCATATATACTAAGAAAAGTCATGTAGGCCTGGCCACTTACCAGGGGTAGGAATAGAAACAGGAGTAAGGGTGCAACCTTCCTGTTTAGCAGCAAAAACCTAGGTAAGGGTAAGATTAAAATAATGTAAAGAAGGGCGCCAATGCCGACATAGAAGAATAAAAGAACAAGCTTCAGGGGATAAATAGTACCTATTAAGATGCCGAGGATATAAGATACGACCAGAGGGATTAGGGGCTGCTTCATTATCTGTGAACTCTTCAGCCACCAAGGCCTGATTACTCAATGCAAAATACAAAATTAGCAATTAGCATTTCAAAAGCAATTCCTTCTTGTTAATTGCTAATTTTGCAGTGCTAATTTTGT
>Ga0156295_1019_pt1 | contig 11643 bp, 11 predicted proteins | sample RifCSPlowO2_12_FD_107943 | JGI IMG/M metagenome (GOLD analysis project Ga0156295, IMG submission 107943) | Nitrospinae bacterium RIFCSPLOWO2_12_FULL_45_22 | reverse complement strand
TTAGGCAAGATTGATGAGGCAGAGGCTCATTACAAAGAAGCCATCGAACTCTACCGTCAGGAGAGGGATAATCTTGGCCTTGCCAATGTTTTTCAGTCACAAGGAGATTTATGGCGACATCATCGGGAATTTACAAGGGCTAAAGAGCTATACAACCGTGCAAAAGAGCTCTACATTGCTGAACATGATAATATGGGATTGGCCTACACATGTTCTGAACTTGCTCGAATATGGCACGCGCTTGGTAATGCTAAAAAATGTGATCAACACTTAGAACAAGCTCTTGTTGCAGCTAAGTATAGTAATTTGCCACCAGTATTAGAGTATGTGAAGGCGGTATATGAAGAACTAAGCCGGCAATCTTAGGGGGACCTATACGTATGTTAAGCGACATCCTGCTCGGCGATTAGAAGGAAACCAAATAAGGTAATGTTAGACCTTGTAGAAGCGTTTGGAATTGCGGCAGGTGAGATTATAAGCCTGGTAGGTGCAGGGGGTAAGACTACCTTGATGTATAATCTGGCTAAGGAACTTACCCGGCAACATAGCTACGTTATTACTACTACTACTACTAAAATCAGGCGTCCTAACTCCACAGAAAGCCCCCATGTTCTCTTACTTTCTCCGGAAGAAAGAATACCCTCTAGCTTATCAAAGGCCCTGGAAAACTATAGACATATTACTTTAGCCGCTAACTCGTTGCCAGGTGGCAAATTGAAAGGGCTAAAACCTGAAACAATAAATGAATTAAGACAGCTACTGCCCGATGTGCCCATTATAATTGAAGCGGATGGTGCGGCGCAAAAATCCTTAAAGGCCCCGGCTGATTGGGAGCCAGTGATTCCTGAAACAACCAGTTTAATGATACCAGTAGTAGGTCTAGATGTGTTAGGCAAAGAGCTTATGGAGGGGCATGTCTTTCGTGCGGAACTAGTTGCTAATCTCCTGAAAATCCCACTAGGAGAGATCATCACCCAGGAGCATATTGCTTCTCTCCTTACCCATCCGTTCGGTATTATTAAAGGTAGCCCAGCAGGTGCTCGGATTATCCCTTTTTTCAATAAAGTTGAATTGCTAAGTGACCTTAATCAGGCAAAATCCTTAGCAGAAAAGGTCCTTGCTAGCCACCACCCCAGGATAAAGCAGATAATATTAGGGAATGCCAGGTCGTCTCACCCGGTCGCCACAATCATAAATACCCTCTAATTACTCATCTCCAGGAACACAGAACACGCTGAGCTGATATACAAAAGGAGACTAAAAATGCGAAGTGAAAAGCCAAGGGATAATCCTCAGTAGCCGCAGGGCTTTGCCCTGCGAAACCTTTATCTGCGTGTTTTGCTGTGAGAGGTTAAAGGATTTCGATAAACTCTTCGATTTTACTTCTTAATTCCTGGGCATTATAACCCCTCAGGTCTATCATGTCTCCTTCCAGGTTAAGCACCGGGATACCGAATTCATCCTGAATGGCGTCCTTAACCGCTTTATGCCCCACAGAAAAAGAGCGACAGTTTCGCTGAGAGAACATTACTAAGCCCTGGGCCTGATAGTCCCGGATTAAATCCTTTATTATTTTGATCCGTTTTTTAATACTCCCGGTCCAGTAATTGGAGATCATTTTTTGTGCCAGACTTTTCAAAGGGTCTTCCAGATCAATTTTCATTGTATAAGTGCAATCCATATCGGATTTGACTAAAGCCGCCCCGTATTCCTCAAAACAATCCAATATGCCATTATCGTAAATAGGATTTGAACCAACCCAGATCAGGCGATGCTTCTCTTCTTCGACAATGCCTTCTCCTTGAGCAACACGCTCTTTTACCTCTGCCAACAGCATCTCATATATAGCAACCGCTTCTTTTGTTCCGGCCAATTGCATCATAGGAAAAATATCTCCCATCTCATCTACTACTCCCATAGGACAGGGGATTCTCTTCCGCAGCTCATTAATCTCGACCCAAAGGTTATAACACCCATTTGCCCATTCGCAAGTACTATAAAGCCTTTGGGCATCATAGCTCTTGCCTGTAACTTTACTGGCAAGATCAATGAATTCCTCGAGTTGACTACGGCAATATTCCACGGCCTCTTCTGGCGCCTCCTCACTCTCACAGAAAGGAATATCCATCAGATAATATGGGACTTTATACTGTTCTACAATTTGGAGCAAGGCCTTATAAGAAGGATCACAAAAATTGGTGGCAAAAATAAAATCCGGCGGAGGGAAGATCATCTCTTCACCAGAAAGGCAAACCCCTAGCAAGGCCCGATGATAGGAGCACGCCTCCATGGGATATCCACACTGGTCAGATATTTCGAGATATGGGGTCACTTGCTGTTTTGCCGCCAGGACTGAAGAATAGTGTTCTGGCATGATAAAGGGAATATCCATGGCATGTAGAATCTCAGGTGGGGGAAAAGCAAAGGCCCAGGCTATTAGTTGGCCATTGTTCTTTGCCTGTCTGATTTTGCTGTAATACCGCTTTGTTAGAGGCCATATTTGCCGTGAGGTCTTCATTTGCTTCCTAGAATTTTTCCCTCTACTGAACTCCATCTATTCCTCACCCCCTATCTTTCTTAGAGTCTGGGCCGAGTATCTGCAAAACGGCGCAATATTCTAAAAAAATTGGCTAAAGTCTGGCAATATTTTCAAGTATAATAACTTATGATAATAAATTCTAGAGAAAAAAAATAGTAAGCGTTCAGCCGTCAGTTGTCAGCGGTCAGCAAACCAAGGGAAAATAATAACTTATCCATGAGCACTTATCTTAGGAGTAGAGGGTTATTTCTTGGATATTCTTAGTTTTACTGAAAACTGAAGGCTGATAGCTGAACGCTTACAAAAAATAAATATCAATTGAGGAGCGAGCATAGGAGAGGATAATATGAAACTGTTTGAACCGATCCAGATCAAAGGGATGAGGTTAAAGAACCGGGTAGTAATGCCACCTATGGGGACTAATTTAGCAGATGTTCAAGGTAATGTAACCCCCAGGATGATTGCCTATTATGAACAAAGGGCAAAGGGTGAGGTAGGACTGATAACCATAGAAGCTACTGTAGTAGAGACAATAGGCAGGATAATGGACCATAACCTTTCTTTATTTGATGATAGTCATATCCCTGGATTTAAACTCCTGGCAGATACTTTACATAAATATGGCGCCAGGGTATCAGTCCAGTTTATGCATGGGGGCAGAGAATGTACTCCTGCTATTATCGGTACTCAACCCATTTCGGCCTCATCTGTTCCGCCTGCTATGTCACGTTTGGCAGACCTGTCTTTGGGCGAGAGGCCCAGAGAAATGACCCTGGATGATATTAAACGAACTTTGGAATGCTATGCCCAGGCAGCCAGTAGGGCAAAAGAAGCGGGATTGGATGCCCTGGAGGTTCTTTTGGGACACCGTACTCTGCCAGAACAATTCTTGATGGCTGATTCTAACACCAGAACTGACGAATACGGGGGCAGTTTTGAGAATCGAGCCCGTTTCCTTTGCCAGATAGTATCTTCTGTAAGAGATGCTGTAGGGGATGATTTCCCCATTTCCTGCCGCATACCAGCCAGCGAATATCCCGCAGGGAGGTATAGCGAAAAAGAAATAATCCAATTGGTCAATATGTTAGAAGAGGCTGGGGCCGATATCTTCAATGTCTCGGTAGTAGTATCCCGGAACCTGGTAAATGTTATTCCCATGTGCTTTCCACCCGGGAGCTTAGTACCCCTGGCTGAAAGGGTAAAGAGAGTTACTAAAAAGCCGGTTATTACTTTTGGCAGGATAAACGACCCTTTACTAGCTGAAAGCATTCTTCAGGAAGGGAAAGCGGACTTGATCGCCCTGGGCCGGCCCCTAATTGCTGATCCAGAGATACTAAAAAAGACCCTGGAAGGCCGCTTAGAAGACATCAGAAAGTGTATTGCATGTAATAAAGGATGTGTAGACCGGGCATATAGTAACCGACCCATTGCCTGTACCCTTAATGCCCAGGCTGGTAGGGAACAAGAGCCCCCGATAACCCGGGCCCAGGAGCGTAAACGAGTAATTATTATCGGCGGGGGGCCGGGAGGGATGGAAGCAGCCCGGGTAGCAGCATTAAAGGGATATGAAGCGATCTTATTTGAAAAAGAACCGGAATTGGGTGGACAATTATGCATAGCTAAAATACCTCCCCATAAAGAGGGGCTGGATAGTGTATTACAATACTTTAAGACTCAGCTAAGGAAACTGGGAGTAGAAGTCCATCTGGGGAAGGAAATAAAACCAGAAGATATTGCAGCCCTTGCCCCTGATATAATTATCGTTGCCACTGGCGCAACACCAGTAGCCCCTCCCGGGATAAGAATTGACAGGGGAAAAATCCTCTCATATAGAGATGTATTAGAAGGAAGGCCCACCGGGCAAAAAGTGGCCGTTATTGGTGGCGGATTAGTAGGGGTTGAAACTGCGGAATTCTTAGCCGACCAAGGCAAAGAGGTCATAATTATAGAGATGTTAGACAAAGTTGCTACTGAGCTTGGCCCCATCGCCCGTATGTTCCAAAAGCAACGGTTGGAGCAAAAGAAGATTACTGTACTGACTAACACCGTTTTTGAAGCCTTAGCTGAAAACGCTATTTGGGTGAGACGGGCAAACGAAAAGACAAAAATACCGGTGGATAGTGTGGTAATTGCGATTGGGTTAGCTGCCAGGGAGGATTTTTCGAATTTGAATAACAAAGGCCTGCCCGTCTATTTTATTGGCGATCGAAAAGGGCCTCGTTCCCTCTTAGAGGCTATACATGAAGGTTACAATGTAGCTAAAGAAATATAAAAATTAGAAAGGAGAAATAGATAATGGCACAACCGGAAAAAGACCCTAAGACCCGTCTAACGGCCTTCAGTCATGGTGGTGGTTGAGCCTGCAAGCTCAGTCCTCAGGACTTAGCGCAGGTGCTGCGTGAACTACCACAAATAGAAGACCCCAACCTCCTGGTAGGAACTAATACCGCGGATGATGCCGCCGTCTATCAAATAACGGATGATCTGGCCCTGGTCCAGACTGTGGACTACATTACGCCAGTAGTAGACGACCCTTATAGCTTCGGGGCAATAGCGGTGGCTAATTCTATAAGTGACATATATGCCATGGGGGGAAAACCCCTGATTGCCCTGAATATTGTCGGGTTCCCTAACAACACCCTGCCTTTGGCTATACTGACACAGATATTAAAAGGTGGGGCAGAGAAGGCCAAAGAAGCCCAGGTAACTATTGTGGGCGGCCATACTATTAACGATCCTGAGCCTAAATATGGTCTAGCGGTTACTGGGCTAATTAATCCCAAAGAGGTAGTAACTAATGCCGGGGCAAAAGTAGGTGATCTACTGATCCTTACCAAGCCCCTGGGTATCGGGATAATTACTACCGCCATTAAAAAAGATGAGGTAGCAGGAGAGGTAGTAGACAAGGCAGTATACGTAATGACCTCTTTAAACCGGGCGGCTTCGGAAGCCATGCTCCAAATAGGAGTAAATGCCTGTACTGATATAACCGGTTTTGGGCTACTGGGACACTTGCATGAAATGACCGTTGGTAGTGGTGTAGGAGCAGAGATTTATCTAGATAAAGTGCCAGTCATAGAAGAGACCTGGGATTTAGTTAAGAAAGGGATCGCCCCGGGTGGTACCCATGCCAACCGTAATTTCTTAGCTGATAGTGTTAATTGGCACCGCAAAATAACCCTGGAAGAGGAATTAGTCCTGTGTGATGCCCAAACCTCCGGGGGGCTCCTGATATCAGTGCCAGCAAATAAAGCAGACCAGCTCCTGGCATTGCTTAAAAAAAAGAAGACCCCAGCCGCGGCTATTATTGGCCGGATTATAGAGGATAAAGAGGGGAAGATTAACGTTTTAGCATGACCGGCATGAGAGAAGAGGCGCTAAAAATTATCGAACGGCTCAGAAAACATCACTTTAAGGCATACCTGGCCGGTGGCTGTGTAAGAGATACACTCATGGGCCTGGAGCCCCAGGACTATGATATAGCTACCGATGCTTCTCCCGAACAGATCAAAAAGCTCTTCGATAAGACCTTTATCCTGGGGACCCAATTCCCCGTAGTAATGATTCTGTTAAACCAGCACCAGTTCCAGCTCACCTCTTTCCGTGGTAGGGAGCCCTGGTCTGAGGAAGGTGATACCCAACTCCGGGATTTTACTATCAATGGCCTGCTCTATGACCCTTTAGAGGATAAGGTGTTGGATTATGTTGGTGGCAGGAAAGATATTGAGGGAAAGATTACCCGGGCAATTGGTGATCCGGTTGCCCGGTTTCGGGAAGACCGGCTACGGCTCATGCGGGCTATCCGACTAGCTAGCCGGTATCAATTTCAGATCGAAAAAAATACTTTGATCGCCTTAAAAGACCTGGCTTCAGAGATTGTTCTGGTAAGCCCTGAGCGGATCAGGGATGAGCTAATAAAGATCCTTAGTGACAAAAATGCGTATGCTGGTGCGAAATTACTCCTCGACACCGGTATAATGCAACATATCCTGCCTGAGGTAGCTGCTATGGCCGGGATAGAGCAACCCCCGGAATATCATCCCGAAGGCGATGTCCTGACCCATACTTTATTGATGCTAAAGCATATGGAAACATCATCACCCGAATTAGCAGTAGCGGTATTATTGCATGATATTGGCAAACCCCTTACTTATGAAAAGCATGTAGTGAGCGAAGTGAATCTAACTGACCGGATAACCTTTAAGAACCATGCCCGGGTAGGCTCTAAGCTGACAGAAGATATTTGTCTGCGGCTGCGCTTCTCCCGCAAAGAGACGGATAAGATCGTATCCCTGGTCAGACATCACCTGAAATTCATCCATGTCCAGGAGATGCGGCTTAATAAGCTGAAGCGCTTTTTGCAGATGGAGGATTTTTCTGATCATTTAGAATTGCACCGGCTGGATTGCCTGGCCAGTCATAGAAACTTAAGCAATTGGGAATTTTGTCAGGCAAAGTTAAAAGAGTTGAGTCCACAAGCCCTGCGCCCGCCCCGCTTAATAACAGGCCATGACCTTATTGCTATGGGCTATAAGCCCGGCCCCCTTTTCTCTGAAGTGCTGACCTTGATAGAAGATGCCCAGTTAGAAGAAAAAATATCTAACAGACAAGAGGCCCTGGAGCTGGTGGACGATTATTTATCCCGGAAGGGGCAAGCCGGTAGTGAGCGCAGCGAATCTATCTGAAATTTCAGTCTTTCTTATCTTCCTTGACCTTGCTGTCTGCCTCTTTATCCTTGGCATCTTCGCCCCCGGATTTTTTGACGTAGTCAGTAGCATACCAGCCTGTCCCTTTCAGGTGAAAGGTAGATTGGGAGATAAGTTTAGTTACCCGACCAGTACATTGCGAGCAGGTCTGGATCGGGCTATCAGAAAATTTTTGCATTACCTCAAACTCACAGCCACACTCATTGCAGCGATACTCATATATCGGCAAGATCAACCACCTCCTCAGTTGCTCAGATCATTTCGAGCTATACTATAAACCTGATAGCTATCAAGGACTTTCTCTAGCCCTGGCATATTAATATTTTTTAAAATCTGACCGGTAACCTTATGAACCCGGGCCTCTTCCGCTTCGCTGCCCGAAGGTATTTCGTACCACTTAAGAAGCTTACCAAACCTAATAATATGGATTAACTCATGGGTAACAATATAGAGGACTAAAGGGCGAAAGCTAATACCGTCTTCTCTATTCTCTATCGCATCTAAAATCTTGTGATCCTGGATACAGATCCTATAAAACTCAGTAGTCTCGGTCCTCCTTGATCCCCCAGGCATAGTCATTTCATACCGAGCCAATTGGGCAAAGGCCTGATCAGTAATCTCATGGATTTGCAAATCAGCTAACGTTTTAACATCATAGTAGAGACCTTGCCAATCCCTATATGCCATCTGGTAGAAATACTTAACCAAATCCTCAGCGTATTCAACGGCCTCTATAGTCCAATTATACTGTTCTTTGTTGAAATAAAGGGAAGTAGCCACCCTTCATCATCCTCCTGAAACTGAAAAAATTACGGTTATTTATTTATCATTCTATGCCAGTAATGTCAAGGATTATGAACAAATATTTGCAATCGCCTTAAAAACTTCGTTACCATAAAAATCCAGCTTTGACTGCCAGGAGTGTTAGCTACGAAGCAATCTCACGAGAATTTTGACCGAGAATTGCTGATTTAATCAATTTTCCCTGTAATCAATTTTTCCTTGACTTTAGCATGGTGATCGGATATAAAGTTGCCCGGCTTTTTCATAAATCTCTTGCAAGGAAGGTGACAATGCCAGAGCGGTGGGGTACTCGAATAGGGCTGATCATGGCCTTAGCAGGGAATGCTATTGGACTGGGGAACTTCCTGCGGTTCCCGGTACAGGCAGTAAAAAATGGTGGGGGGGCCTTTATGATCCCCTATTTTATCTCCCTCATCCTCCTGGGTATCCCTCTGATGTGGATGGAGTGCAGCCTGGGCAGGCTGGGTGGACAGCGAGGCTATCACACTACCCCCGGGATGCTCGATAGTATCTGGTCCCATAAAATATCTAAATATATGGGTGTGCTCGGAATCTTTATCCCCTTTACCATCCTGATCTACTATTCTTATATAACCTCCTGGACCCTGGCCTTTAGCTTCTTTTCTGCTACTGGCCAATATTTCGGAGCCCAGAGCCGGGAGGCGATGGGGGCGTTTTTAGCCGGGTTCCAGGGGAAACAAGCCAACCAATATTTCACCAATCTGTTATCTGCTTATGCCTTCTTTATAATAACCCTGGGGATAACCATGTTTATCTTATCAAGGGGTGTAGCGCGGGGTATTGAGATCTTATGTAGTATAGGCATACCATTATTATTTCTGGTGGGAATAGTCCTGGCTATCAGGGTCCTAACTTTTGGCACGCCCGACCCTACCCATCCCGATTGGAATCCAGGACAAGGGTTGGCCTATGTCTGGAATCCCAATTTTAAGGCCTTAACCAGCTCTTCTATCTGGCTGGCTGCGGCCGGGCAGATATTTTTTACCCTTAGTGTAGGCTGGGGCATTATCCATACCTATACCAGCTACTTACAAGAAAGGGATGATGTAGCCCTTACCGGGCTGGCAACGGCCTCTACCAATGAGTTAGCTGAAGTAGTCTTGGGTAGCACCATTGCTATCCCGGCAGCCGTGACCTTTTTTGGGCTAGCCGAGAGCCAAAACATTGCTAATGGAGGGGCTTTTGACCTGGGTTTTCAGGCCATGCCCATAATCTTTCAAAGAATATTCTGGGGAAAGTTCTTTGGTACCCTCTGGTTTTTTCTGCTTTTTATAGCCGGTCTGACCTCGGCAGTTGCTCTAGGACAATCGGTCATGGCCTTTTTACAAGACGAGTTGAACATCTCGCGAACAAAGGCTACCTGGATTTTAGGGATCATTACCTTTACCCTGGCACAGCCAGTTATCCTATTCATTGATAAAGGGTTTCTGGATGAGATAGACTTTTGGGTAGGCACTCTAGCTTTAGTACTCTTTGCCGTCCTGGAGGTGATCGTTTATGTCTGGATTTTTGGCATAGACAAAGTTAGGAAGGAGATAGGACGGGGGGCATTGATTTCTATTCCCCAGATTTTTTACTATATCTTGAAGTATGTAACCCCGGTTTTTCTCCTTGGTATACTCCTTTTTTGGGTAATCCAGGATGTGCCAAGTAAGGTCTTAATGGTGGGGATTGAGCCAGATGCTCGACCCTATCTCTGGCTGGCCCGGGCCATGATCCTGGCTTTATTCCTGGGATTTGTATGGCTGGTCAGGATTGCCTGGAAGAAAAAATATGCTGGATAATAGTGGCCTAAATCTAGGTGGTTGGTTATTCTTAATTCTCTCCTGGTCTGGAATTATATTGCTTACTCTCTACTCCTTCTATAAAGTATGGACTAGTGGCCTTACTTTTGAGAAAGAAAAAAAATAAGTAACAGTTTAGCCAAATAAAGCCTTATAAATATGTGCCACAGAGACACACCGATGGACACCGATAGGCATAGATCAAGCCACAAAGGCACTAAGCCACTAAGGAGCAGCAAAAGGAATAGGCAAAGGTAGAGAGAAAGCCCTTTGCCTCTACCTTCCCATTGGCCTTGGTGCCTTTGTGCCTTCGTGGCAAGGAAGGGTTAGAAAGGATATCGGTGTCCATCCGTAGCTAAAATCTTTTTTTGGCTAGACAATTACGAAAACAGTGGAAAATAGACGAGAGCAATGGGAAACCAGGACCGGCTTCCTATTGGCAGCTATCGGTTCTGCAGTAGGGCTGGGTAATATCTGGCGCTTTAGCTATTTGTGCTACACAGACGGCGGTGGTGCCTACTTAATCCCTTATTTTGGGTTATATGGCCCAGGTCAGCGGCCAACCCTTTGAAAAGGTTATTACTCAAGGGATAGGCCTGGCCTTTGTAGCTTATCCCAATGCGATAAACCAGCTACCTTTCTTAAACAATCTCTTCGGTATAATCTTTTTCCTGGCCTTGATCCTCGCTGGGGTATCATCTTCTATTTCCATTATTGATGCCTTTTCCTGTAGCTTGAAGGACAAGTTCGGTGTTAGTCGGGAGCAAGCAGTAACCTTTAGTTGTATTTTAGGACTTCTCGGGGGTATAGTCTTCACTACCCGGGGTGAGCTTTTCTGGATTGATATTGTAGATCACTTCATTAGCCAATACGGACTGATGACGGTGGGACTGGTTGAATGCCTTGTTATAGGATGGGCCTTGACCCCTAAGGAGCTAAGGGGACATATCAATCACCGCTCCAGCATCGGCCTCGGCATTTGGTGGGATATTGCTATCCGCTTCTTTACCCCATTGATCCTGAGTGCCATCCTGGGAATAACCCTCTACCAGGAGATTATTAAACCTTATGGGAATTATCCCAGAGGGATTACTCTCCTTATCGGGGTAGGATGGTTTATGGCTACGGTAGTTCTGGCTATCATACCTTCTCGGGTTTTTTCAAGGAATTCATTTGTCAAAATTGATTAGTTCGCCCCGTTTAAAACCCAGACGCAACATGAATTTCTGCAGCCGTTCATCACTTGCTCGGGTCATTACCCGGGCCTTTATTCCCCTGAAACGACACTCCTCAGTAAAGGCATCGGCCAGCATACGCCCTATCCCTCTACCTTGATATTCTGGGTCAATCCCCATAATATCTATCCATCCCCCCAGGGGAAGGCCATACTCGGCACCCCGGATATTACCTAATATAAAGCCCCGGACCCTACCCTCAACCTCTGCCACAAAACAGAGAGCCAGATCATAGGTCTCGAAGTGGCTACTAACCTTTTGGGGCCAGGTGGATGTGCGCTCTCTGCCAGTAATCTTCTTATCTATCTCTATAATCTGGGCTAGATCGTCTTTGGTCATCATTCGGATACGGACTGTCTCCATAGGTCTACCTCGCTCCCTTTTGGCTGGTAATCTTATATCTTTTATACTTAATCAAAAAGAATGATCGGACGGAATATCTCAGTTTCAGGGAGTAGGCGCAGGTTTTAGGCTGCGAATAGCGCAAGCTGAAGGTTGTGGCTACCCCTGAAGGATTACGACAGGACTAATAGTTTGCCCTTCTAGAGAGTGTA
>Ga0156295_1095_pt1 | contig 11707 bp, 13 predicted proteins | sample RifCSPlowO2_12_FD_107943 | JGI IMG/M metagenome (GOLD analysis project Ga0156295, IMG submission 107943) | Nitrospinae bacterium RIFCSPLOWO2_12_FULL_45_22 | reverse complement strand
CATAAGATACAAATGATTTATACAATTGATCCTTCAATGTTTATCCTCCCAAATTATCCATAGCTAGCCTCAAGGGGTAATTATACTTCATCTGCGGCCAAAAGGGAGATACCTTGATAATTCGATATAGTTCAATAGATAGTCTGGATATGAGAGATATAATCCATTAGTTGTTGGGCTATTTCTTCCAACTCGGCAGGCTGGTAAGGGGCTTCTTCTTTTAAGCGAGGGTCTAGGGGGTTTTGGGGGTTAAAATTCTGTAAGACATACCTCTTCCCCCCTTTTATGACCCGGGCGATAGCCAGGACATCCTCTCGGGTAACGAATAAGGGGAGCACTGTAGTACGAAATTCGTAGGGGATATCAGCATCCAGTAGGAGTTGGATACTCTGATTGATTCTGCTAAGGTCAACTTCTACCCCGGCCACCAGAGTATATTTGTTCTCTTCCAGAGGGGCTTTGATATCCATCGCCACATAATCTAGCAGGTGATTATCCAGGAGTTCTTTTAGCAAGATAGGATTACTACCATTCGTATCCAATTTTACCCTGAAACCTCGCTCCTTAAATTGTTGAACCAAAGATGGTAGGGCTGCATAGAGGGTAGGTTCACCACCGGTTATCACCACCCCATCAATCCAGTCTTTATGCCCCCCCAGAAAAGAAAGAATGGATTCTAATGGGATAGTAGGGAGCCGTGCCGGTGCTAAGACTAAGGGGTGGTTATGACAATAAGGGCAGCGAAAATTGCACCCCGCCAAAAATATTACCGAACTTATCCGCCCCGGCCATTCGAGAAACGATGTCTCCAGGAATCCTTTAACATCAAATTGTATAGCTACCATAAGCTAAGAGTTAAGAGCAAAGAGCTAAGAACCACAAAACTAGCGGGTTTAATGTTTTCTTCTTTGCTCTTTGTTAATTGTTTTGTGAGCACCCATTGCGCAAATGGGCTTTGTTAGAGTTTGTAAAATCGGACTTCATGGCCTCTGCGACTTGCCGGAAGTGCGAGCACAAATTTTTCCGGATCGGCCCAACGTGGCGCTGGGATGGACGTATCGTAGTAGTGATTCGCCCCCTTGACCAGATCGGGTAAAGTCGCCTGAGTTAAGCGCTTATACGCTTCGATAGCGGCATTGCAACAATCCCCCCAGACTTGCGGGGATTCATACCTCAGTGGCTCCCGCAGTTTCCTATAGTTCGGATCAACCTGATGCGGCTTAATGACCAGAATTACCTCGGGCCCGTTGAAGCTGGAGAATTGCCATGGTTTGAGGATCACTTCCTTCAGGTTTCTACCCCACCAACTGGGATGCAAGGCACGGTTGATAATCGCATGGCCAATACCTTCCCGCGTCTGTGGCGGTTCTCCTCGGGCTTCTCCGAATAGCACCATGGCTAACAATTGAAGCTCCGAATGCTCGCTCAGTGGCTTATTGGGATCAGGAAGCAGTTCTTGAGCTGTAGGCATTTTTTTACCCTCCTGTGGTTTTAGACTAGTGAGCTTTGTGCCCATCTATGCACAAGATGTTCTTCATCACTCCGACTTGACCGAACGAAAAACTAACCGGTGCGCAGCTTTTTTGCACGTCCGGTTGAGTGCTTTGTTAGGCGCTGTGTGGATCGTGTAATTTCAAGCAGAGATCTCAAGGCATCATTCACAGCGGCCGAATTGGTAAACACCTTGGCTATTTCAGGTTCCAGGACAACCACGTTAGCTCCCTCCTCCAATAGCTTTTTGAAGTACTTACCACGAACGGCTTTAGAATAATCGAACTCATATTCGGGACGTAATTCCTCAGATATAGTTTTAGTTTTCATGTCTTTTCCTCTCCGATACGGTTGCAGGGCGTGCACTGATAATCCGTATCGCATCCCCTCTTTCCGTGTGCGATACAACAAACAGACGTCCCTGAGATGAATAGCCTATAGTGACTAACCTATCCTCTTCAATGGAGTGGTCCGGATCAGCGAATGTTGCCGATAAAGGATCATAGAACACGGTGACGGCTTCGTCAAAAGAAATTGTATGCTTTTTAATGTTCAGCTTCTCTTTGTTCCTGTCCCATTCAAATTTCATTATATCGTCCTATAAAAGTCAGGGACACTGCTATCTTAAATCAATATTTATGAAATAGGGGAAGTGTCCCTCCCCAGATTTCACACGCGCATTGTTTATCTCCTTTCTTTTGAGTCTTAATAACGTGCTGGACTTGGCATCAAGATGCCCCTAACGGCCAGCGGGATAACCCGTTGGTATGGGGTGCAGCGGAATACCAGTCGGGTTCATCCTTTTGTTAGACTCTTATATGTTGCTTTTCATGCGGTTACGCCAATAGTAAGGCCTACGGCTGGTGTGTGCTACAGCTACTACCCAGGTAACATCTTGAACTTCCAAATAGTAGATAGCATATGGAAATCGACGGAGCAAACGACATATCGTTCCATAGCTTCTTTTAGGCCACCTGTCGGGTGCTTCCTGAATATCGGCAAGGGCGTGGCTTACCTCTTGCTCAAGATTCAGCCCTAATCCAACGCGTTTGGCTTCGTAGTACTCTACCGCTTGCCACAATTCCAATTCTGCTTCACTGTGAACAATGATGTGTTTCATGAATATTTGGCTCGTATCTCTGCAAGTATATCCTCTGCCGGTCTGCCTTTCGCCTTGCCGCTTTTAATTTCCCTTACACGACTTTCAATCTCTGCATCCCAAGCCGTTTCAACTTCCTTGTCTCTGGTATCATCCAGGCTTAGAATCAGTTCATGTGCTAATTCTGCGCGTTCCTCGGGAGACAGATTAAGGGCTTTGTTCACTACTTCTTGCAGTTGTAAAGACATGGGTTTCCTCCTTTATTTGGGTTATAGTCTAACGTGTGGGTGAGCGGCGTGTGAGACGCGCCAGCGGATCACACGTCCGCTCGACCCAATTGTTGGGTCATGTATTCTGCTCTCTCTTCGAAAAGCATCAGCTGTTCGGGCTTGGGCCTCACGCCGTGGTTATGCTCCTCGATATTGGCATCAAAGTTGAAAACAAGCGCCTCCACAATGGTATTTCTGTTCTCGATCTTTGCTCCAGAATGATAGAAGTGATCCCGGGTAACGATGTTGAATCTTCTCCAGTAACGTTCCACCATATCGTTATGTCTATAATCGTTATGGTGCCATGTCGAAAGTATGAACTTTGCCGGTGTTGATGAGAGCAACTCAAATAACCTCTGCTCGTCCTCGTCTGTCCAGCCATTATAGTAATCAACATACCGACCTGCATATGGTGGATCACAGTAGATGATGTCACTAGAGGTCGCCTGGGGGATGATCTCTTGAAACGGAGCGACCCGAAACTCCCACTCGGGCTGTATCAGACACGCGGCATCGTGTACTTGATTGACGATTTTCGTAATGTAGGATCGACTGAAACGCTGCGGCTTCTTGCAGAAGGGGATGTTCCATTCGCCCCTCCTATTGAAACGCATCATCCCATTGAAACCTGCCCTGGAAAGGAAGAGAAAATCAAGAGGATCATGATCTCTGTTGAAGCGATCCCTGATGAGATTGAAATGATCGTATCCACTATTCCGAGCGCACTGAAGGCGTTTCCCCTCTTCCTGAAGATACGCCCTTACGCGAGAAGCTCGGATGACTCCCTGTTGGACTTGCTGATAGAACCGGATCACATGCGGATTCGTGTCACTCAGGAGAGCGCGCTGAAACCCTGAATTGAACGCAACTACACCCGTACCCAAGAAAGGCTCGATCCAGTGCCCAGAAACATCGGGAACGAGTGCTTGTATCCATGGCACGAGTTTTGTCTTGATCCCCTGGCTCTTGATTGGGGGCACAACAACCCGCATCAGTCTTCCTTCCTTTTCCGTTTCGTCGCGACAGGAACGATGAGGTCCTTGTCACCGCGTTTGAAGGCGATGAAGTCCTCCAGTCTTTTTATTGGGATTGTCTTCCGGCCTTTCTTCATCGTGGTTACGCCGTAGTTCATCCAGTACTCGTCAAACCAGTCTTCTCCGAGTTTGGCGAAGATGCTGTTTCCCCTCAAGATGTCGTCAATGGCCGTGATTGAGCCGATGTTGGCAGTATTACCTGAGCCCTGGCGATCGCTCGCGAGTTGCCACTTCTCGCAGACGAAGAATTGGAAATCTTTGATTACCGAGGCGATGGAGCGCAAACTGTCTACGGTGGTGACTTCTCTGTGCCCGATGCGGAGAGGATGCTCCGTTTCCTCGTCGAGTTCCTTGACGTTGATGATCTCTGTCCCGTCAACGTCCCTGGCATCAGCTCGGGTGTAGATGATCCCGAGACAGAAGTGGCCAGAGTATTCGTCGTAAGGAAACTGGATATTCTTTGTCGACGTTCGGTCCTTGAAATATGCCCCGTGACTGCCAAGAGTGAATCCGTTCACGTGACCGGGGCAGTCAGGGTCACGGTAAGTGGTCTTCAGGTCCACGGCAAACTTGATGCGCTGATCGGCCAGACACACAAAGCTCAGATCTGGATACCAGTTCTGGTGTTCAGCAAGGACGATGGAGTAGCCCTGTTCTTGGGCAAACTGAAGGATTTGTGGGAAGAGATGGATTTCGAGGATCTTTGAGACGATCTTCGTGTCGGAACTGATGGTGTATATGTTCCGATAGATGTCGATGAACCCTTTGACCGTCCATTCACCATCCTCGGCGCTCACGTACTCCCGCATCTTCTGAACGAAGGCGTGGAGGCCTTGTGAGAAAGCCGTCTTCGCTTCCCGTTGTGCTGTCTTCGTCAACTTCGGCATAGTGTCTCCTTCTCTCTCACCCAACAGATATTATATAGAATGGGGAATATTAATATTGCATAACGAGATATTATTGAATATTCTACAATTCTGTATAGTATCATATTTTATAAATGTGTATAATTTTTTTCGGGGATTTATTATCTAAAAGACAGTATAGAAAGTCAAGGAGGGATCAGTGGGGAAGGAAGCTTTCTGGCAGGGGCACCGTGCTGTTGCTTTAGGGCAGGGAGTGCCGGAAGCCAAAGCGGAATGGTTTGTGAAGTGGGCACAGCGGTTCGAGCCGTTTTGTACAAGGCTTGCCGTTGCGCTTATGTACAGCGGAACATGTGAGTGGTTACGATATCCGTACGGTACAGGAATTACCCGGACATGCGGATGTCTCCACGACCATGATTTATACCCATGTGCTGAACAAGCCGGGGCTAGCGGTAAAAAGCCCGGCGGATGAATAGAATAAATCAGCTCCGTTCTTCTCGGGAGGCCCGGGATAGCCTTGTCCGCTGGTCAGGGTTTTAACTTTGATTATTTCTTTTCTACAATCCTACGGACACTATTACTGCGGCATTTTGGGCAGGTCCTCTCTTGCGGACCGGCCTCAGGAGAATAGGGGGCTTTATACTCATAATTGCAACGAAGACATTTAAATTTTGCCTCTTCAGCCATTTGCTCTCTCACCACCTCCTGTAGTCGCAAAGCTTGCCTTTGCTCAAAAAATAGTTTTATCTAGCAGAGAGAAGCTCTGCCACTACCCACATACTCCTCTAGTCATTGGTTATCATAGCAAATTATGCACCGCCAAGCCACAACCCCCCTTAGCAATAGTATCTCTAAGGGGGCAGAGAATTTTTTGCTGAGTAGTTCATTATGATACGGCTACAAGGCTTGGCTCTGGCGTGACTTCCTTGGCGTCACCCAGGACCTTCATGGTATACTCAATCTCTTCTCGGGTAACGGCCTTGAGCATCTCCTCCAGTCCTCGCATCACCTTGGCAAACTTCTGTCCCTCAGCGGCACTTATCCACTCCAGTTGCAGCCTTTCTGGCCGGATACCCTTTTGCTCCAGGGTATCCCATAGCCTCTCTACCCGTCTCTGGGTCCAGTGCACGGCACTGATATAATGACAGTCAGCAAAATGGCAGCCAGAGACCAATACCAGCGGGGCACCTAGTTTGAAGGCCTGCAAGACAAACTTCTTATCTACCCGGCCACTGCACATTGTCCGAATTAAGCGGACATTGGGTGGATATTGGAGCCGAGAGGTCCCAGCCATATCTCCCCCGGCATAAGAGCACCAGTTGCAGGCAAAGCAGACAATAGCCTCCTGGCTGTCTTTCTCTAATAAGGCCTCAACCTGGGACATGATCTGCTCATCAGTAAAGTGTCGCATCTTAATAGCATCTACCGGGCATTCGGCTGCACAGGCACCACAGCCCGCACAGGCAGCCTCTATCACCATGGGATAGACCTTATTCTTCCTATCTGCCGCGGTAATGGCATGGTAGGGGCATACTTTGGCACAGAGGCCACAGAAGGTACACTTCTCTTTAATGAGCCTGGAGGTTATGGCCTCGATCTTCACTTTGCCCGCGTTAAGGATGATGCTGGCCCGGGCCGCTGCAGCACCTGCTTGCGTGACACTATCCTTCACATCTTTGGGATATTCTGTACATCCGGCGAAAAATACGCCACGGGTGGGGGCATCTACCGGTTTCAGTTTCGGATGCGCCTCCAGGAAGAAGCCATCAGAGGTACGGGAGAGGGTAAGTAATTTTTGCACCACATCGCCATCCCTCCTGGGCAATACCCCAACCGACAGGACTACCATCTCTACTTCATGGGTTTCTATCTCACGAGTAGTAGTATTCTCTGCCCTTAAAATAAGGTTCTTGGTCACCGGGTCTTCTTCAATCTCACCCGGCAGACCCCTTATATACTGGACCCCTTCCTCCTTACTCCGTTTGTATAGGTCTTCAAAACCCTTGCCAAAGGCCCTGATATCCATATAGAACACCTTGCACTGCATACCCGGGTAGTGATCTGCCAGAAGGAGAGTATCCTTGATGGTGTTCATACAACAGATATTGCTGCAATAGGGTGCACCGCGCTTTTCTGAGCGAGAACCGACACACTGGATAAAGGCAACACTCTTAGGGGTCTTCCAGTCCGTAGGTCTTACAAAATGCCCCTCGGTTGGGCCACCAGCACAGATCAGGCGCTCAAATTCCATACTGGTGATAACATTTTCATATCTGGTATATCCGTATTCATCCAGTTCAGTAGGATCATAGACATCCATGCCGGTAGCAGCAATGATGGTTCCTATTTCTAGCTCCAGGATCTGGTCCTGTATATCGTAATCAATACATTTCTTTTCGCACTTCTCCAGGCATTTTCCGCAGGCAATCGGATTATTACCCAAACAATCTGCCATATTGAGGATATAAGCCGATGGGACAGCTTGCGGGAAGGGCATATATATGGCCTTGCGGGAAGAGAGACCCATCTGATACTCATCCGGTTTTACTACCGGACATATTTTGGCACACTCGCCACAAGCGGTGCATTCCTTCTCACCTACATAGCGGGCCTTCTTTCTTACCTTTACCTTGAAGTTACCTATATATCCGCTGACATCTTCTACCTCGCTATAGACCAGCAACTCAATGTTGGGATGTCGACCGACATCCATCATCTTGGGGCCGAGAATTCATATGGAGCAGTCCATAGTAGGATAGGTTTTATCTATTTGAGCCATAATACCGCCAATGCTCGGTTCTTTCTCGACCAGATATACCTTATGGCCACCATCGGCCAGGTCTAAGGCTGCTTGGATTCCTGCTATCCCACCACCGATAACCAGGGCAGATTTAGTAACCTTGACTTCAGCTTCGTCCTGGGTCTCCAGGTACCGGGCCCGGGCGACGCCGCTTCTTACTAAATCTTTGGCCTTTTCAGTAGCTCTATCCTTTTGGTTCTGGTGAACCCAACTACAATGCTCTCTGATATTGACCATCTCAAAGAGATAAGGGTTTAACCCGGCTTCAGCCACACATTGCCTAAAAGTAGGTTCATGGATCTTGGGCGTGCAGGAGGCTACTACCACCCGGTTCAGGTTATGTTCAGCGATAGCCTTCTTTATCTCATTCTGCCCGGGATCAGCACAGGTATACTTATTCTGGATAACAGCTACTACATCGGGTAAGGTCCTGGCATACTCTGAGACTGCCTTGCAATCTACGGTACCAGCAATATTCAGCCCGCATTCGCAGACAAAAACCCCCATCCTCAAATCATTCTTTGACACCGCTTTATACCTCCTTAAAGTTTCTGTTTCAATGCAAAATGCAAAATTAGCAATTAGCATTTCAAAATTAACTCCTTCTTGTTAATTGCTAATTTTATATTGTTAATTTTGCAATGATAGTTATCTGGGTATATCTGTGAACTAACTAATTTAAATTAGAGGGCGCCTGCTACTAGGACAGCTAAATCCTCCATCTCTATCTTCAGTTCGTCATCTATTCCCTGATTTAACATGGCACATTTGAAATGGATCTGGCATTTGGGGCAAGCAGTTATTAATAGCTCTGCCCCGGTGGTCCTGGCTTCCTTGAGCCGCTCTGCCTGGATCATCTTAGAAAAAGAATTACAATTATTCCAGGCTACCGTACCGCAACACAATGAGCGGTGGCGATTCCTGGGCATCTCTTTCAACTCTATACCAGGAATAGCGTTGAGGAGCTGCCTCGGCTCTTCAAAGACCCCCGAAAACCTCCCCAGACGACAGGGGTCATGGTAAGTGATAGCTTGAACCCTCTTTTTGGGCTTCCAACCGTCCTGGGAGAACTTTTCGGCCAAAAATTGTGACAGATGCCAGACCTGATAATCTTTCTTGCCTAAATAGCGGGGAAAATCATCGTTAAGCGTCCGGTAACATTCTGCACAGGCAGTAATTATCTGCTTGGCACCGGTATTGGCTATCTGCTGAATATTATACTCAGCCAGGCGCCTGAAAGATTCTACCTCGCCGGTCCAGAGCAGGTCATGACCACAACACCTCTCCTCAGCCATCACTACAGGATTTATACCCAGGCTATTAAGGGCTTTTATTGTTCCCCGGGCAATAGCCAGCAGATCCAGCCCCAGATAGCCAAAAAATTCCTGATAATGGGGCAGACAACCCACAAAATAGAGATACTCCCCGCTTTCTGCTACTCGCAAATCTGGTGTAATCCACTCTAAACGGTTCTGGCTTAATTGTGGAGCAGTCATTATCCGCATCAGAGATTGGAGGGCACCGCTATGGGAACAAGGGCTCTCAGCCCCATCCCTCTGCGCAATAATCCTTAAATCTCTTGTAAAATAATCAAAATGCACATCCGACGGACACCGCTCACTACACATCCGACAGCTCAAGCAAGACCAGAGCAGGTTTTCATCCTTAAATACCCTCTCTTCATGATCCAGTACAGTATTCTGTACGGTCAGCCGGGGAGAAAATCTGGGATTAACTTTTGATACCGGACAGACGGCAGTACATTTGCCGCAATCCAGACAATAATAGACTTTATTTGTTTTAATGGCTCGCTTCACATCTTCCATAATCTAACCTTTCAATCTCTATAGTAACTGTTCACCGGGCTAATCTTTTATTTGTATTTGCCACTAAGACTCAAAGAGACACCAAGCTGCAGGGCCTTGCCCTGCAAAAATGGCAGCGTAAGACGCTGCTGCTACCAATTCTTGGTGCCTTAGTGCCTTAGTGGCTAAGCAGTTAATTCTTGGACAAAGTCTTCGACTACCTTAACAAAGGAAATGTTGGCGCTGTCATTAAAATCTTGACACAATTTCAATCGCTTCTCGTCAATACCTAATAGATGCAAGAGCCTGGACGCTGTTTGAAAATGCTCTTCACCTCTCTTGCTGCCAAAATCATAATGGCAATTCTCCTTGCCACAACCCAGGACAAGAACGCCCTCAGCACCTAATTCGAAGGCCTTAAGGATCATGGCTGGCTGTATTCTCCCTAGACACATCAGACGCACCATCCGGAAAAAGGGCGGCAGATCCACCTTCTTCACGCCAGCCATATTTGCCTGGGCAAAGGGTGACCAATTACAGGTAAAGACTATTATCTTCGGTTCAGAATTTCCTTCTCGCTCCATTTGTTATCCTTTTCAAAACATTATTTGGTTCTTCCGTCATTTCTGCAGGTAGCCGCAGGCTTCAGCCTGCGTAAAATATCGCACCCTATAACGTTATGGCTGCACAATTCCCCGGAAAATTCCTTGCATCAGGAAGCCAAGAGGGATTCCAGCATACTGTTTATCTGCTTATCGGTGAAGCAAGGGGCAGTTATAGCGCCCGACGGACAATATGCCGCACAGGTACCGCAGCTCTGGCAGAGTACCGGGTCTATTCTGGCCACGGGCTTCCCCTGGGCAGATAAGATTATCCTGGGGGCACCAAACTCACATACGGTAACGCATGTCCCGCAAGCCCGGCATTTTACCTCATCAAGCCGGTTCACCAAGCTGTCCAGATAAATCTTTTCTCTTGCCAGCAATATAGCGGCTTTAGAAGCAGCGGCCGAGGCATGGATCATGGAATCAATGGTGCCTTTAGGCCCCTGACAGCTACCGGCCAGGAATATTCCTGGGACTTGAGTCTCGACCAGTCCTAATAGAGGATCCTTTTCTTTAAAAAAGCCATCCTGGCCTTGAGGTACCCGTAGGAGTTTGGCTAACTCCTTTGAATCTTCTCTTGCTACCATCCCCACCGATAAAATAATCATATCAGTTGAGATAGCCCTTCCTTTTCGGCCTGGCAATTTAATGCTAAGGGAATTACCACCTTTAGAAGAATTAATCTGGGGTGGTTTCGTACCATTATAAGGAATGAAGGTGATCTCGGCTGCCTGGGCCTGCCTTAATAAGCCCTGGGCTTTAGCATTATTAAGATACAATTCTTGATAGAGGATAGTGGGCTCGACACCTTTTTCTTTCAGGCCAAGGGCCTGCTGGAGGGCCGTCTCACAGCAGTATTTCGAACAGCCCCGCTTATCAATATGCCCGTTAGACCCTACACATTGGATAAAGGTGACCTTTTTTATCTTATCCGGGGATATCTCTGGCCACTTCACTGTCAACTCATTATTGGTAATGACATTGGACGCGGTACCATAGCCATATTCGCCATTAGGCCGGTAGAAATCTGCGCCGGTGGCCAGGACAATAGCACCGGCAGTCAGCTTAGGGGTCTTATTCTCCCGTTTTAAAGAGATCAGAAAATTCCCTAAACCCCCTTCTACTCCTTTAACCTCGGTGTTGGTCATGATCTGCACCGGGAGTTTTTGTAGCCGGTCAATAAGCTGGTTCAGCAATTCTTTAGGCTCTATACGATTGCCTGATGTAGCCGCAGGGCCTTGCCCTTCATGGGAAAAGGAGGGGGTATTTAATTGATTTAACCTCCCACCCAGTTGAGGTTCCTTTTCTACTAAAGTAACCGGGAAACCCTGTTCTGCTAAGTCAATAGCGCATTGAATACCGGCTGGCCCGCCACCAATAACTATTGCCTTCTTTTCTATCTTTATTTCCTCTTTGGGAGGCGCTTCTAACCAGCGGGCCCGCGAGACTGCCATCTTTATCAAGTCTTTAGCCTTAGCTGTAGCCTGGCTTTTATCAGCCTGATGAATCCAGGCACATTGTTCCCTGATATTAACAAATTCAAAGAGGCGTTGATCCAATAGGCCTTTTTGGAACAGGTTTTCTTTGCACCTGATCCTCGGCTGGGTGCAGCTATAACAGATTTGTTCTGAGGAACAACAGGAGCAGGCAGCCAATACCACCCGGTTTAACTTTTCTCGGGCTATAGCCTCGTTAATCATCTCTGAATAATTAGAGGCACAGGCATAGTTTATCGGCT
>Ga0156295_1306_pt1 | contig 11730 bp, 13 predicted proteins | sample RifCSPlowO2_12_FD_107943 | JGI IMG/M metagenome (GOLD analysis project Ga0156295, IMG submission 107943) | Nitrospinae bacterium RIFCSPLOWO2_12_FULL_45_22 | reverse complement strand
TATATTTCAGCACCGCAACAAGTCAAGGAAAAACAACATTCTCACGGTATTAAGATTGTATAAGTAAGATATTTATGTTATCATAATTTTTAAATCTAAAAAATAAAGAAGTGGGCTGAAGCCCACTTTTTTGTTTTACTGGATTGACAGCGTCTAAGAAAGATGGTGGAAAGAGGAGATTTGTTAGAGCGAATAGAGAGGTTAGTTAAGCCCGTGATAAATTCTGAGGGGATGGACTTGGTAGACCTGGAGTTTAAAAAGGAAAGGAAGAACTGGTACCTGCGGTTGTTCATAGACAAACCAGGTGGAGTTACCCTTGATGATTGTCAAAACATCAGTTATCAGGTAGGGGAGCTTCTGGATATAGAGGAGGTTATTAATCAGCAATATATACTGGAAGTATCTTCTCCAGGGTTGGATCGCCCCTTAAAAAAGGAAGAAGATTATTACCGATTCACTGGCCGGCTAGTTAAATTAACTACCTCAACCCCCATCATGGCCAGAAGAAAATTCACTGGGTGGTTAAAGGGGTTAGAGGGTGAGAGAGTGAAGCTCCAGTTGAGCAGTGGAGAGACTATTTCCATCCCTCTCTCTGCTATCACTAAGGCCCAGTTAGAGGTGGAATTTTAATGGATCATGATCTGATTAGAGTCTTAGATCAAATAGAGCGAGAAAAAGGGATCAGTAAGCAGGTCATTATTGAGGCTATTGAATTAGCCGTTACTTCCTCCTCAAGGAAACATTTTAGCCCTTCAGACAATATCCAGGCTAAGTTCAACAGTACCAGTGGTAATATAGAGTTATTTGCCGTAAAGCGCGTAGTAGAGAACCTGCAAGAGCCTAAGGCGGAAATATTGTTAGCTGAAGCTTCTCGGCTCAAAGAGGGTATAGAACCCGGAGACATTATTGAGATTCCTATAGAAGTAGGTAAAGCTTTTGGCAGGATAGCGGCCCAGACTGCTAAGCAGATCATCTTCCAAAAGCTTAGGGAAGCCGAAAGAGAAATTATATACACTGATTTTAAAGGCCGGCAGGGAGACCTGGTTACTGGCATTGTCCAGCGGGAGGAAAGAGGGAGCCTGGTTGTTGACCTGGGTAAGGCCGAGGCATTACTCCCCAAGAAAGAACAACCTCTCAGGGAATTCCTTAAACGAGGTGACAGGATCAAGGCCTGTATCCTGGAGGTGAGGCGTGGCGGCAAGGGACAACAGATCATAATTTCTAGAACGCACCCGGCCCTATTAATAAAGTTGTTTGAACTAGAAATACCAGAAATTGCTGAAGGTCTGGTAGAGTTAAAAGGGGTAGTCCGGGAACCTATAGGTCACTCCAAGATAGCAGTAGTTTCTCACCAAAAAGATATAGACCCAGTTGGTGCATGTGTGGGGATGAGAGGGAGTAGAGTGCAATCTATTGTCCAGGAGCTGAGAGGAGAAAAGATAGATATTGTCCGGTGGTCAGAAGACCCCGTAACCTACGTCCGTAACGCATTGGTACCAGCTAAAGTCAAACGGGTAGAAGTAAATCAGAAAGATCAATCTATGATATTGATAGTTGATGATGACCAACTTCCCTTAGCTATCGGCAAGAAAGGACAAAATATTCGCTTAACCTCTAAACTGACTAGATGGAGACTGGCTGTGTGTACTGAAGCTGAATATACTGAAAAATACCGGGCAGGGGAGCAGGCCGAAGCTGTGCTAGAAAACCTTACAGGCGATGCCGAATCCTGAAAAAAACCAGTTCCAAAGAACCTGTGTCGGCTGTTATAATAAGCAGTCTAGAAATGAATTGCTCCGGATGGTTTTGTCGCCCCAAAAGGATATAATTATTGATTTGGATAGTAAACTGCCAGGGAAGGGGGTATATATCTGCCCCTCTCAAGATTGCTTAAACCGGGCCTTAAAAAGGAAGAGGATCATCTCAGGAAAGGATTTAAGGGCAGAGATCATAAAAAAATTAGAGGATAAACTCGGGGCCCTGATCGGCCTCGCTTACAAGGCGGGTAAAGCGGTCTCCGGACAAACCAACCTGCAATTGGCCTTAAAAAGTAAAAAGACCAAACTGTTATTATTAGCTAATGATATCGGGCAAAACCTCCAAAAAAATTACCTCTTCCTCGCCAACAAGGAAGGAATTAGGCATTATTATATCTTTGACTCGCTCCGGCTAGGAGATCTCTTAGGCAGCTCACCCCGGAATGCAGTGGGGATAAAAGAGGAAAAATTTGCATTAAAAATCGAGAGTTATATCCACCAAAGAGAGAAATTTCTTTAAAGATTACAACCTGCTGTGGGGACTGACCTCTGTGTTAGCCCATTAGTAAAGACAGGCAGAGATACTAGCCCCTACTAATGGGTGATAGTGAAAAGGAAATATTATGACAAATATCAGGATCTATGTGTTGGCCAAAGAGCTAGGGTTAGACAGCCCAACCCTGGTAGCTGAGCTCCATAAACAAGGCATCAGTGTCAAGAGCAACCTTAGTTCTCTTGATGAAGAGACAGCAGAATTGGTGCGTGCGATCTTACGAGAGCCCCCGAAGGAGGAAAAGGAAGAAAAGGAGGAAAAGGAGGAAAAGGAAGAAGAAAAAGAAGAATATCGTCCGCTCCCACCTGAACCACTCCCTAAGGAGGAAACCTTAGTCCCTCGGAAAAAGATCAAGTTAGGAGAGAATATAACGGTAAAGCAATTGGCCGAAAGGCTTAACTGTAAAGCCAAAGAGATTATAAAGAACCTTATGGAAATGGGGATAATATCCCATATAAACCAGATGTTGGATCCCAATGTTACTCAGACTCTAGCTCAAAAATATGGATATGAAGCCGAGATTTTACCCCTTTATTCCGATGAGATTATTAGTGAACACTTTCAACCAACTAAAGAGATATTAGTCTCCCGGTCTCCAGTTGTTACTGTTATGGGCCATGTGGATCATGGTAAAACCCTGTTGCTAGATGCTATCCGCCAGACCAATGTCATGGACAAGGAGGTGGGTGGGATCACGCAGCACATTGGTGCTTATGAAGTAGAGGTGGAGAAAGGGAAGATAATCTTCTTAGATACCCCCGGCCATGAAGCCTTTGCAGCGATGCGGGCCCGTGGGGCTCAAGTTACCGATATAGTGGTTTTAGTAGTAGCCGCTGATGATGGGGTTATGCCTCAGACTAAAGAGGCGGTAGCCCATGCTCGGGTTGCTAAAGTGCCCATAGTAGCAGCTATAAATAAGATTGATAAACCTAACGCTAACCCAGAAAAGGTAAAGAAAGACCTTTCTGAATTAGGCTTAACCCCAGAAGAATGGGGAGGGGATACCATTTTTGTGGAAGTCTCGGCTAAAAAACGGATCGGCATAAAAGAACTCCTGGAAATGATCTTGCTCCAGGCAGAGATATTAGAGTTGAAGGCACTGTCTAACCGCCCAGCTAAAGGTGTTATTATTGAAGCAGAGCTGGATAAGAACAAAGGACCAGTAGCTACTATCTTGCTCCAGAGCGGGAGGTTAAAGGTAGGGGATTCATTCGTAGCTGGGATACATTACGGCAAGGTCCGGGCTATGATCAATAGTAAAGGGAAAAAGGTTAAGGAGTCAGGGCCTTCTATCCCTATAGAAGTATTAGGTCTTTCTGGGGTTCCGCAAGCCGGGGATTCTTTTATTGTAGTAGAAGATGAAAAGAAGTCCCGGGAAATCAGCCAGCTCCGAGCGCAAAGACAAAGAGAAGAGGGGATGGTCAAGACGGCTACGGTTAGCCTGGAGCAATTGCATGAACAGATTAAAAAGGGGGGCGTGAAGGAGTTAAATATAATCATCAAGGCCGATGTGCAAGGTTCAGCAGAGGCCCTTACTAATTCCTTAGAAAAACTAAGCACTGAAGAGGTAAAATTAAAAGTCATCTATAATGGAGTAGGAGGGATTACAGAGAGTGATGTGATGCTGGCTTTCACGGCCAACGCTATTATTATTGGCTTCAACGTCCGGCCCACACCCCAGGCCGAAGAGTTGCTAGAAACAGAAAAAGTGGATGTGAGACTCTATAATATTATCTATGATGTTATTGCCGATGTCAAAGCAGCTATGGAGGGGCTACTGGAACCATTAATAGAAGAGAGGGTATTGGGTCGTGCCGAGGTACGTCAATTATTCCGGATACCCAGGGCAGGGATAATAGCTGGATGTTATGTTACCGATGGGGTTATCATGAGAAATGCCAATATTCGCGTCCTCAGGGATAACGCAGTAATCTACCAGGGGAAAATGACCTCTCTGAAGCGGTTTAAAGAGGATATTAGTGAAGTCACTGCCGGGTATGAGTGCGGCATTGGTTTAGATAAATTCTCCGACTGGCAGACAGGGGATATAATTGAACCTTATGAAGAAATAGCAGTAGCCCGGAAGATCTAAAACCGTGCCTGCGCCCCAGGGTGGCAGGCAGGTAGAAGCGCAATGAAGATCGGTTTATGTGTGATAGATCTATATCTCCCCGGTAATAACTCCTTAAAAGACAAGAGGCAAATTCTCAAAAGTATCAAGGATCGGATAAGAAACAAATTTAATGTCTCTATTGCGGAGATTGAAGATAATGACAAATGGAGAAAAACAACGCTGGGAGTAGTTACTATTAACAACGACAGTACCCAGGTGAGCAACATACTTCAGTCTGTAATCAATTTTATCGAAGGGTTTTATCCTGCCCAGATCATCAACTACCAAATAGAATTGTTCTAGCTCAAACCTAGAGTCAATAAGAGGGGGTTGAAGCCATGTCAGCCAAAGACCACTTCTTTTGTCCTGATAAAATGAGGCAATATAAGCGATCCGATAGGGTAGGGGAGCTTATTAAAGAAGAGATCTCTAACCTGCTTATCCATGAGATAAAAGACCCGCGCATAGGATTTGTAACCCTAACTAAGGTAGTCCTTTCTGATGACCTGCGCCAGGCCAAGGTATTTATCAGTATCCTGGGGGAAACAGCCGAGAAAGAGGAATCTTTTAAAGGACTTATGAGCGCCAAAGGCTTTATCCGAGGAGAAATCGGGAAGAGACTCAATCTACGTTATGTCCCGGAATTGATCTTCAAATTTGATCCATCCATAGAATATGGGGCCCGGATAAACCAACTCCTGGCAAATTTGACCGAGAAGAAAGAAAAATGATAGATTTGCATACCCATTCTCTCCTTAGTGATGGGAGCCTTCTACCATCCGAGTTGGCCCAAAGGGCGTATGTAAAAGGGATAAAGGTGCTAGCCATTACTGACCATGTGGATCATTCCAATATAGATCATGTAGTGCCCCGTATTGTTCGGGCTTGCGAAGAGCTGAATAAATATTGGGCAATAAAAGTTATACCCGGGGTAGAACTGACTCATTTAGCGCCAGAGGCTATCAGGGATTTAGCCAAAAAAACCCGGGCATTAGGCGCCAAACTAGTATTGGTACATGGGGAGACTATTGCGGAGCCGGTACCTCTAGGGACTAATATGGCTGCCCTAAAGGCTGAGATTGATATCCTGGCCCATCCCGGCCTGATAACCCCTGAAGAGGTAGACCTGGCTAAAGCCCGTTCTATTTCATTAGAGATTACCGCCCGTAAAGGCCACTCCTTAACCAATGGTCATGTGGCCCAGATGGCCATTAAAGCCGGAGCTAGTTTAGTCTTTAATACCGATTCCCATGACCCAGAAGACCTGCTTGAGATAGAAGGGGCAAAAAAAATCCTGTTAGGGGCAGGGCTGAATCCAGGACAAATCGAAAGGGTCTTTCAGGACGCTTATAGGCTGGCCGAAAAAATCCTTTGATCAGGGATTTTGTTTGAGTAAAATGTTGATACTATTTAGAATTTAGGGCTTCGGATTTTAGGATCGGGTTTAAAGAAAATGGCTAAGAAGAAAAAATATAGCAGAAAATGGATGAAAGAGCCGGACGAGTTCCTAACTACCTCTTCTCTAGTACTCAATTATATCTATGACCACTGGCCTCCGTTCCTGGCTGGGCTAGCTGGTTTTTTTCTATTATTGGGGATCGGGTGGGGGCTCTTCTATTACCAGGCTAAGGTAGACACTAAAATAGCTGACGAAACAGCCCAAGCTGTAGCCTTATATCATAAGGATAACTTAAAGGACGGGGCTAAACGGTACCTCCAAATAATAGAAAACTATGGCAAGAATAAACAGGCCCTATGGGCTAGACTCTATCTTGCTCATACCTACTTACAACAGCGAGATTTTGAAAAGGCAGCCAGGTGGTATAAAGAAGTCTTAGGCTATGCCCCGGAAGATAATCATCTCCTTAAAGGGATAATCCTCCTGGATTTAGGCTATACCTACGAGGAATGGGGTAAATTGGATCAAGCTATACAGAATTATACTCTATTATCCCAGCTAGAAGAACCCTTTTTCCAGGGGCAGTCTTACCTGGCCTTAGGTAGATGTTATGAACAGAAGGGGGATAAGAAAAAGGCCCTTACCTATTATAAAAAATACCTGGCAACCCAGGAGGATGGGTCTTTACAAGAGAAGGTATCCCGCTGGGTGGCCGATTGATCTAAACCACCCCCTCTTTTATATTCCGATAAGCTATATTATGTTAACTTTGAGGAAGGACAGCGGTACCAGGCAATTAGCGGGCCTGGATGGCTTCAGACTGGCCTAATACCTCTTTAGCACTTAAACGGAGCCTACCCCGGTCATCAATATCCATAAGCTTTACCAGGATGTCTTCTCCTTCACGTAATTCATCTGAAACCTTTGCGACTCTGCGTCGTGCTATTTGTGATATATGCACCAAGCCGCTAGTACCAGGAAAGATCTCTACAATAGCGCCTAAATCATCAATGATCTTTTTTACCCTCCCCTGATAAATCTTTCCTATCTCCGCTTCCTGGGTTAGGTCCTTTATAATATCAATGGCTTTTTGGACTGCCTCCTCGTTAGCCGAGGCAATTTTGATCAAACCGCTATCTTCAATATCAATGGAAACCCCGGTCTTCTCAATAATACCTTTTATAGTCTTTCCTCCAGGGCCAATTACTTCCCTGATCTTGTCGGATTTCACCTTAATAGTGACAATTCTGGGGGCATAGACAGAGAGTTGGGGTCTGGGCTCAGACAATGCTTGATTCATCTTTTCCAGGATATATAATCTACCCTCTCTAGCTTGCTCTAAGGCTTGTAGCAGAACCTCATGGTTCAATCTTACCCCTTTTATATCCATCTGGAGGGCGGTAATCCCCTGAGCGGTGCCAGCAACCTTAAAATCCATATCACCTAAATGATCTTCTACTCCCAGTATATCAGAGATGATAAATACCTGATTATCCTCTTGGATCAACCCCATGGCTATTCCCCCTACCGCTGCCTCAATGGAAACCCCTGCATCCATTAACGATAAACTGGCCCCGCAAACTGTTGCCATAGAAGAAGACCCATTAGACTCCAGAATGTCCGAGACAATCCTTATGGTATATGGGAAATCTTCATTCTTGGGTAAGACCGGCTGGATAGCCCGCTCAGCCAGGGCGCCATGGCCGACCTCCCTCCGGCCAGGACTACGAAAAGGCTTTACTTCTCCCACACTAAATGAGGGGAAGTTATAGTGGAGTATGAATTTTTTAGAGGACCTGCCTTCTAGACCATCAATAATCTGTTCGTCTCCCGCGGTACCCAGAGTAGTAACTACCAGGGCCTGGGTTTCTCCTCTAGTAAAAAGGGCTGAGCCATGGGTTCTGGGGAGTACCCCCACTTGGGAAGAGATATGCCTGATGTCCCTGAGTCCTCGACCATCCACCCGCAGACTTTTTTTTACTATTAATCCCCTGACCTCTTCTCGTTCTATCTGTTGGAATATGCTGATAACTTGTTTCTCATCTACCTCTAGCTGGCCTTTTACATAAGCCTGGCACTCTTGCAAGATAGCATTAATCCCTTCTTGGCGCTTAAATTTGCCTGGTTCGATTAATACAGCCCTAATCTTCTCCAGGACAAACCCTCTGATAAGGGTTTCTAAGCCACTATTCGGTTCTCTTTCTTTTATCTGCCGCTTTTCTTTCCCCGCTTTTGACCGGAGCTCTTCCTGGAGTTCTACCAACTTTACTATTGTCTGTTGACCAAGCTCTATCGCCTCTACTAACGTAACTTCCGGCAGCTCCCTGGCTCCACCCTCTACCATAACCACCCCTTCCCTGGTCCCGGCCAACACCAGATTCAGGGCGCTCTCTTCTAATTCTTTAGCAGTGGGGTTCAAGACTAGCTCCCCATTTATCAGCCCTACCCTGACTGCTCCTACTGGCTCCAGAAAAGGGATGTCAGACAGGGTCAAAGCTGCCGAAGCCCCAATAATACCTAACAGAGAGGGGTCATTCTCCTGGTCTACCGATAGGACCATCACCGAAATCTGAACCTCATGGTTAAATGACTCAGGAAATAACGGTCTTAAAGGCCGATCAATCAATCGGGCAGCCAGGGTCTCTTGCTCTGTGGGCCTCCCTTCCCGCTTGAAGAAGCCCCCGGGAATTTTCCCTGCCGCATAGGTTCTTTCTCGATATTCTACTGTCAAGGGAAAGAAATCCTTTTCCTCAATAGCCTCAGCATCCCCTACTACTGCCACCAGTACTACCGTATCGCCATGGCGTACCAGGACAGAACCGCTAGCCTGCTTGGCTAATTCTCCGGTACTGATAGAAAACTTAGTTCCTCTTATTTCAGTTTCTACAATATTGGGTTTCAAACTTATTACCTCCTAGCATTAAATATTTTAAACAAATTGGCCTATACACTTTTATGGGTTAGAATGTTAAACTGAATATTTACAGAAGGGCAGAAAGACGGGAAAGAAAAAAGGTTCTCTTGACAAGATAGTGGAATACGCCTCCCCTAACGCCTGAGTCCTAGCTTCTCAATGATTACCCGATACCGATCAATATCTTTTATTTTTAGATACTCTAAGAGTCTCCGCCGCTTCCCCACTAGTTTCAGTAAACCTCTCCTGGAATGATGATCTTTGGCATGTACCCTGAAGTGTTCCGTCAGATAGCTTATCCGGTGGCTTAAGAGGGCTATCTGAAGCTCTGAGGAACCAGTATCTTTCTCATGCTGCCGATATTGTGTTATTAATTCCTGCTTCTTCTCGGGTAAGAAAACCATCTCCTCTATCTCCCTCAGTTTGTAACTATTTAGCCCTTAAGGAACGCTAAATGGTCTAGCTCGTAATTACGGTGACGTATTTTAATTGACAACCAAGATTGTCATTCTGAGGAGCGAAGCGACAAAGAATCTCTTATGGCCAGCTTACGTCTCTTTGCCTCTCTTTCGTGTCATTCGTGGCTGAACATTTATCTCAATTTTTTGTATTTACTTTATACCATTATTTATAAGATTTGTAAAGGAGCATCTTGCAAAAGTCATTAGCAGTTGTCTAATTTCTCAGGTCCAGGGGTTCTATGGGATGAAGATAGCGGTCTAATTCTCCTTGCGCAGAGGCCCTCTCTAGTTCCTTTAAGGTCAAGGCTTCCTCGATACGGAACTCCCCTACCCTAGTCCGCTCCAGCCTGGCTAGATGAGCCCCACAACCTAACCTCTCTCCTATATCGTTACATAGAGTCCTGATATAAGTTCCTTTACTGCAGTAGATCTCAAAATCTACCCGATTATCCTTATACTCCAGGAACCTTAGCTCTTTTATATTAACCTTTCTGGGTTTTATTTCCAGCGAAATACCTTTCCGGGCATAGCTATATAGGGGTTTACCATGGTATTTCAGGGCAGAGAAGATCGGGGGTATCTGTTCGATCTCACCGGTAAATTTAGAGAACACCTGTAAAAGCTCCTCTTTACTCACCCGAAAATCGTCCTTTTGGGAGATAATCTTACCCCAGGCATCCTGGGTATCGGTCTTTATTCCTAAGACCATCATTGCCCGATAGGTCTTAGGGAGTTCTAATAGGAAAGGGGCCATTTTTGTTCCCCTGCCTACACCAATCAATAATACTCCCTTAGCCTGGGGGTCCAGGGTCCCCATGTGCCCTACCCTCCTTATATCCAATATTCGCCGGACCTCTTTCACTACATCATGGGAGGTTATCCCTGGTGGCTTATTGATATTCAAGAGACCATTTATGTTGCTAATTTTCATTATTATTCACGAAGATAGGTTATACATTATAAATCATAATATTCACTTTGATTAATAAGGAATCATAAGCTTGAAAACCCGCTATATTACGCTATAATATCGTCTATAGGTCAAAGGGGGATAGAGGTAAAGAAAAAACTTTCCTGAAATATATCCTATATGGCCACTATTTTTCAATAAGTTTTTAAACCTTTTAATTGAGGGTTGATTCTTTATATGGAGAAAGAATATTTAGAAATAGCGACTCTGGCGGCAAAAAAAGCTGGACAGTTCTTATTAAAAAATCTGGGGCAGGTAAATACCATTGAATATAAAGGAATAACTAACCTGGTCTCCGACATGGATAAAGAGGCAGAAGAGATCATTGTCTCTATCTTGCTAGAGAATTATCCTCAGCATCAAATATTGGCAGAGGAGCGACCCAATCAAGGTCCTGCCTCTGAGTTTAAATGGATCATAGACCCTTTAGATGGAACAACCAATTATGTGCATGGTTACCCCTGCTTTGCGGTATCTATTGCCCTGGCTATCCGGGAAGAGATTATGGTAGGGGTAGTCTATGACCCCTTGCTGGATGAAGTATTTTCTAGCCAGAAAGGAGGGGGGGCTTTTTTAAACCAGAAACCCATAAAGGTATCAGAGACAAGAAGGCTCATCAGCAGCCTCGTGGCTACGGGTTTCAGTTACGATATTATTACCCAGGATGATAATAGCCTCATCTATTTTAACCATATGGTCAAGCATGCCCAGGGTATCAGACGGAATGGCTCAGCGGCTCTCGAGCTCTGTTATGTAGCGGCTGGGAGGCTGGATGGCTTCTGGGAACATAAGCTATCCCCCTGGGATATGGCGGCTGGTAGTCTGATGGTTACTGAGGCTGGCGGGAGGGTAACTACCTTTACCGGGAATCTCTTCAGTATCTATGGGGACGAGATCCTGACTACTAATGGAAATATTCATGAGGAAATGATTCAAATCTTCCGTCAAAACCAACCGGTATAACGGAACATAAATAGAGTAACGCTCACTAATCTCGTTTGCTCAAATAATATTGTCTATTGTCAGATTCCAGAAAAAATGAGTCTGTAGTAGGATCATGTTTCAAATAATTGGCTAAGCTAAAATAGCTGAGCCGATTGAAGCGGGCCTCAAACCTCCCACCCTTAACCCGGCAATAAGGTATATTATCCTTTCTGAGGGTTAGAGTTTCTGGATTCAAGACCTCCTCAGTACCATCATTAAGGCTGATAACTAATCTCCTATTGTCTGGAGCTACTTTTAGCCTCAATACTATAAAAGGGGTATCCTCTACCTCTACATACCATTTGCCTCCTTCGGCCTCTATGTAATATACCCCATTGTCATCACATTGGAGCAGACTATTGAGATAATAATAAATACGTTCATGGGTTATCTCTACCCCTTCATGGTACCAGACCCCTTCTTTGTCTATCCTGAAGGTGAAAGCCTTATCGCTCATCCCTTATTGTTTGCTATAACCGTTTATACTATACACAGCGTCCAAATTAAATACGCATAAGTCGTCATTCCGGCGAAAGCCGGAATCCAGAAAAGATGCTGGATTCCGGGTCAAGCCCGGAA
>Ga0156295_1303_pt2 | contig 11907 bp, 11 predicted proteins | sample RifCSPlowO2_12_FD_107943 | JGI IMG/M metagenome (GOLD analysis project Ga0156295, IMG submission 107943) | Nitrospinae bacterium RIFCSPLOWO2_12_FULL_45_22 | reverse complement strand
TTCCTTTCATCTAACTAATCTTGATAAACAGGGCCATCCGTTGGCCTACAAGGCCTGAAGAAAGATTACCCGTCGTTTTTGTGTATATAAGCAGTCACAAATTTTAGTTGGTATGAATCCTCAAGTTTTATATAATAAAAAAATAAGTCTACTTCTAGAGGGGTTTTGTTTATAGCCTTTTTTAATCCCTTAATGGACATTAATTTTTCCCGCATCAATAGAAAATGGTTAGGAAACCACAGAGGGCACAGAGGAAAATGCATTTAAGATAACTTACCTGTCTGCCAGCCAGGCAGGCTTGTAGTCACGAATTAATTCGTACCTACTCTCTGTGGTCTCTGTGGTTAATATCAGGAAAAGACTTTTGTCTATAAATTTTTAAACAAAATCCCTGTTCTACTAATAGGTATTGCCATTCTCCCTAGCGAGAGGAAGGAGGAGTCATGGTATTAATAATGACAAAGAGAATATTTTTCATTCTAATCTTTTTGATAAGCTTAATCTTTTTGCCGAGTGGTTATCAAGGGCTTTTTTCTCAGCCCGCTCAAACTCCCTGGCCTATGTTTGATGGTAGTGCGCGCCACACAGGCTACAGCCCATACCTGGGGCCCCAGAAAAATACCTTAAAATGGAAAACTCAGCTTATACCCTCATCTCAAGGACAAATGGTTCACAGCCCTTCTTTGGGGGCCGATGGGACTATCTACATCGGTGCATCAATTGCAGCCTATGCCCTGGATCCTAACGGCAATATAAAATGGAGTAAGGGCCTTGATATGAAATCTGTAGCGGGGTCAGTTGTTTCTTCTGACGGTACTATCTATTTTACTGCCAACAATGGCGTGGTAGCCTATGATACTAGTGGCAATGAGAAATGGACTTACAAAACTGGTGGTATGACTTTATTTGGACCGACTATTGGATCTGATGGTACTATCTATCAAGGCTCCTGGGATGGTTATCTTTATGCCTTGAATCCTGACGGGACGCTTAAGTGGAAGTTTAATACCAGAGATTATACCCCGGGTGCATGCGTATCTTATCCGGCCAGTATAGGCCCCGATAACACCATCTATCTGGGAAATGGTGATGCCCATTGTGGTGGTGATCGAAACCTTTATGCCATAAATGGATCCGATGGGTCTCTGAAATGGAAGTACAGTAGCAGTAGTGCCCTTAGATTAGGGACACCCGCTATTGGTCCTGATGGTACCATTTATGTTTCCGCATCACCGGATTTATTGGCCCTAAATCCTAGTACTAACCCACCTACCTTGAAATGGAAATTGACTCCGCAGAGCACCCCCATTCCGGTTGATGCAGGTATTATTGGACCAGCACTAAGCCCGGATGGTTCTATTTACATAGGTAATTCCCAAGGGATCTTTTATTGCATTGGTACTTCAGGAACGGTTAAATGGAAAGCTGATCTGGCAACTGGCTTAGGACCTACGGCAGATAAAGGTATACCTACCTGGCCCATAATCGGCAAGGATGGCACCATCTATGTCGGTTCTGTGGAGGCTCATAAAGTATTCGCCATAAACCCAACTAATGGTGCGGTTAAGTGGTCATATACCGCTGGTGGAGAAATATCTGAAGCGGCGCCAGCTATAGATTCTAATGGTATCCTCTATGTTGGCTCAGAAGATGGCTACCTATATGCCATTGGAGAGGACAACCCCCAGTCCGCTAATAACTCTCCCACATCCAACGCAGGAGCGGATCAGGTAGTAACCACCGGCTCTTCTGTTACTCTGGATGGTTCCAAAAGTAGCGACCCTGATGGAGATAAGCTCAGTTACAGTTGGTCCTTTATCTCCAGGCCATCAGGCAGCACTGCTTCTTTCTCTAATAATACTGTGGTCAACCCTAGCTTTACTGCCGATAAAGAGGGAATTTATGTTATTCAATTGATAGTTAATGACGGGAGTCTATCTAGCTCGCCTGATAATCTGGTTATCAATGCGGCTTCCAATGCTGCGGTATATATATCAACTGATAAGAGCAATTATCTTAAGGATGATACTTTAGGGCTGCAAGTAAGGGTCATTAATCCTAGCAAGAGTTCCACTGTAGCCGTGGATGCCTTTATTGGAATAGGGCTGCCGGATGGGCGCATCTTCTTCCTTGGCCCTTCCCTTAATCTCAAAGAAGCTGATCCTTCGAGCCCCCGGTCTTTTATACCTCTCGTGAGTAATCTTAATCTGCCTCCTAGCTTCATCTTCCCTACAGAAAAGGAGTCCGATGCCGACACTAATAATGATGGGATAAATGATAGCTACCGGCTTTTCAATGCCTCTTTAGCAGGTTTCCCTTCTGGCAACTATTATGCCTTTGCTGCCCTTGCAGAGCCAGGCTCTGTTCAGGCGGGTTCTCCTAAAATAGTCGGGGATATTAGTATCAGTTACGTCACCTATTCTGCGCAATAGCCGTGGGTAAATCGGTGCTTATCTGGGTCAAAAATGGAAATCCCTGGGCTATCAACCTATTCATCCGGGCCGGGTGGGGTACGGAGGAGTTTTTTATGGGATTGCAATTTTTTCTGCTGAAGGATTTTTTCTTTGGCGCGCTTGGAGCGTTTACGTTTTTGGCGGCGAATTTTCTCGCGGAGTTGTTGCTCGGCACTTAGTCTGCCCAATAGCTCATTTTCTATCTTCTCTACTATCAGGCGTCTGGCCAGGAACCGATTCAGGGTCTGAGAGCGCTCTCGTTGGACTTTGACTTCTATACCGCTAGGGATATGCTTCAAGTAGACACAAGTAGCTACTTTGTTAGTCTTTTGCCCGCCAGGACCGCTCGAGCGAATAAATTTTTCTACCAGGTCTTGCTCCCGCACACCTAGCTCTTCCATCTTCTCCTGTAATGCCTTTTCTTTTTGTATATTTACACCGAATTTCCGGGCATCCTTCATATTCTGCTTTGAAATGCTAATTGCTGATTTTGCATTGAAACGGATTTTTGTGCCTCTCTGTCCATCTGGGGTTTAAAACACCGGTCATACAAGTTGGGTTATTAATTCTGTTATATTGGTTAATCTTTCCAGATTAAGCAGATGTTCAATAGCTAGATCAATTTTTTCCTTTGGTAATATAGGGGAGGTATTATTACAGAACTTTGCTGCCAGCTCCTGATCACTCACCCGGGCCTTGTCCGGCCAGGGATTCCCTTTTTTCCAATTCCGCTCCTCGACGTACTTCCGGCCCCGGGCTATTACCTCAACTTTAGACAAGGGGCTCCTGGGGTCTTCAGCTAATGCCTTACCATATTCTGGATGTGCCTCTACCGAAATCTTCTTCATAAACTCCATTATTTGGGGATTATTGAGGGTAGCCGGGGCTTGCCATTCAGCACCGCTCTTCAGCCGGAAAGCGGCAGCCGCAAAGGGATATGGGGCACAGAACTGGGCATCTACATGGCTTTGCAGCTCATTCACCCCCCAGGCTGGCAAAGTCACCAGCGGATCAATGAATACCTCTATCTTCGCAATTTCTTCAGGTTGAAGATTATTTTCCTCCAGGATACTAATTACTTGTCTCTCGCTTAATTTTCAAATATCTATTTACAACTTTTATATCTTGTTAGCCATTTTATAAATTACCCTAAAATAGCGATTAAAAATGGCTAAAAAACAGAAAAGCCCTCTTGGAATAAGGATTTCAAGAGAGTATAATGCTTGAAAGTATTCACCCACGAGGTGAAAGCACAAACCTTAAACCCAAGAGGACTGAGAGATATGATACAACAAACTGTTTTACCTTTCAAGCTAGAGATGACAGATGAGGTATTAACACCCAGGGCGGGATTAGCCTTGATAGCAGAATACATGCATGGGCTTGGGTTACATCGGGACTTAGAGCAAGAGCTTCCCCGGCCTGGTAGTGGACGAGGCAGGCAAGGAGCAGGGTATGGCGAACCTATAATCCTGATGCATCCTGGAGGTGGCAGGCGCATAGAGGATCTGCGGATATTAGAGAGGGATAAGGGATTAAAGAAGCTCTTGAGGTATGAGGTTCCTTCAGTATCGGCCACGGGGGACTGGTTGCGCCGGATGGGGGATCCTGCTAAGGGGGCAAAAGGGCTTAGGGGGTTGGAGCATACCAAGGAGGCCTTTCGCCTGATTGTGATCAAAGAAAGAGAGCTACAGTTGAATTTATGGGGGGATAAACCCAAGGAACGTCATCATGCCGTAGCCACCAATTTAGCGGAGAAATGGGCTCCAGAGGAGGTTATGGAGTGGCACAATGGCCGAGGGAATGCAGAAAATTATATCAAAGAATCCAAGATCGGCTTTGGTTTAGAGACCCTGCCCTGTGGTCGGGTGCCCTCTGGGCGTTATGCCAATGCAGTGTGGTATCGCTTGGCCAGTATTGCCTACAATGTCTTGATTGGCTTTAAACGCTTGTGCTGCCCTCCAGAGTGGATGTATTATACGGTAGCAACCTTTCGCTGGAGGCTGTTTGAGACCGCAGCCCGGGTGGTTAAGCATGGCAGAAGGGTTATCCTTAAGATTGCTGGAGGCTGGGGGAGCTATACTCTATTCAGAGAGATTCGCGAGAACATCTTTGCGCTATATAAACCTGGATAGCCAGGGATATTTAACTAATGACCATTGGGATTCCCTGGGTAACAGAGGATACGTTTGTCTAAAAATAGCTCCTGTTTAGGGCGGCTAATAGCGATGGAGGTCTTCAAAGCAGTAATTAAGGTTAATTGATATAAATTATATGTCCTGAGGAAAAGGGAACCTGAGAGTTACATTCAAAATAACTCTGCTTAAAAAGCAATCGCTATTTTAGGGAATTATCAATTATTTGATAAAATGAGCGAGAGACAAGTAATAATATAACAATTTTTCTAACCGAATAAATCCATTTCATGCAAATGGAATGGATAGGGGGAAGATTTCTGATCTTATCGGCAGAATCAGTTCTTCATATAAATGCTTAAGTATCCCCTAAAAATAAAATCCTTACCAAGATTATCTGGATAAATTTTGATCCTGGGGTTATCATAAGTAAGTAGCAAACTAGGAGCAGCAACGTATTCCGGTTTGAGGTGGAGGCATTATGGTGCTAAGGGCGATAATATCCACCTGCCTTATCTTATCGGTAATTGTCTGTACTGATAGGTCAATTGTGCCAGCAAAAAATGGCGAATATGAGCCTGATCAGCTCTTGGTGAAATTTAAACCCCTAATTTCTCAAGAAGAGGTTGATAAAATTAATAATAAATTCGGGAGCAAAGTAATAAGATATATTGCTAAACAAAATCTCTACCTGATTGAGATCTCAGAGGATACATCTGTCGAAGACATGATAAATAAATATCAGCAATTACCCGAGGTAGAATATGCCGAACCTAACTACCTGATCAAATTGCCCTGAAAATTTTTTAAATTTAATTAATGAACCAGCTCAATCTGTTGTTCTCTTTAGCCAATCATGGGACTATATTTTTATGGGTCTATTAAAAAATGCTAGCGCCAGTATTATGGGTGTAAAAAAAGGGATAATTTCGACGATTAAGAATTCACATGGGAAAATATTTTCCCATATTGAGAAAAAAAATACATAGAAATATTCTTCCCCTCCTTTTCCCTTAATGCTAAAAATCCTTGAAAAATCAATACTTATTTCTCAAAGATGTTGTTGGCACATTTATTGCTAATATTATGAATGGCTCCAGAATTCAAGCAGACTGATGACTAGGTTTGGAATCATAATTTATTAGCATAGTCACTGAAAGATCCCTAAGAGACCGAGACTAAGTAGATCGGAAGTGATGAAGCACATGGCGATGGATGGCTTGAAGATTTCGCATTTGGTAATTTTCAACCCCTGAATGTTGTTTAAAGTCTTTGATCATCTGTTCACTCTTCCGTTTTTCTCCAACAACTGCTACCAAGGCTTTCTGAGGGCTTTAGTGACTCCGAACATCCCAAAGATTCTTCCCTGGAGAGAAGTGATTCTGGAGGGAAATTTTGCACCCGGGGGTTTCAAGGTGAAAAGGGTAGGTTTAATTACTTATTATTCTTTTACCCAAGCTGAGAAAATATGCGATTTTTATAAACGAAGGGGTACAAAATGGGACTGAGGTTTATTACCCTTTCTTTTCTATGTCTTAGCGTGGCTATGGGAGGGTTTTTTGGATGTGCGGGGTCTAAAGGTAAGGCCTCGTATGAAACTAATGGCTTAATTACTCCCTTGAATAAGAACAAATATATTCTTGGGATAGGAGACGTGGTTGATGTCCTCTATTTTAGAGATTACAGTAAAGGCGACCCATACTACCGCCTGAATGTGAAAGATGAGATAGAAGTAATTTCGTCTTCCCACCCTGATATAAACTGCAAAGTAGCGATGAGGCCGGATGGAAAAGTATATCTTCAAAGAATAGGGGAAGTAGTGCTTCTAGGTCTTACCCCTATCGAAGCATCGAATTATCTTGAGAATAAATATTCCTACACCCTCAAAAATCCTGAAATTTCAGTGAGTGTCACAAGATTTCATACACCTCTGGACGAGATGTTTGTGTCGCTGGAAAGTGAAGAATCAAAGCAGCGAACAAGGGCTATTATTAGAGCAGATGGGTATCTTAACCTGCCCATGATTGGCGACATAAAAGCAGCGGGACTGACTGTTGAAGAGCTCAATAATGAGATTTCCAGTAAATATTCTAGCCGGTTCCCTAGCCTTGGTACAACGGTGATTTTAACTGGTGCCGAAAGCCGTCAGGTATTGGTTCTCGGCGAGGTTGAAAAGCCGGGTATATATCCCATGCCCAGGTATGTTGGAGCATTGCAGGCTGTTAGCTTTGCTGGAGGATACAAGGATTCGGCCAAGCTGAAAAGTGTTTTGTTAATTCGGAAAGGGAGGGATGGCAAGCCTTTGCCCATGAGGGTGGATCTTAGCGAAGTCCTCTCGAGTGGTGATATAACCAAAGATGTGCCTCTTCAGCCGTATGACGTGGTATATGTGCCCAAAACTACCATAAATAAAGTGAACATTTTTGTTGAGCAATATATTTATAAATTTCTCCCGCCAAATCTTGGTGTGGGGTTTTCTTTTCTTCTCAATGATAATGATTAAAGGATTTGAGAATGGCTAATGAAATTAGGGATGCTCAGCTTTCAACAAGGGATTTGTTATATGTGATTTTTAAAAGAAAGCATACCCTTTTAGGTTTTGGGCTATCACTCATTGCTGCGGCCTATGCCGCCCTTTCGATAATGACGCCTAGATATCTTGTAACCTCTTCAATTTATGTAGAGCGAGAAGGGAAAGTAAGGGCCTCCATTTCACCTGAAGCTGGCCGTTTAATGTTGAAGGAGAGGGAGGAGGAAATCAACTCCGAGATCGAGATAATAAAAAGCCACCCTGTGCTTGAGAAGATGGCAAGAGTTCATCCTGACTTGGAGGATATATTGAATCGTGACCCATCTGCCTTCCGCAGGGCTGTTAAGTATGTGATCGGTATGCCATTGAGGTTGTACTCAGAGGTTAAGAGAGTCTCGAGAGAGCGCCTTTATATTTCCGGCCTGATTCGCAGGCCGAGTCCCGAGGAGATAGCCTTTTTTGATTTGGAGAACAGGATTGAATTGCTGAAAAATAAGAAGTTTCTCAGGGTTGAACCTGTAAGGGACTCAGACATTATCGAGTTAAAACTTTACTCAGCGAACCCAAACAAGGCGCTCCCGGTTGTGGATGACCTCGTCAACTATTATATAGCTCATAGGCTTCAGGTAGAACAGCTACCAAAAGCAAGGAGTTTCTTCGATGAACAAATAGAATTCTCCCGGCAGAAGCTAGATGAGCTCAGGGCAAGGCTTAGCGATTATCAAAAAAAAGAGGGTATGATTTCTTATGAGAAGCAGGAGGCGCTTCTCTTAGAGAAATATTCCAACTTCGACCGGGCTTACACCACAGTGAATAAAGATATAGTGAGCAAGGAAGCAAAGTTGATGAAGATGAAAGAACTCTTGCAAACCAACCGAGAAATAGCTATCCCCTCCCTCGATATCCTCCAAATGCGTTCGGTAGATAAGATTTATTCAAAGCTTGTGGAGCTGAAAGTAGTTCGTGCTAACCTCAGCGCAAAATATACGGCTGAGGATAGGCTGATGCAAGATAATATGTTTGAGATTAGAGAAATTGAGAGGAAATTGAGGGAAGAGGTTTTTGGGATGATCCGGCTGCACGAAAGTTCGCTGGCTACCTTAAAGGCTGAAAAAAAGGCACTTGAGGGGACACTGGCCGAATTGAGTGGGGAGCTTGGGGAGTTGCCTCATAAAAGGGATAATATAAAGAAGCTTGAGCAAGCTGTTGGGGAAGAAGAAAATACCTTATCACTCCTCATAAAGAAAAGGGATGAGGAAAGGGTCTCGGCCGCTAAAGACAAGAGGGTTATAAACCTGAGAATTGTTAGCCCTGCTTCATTCAAGATCCATCCCGTAAAACCCATGAAAAAGTTATATTTTTATATCGCTGTTGTGGCAGCGTTATTCGGGTCTTTCGCCCTGATATACACCCTCGAGTATATGGACCATACCATTAAGAAAAGTGAGGATGTGAGTCAATATCTCGGTTTGCCTACACTCGGCTCGGTGCCAGAGGTTTGAAGAAAAGGTTGATGTAATAAGAGCGTGATTAAAACCAACCAAGGGGTTTTGGAATCCAGTTAGAAAGGGTTATGTTTGAAAGTTTGGAGGGAAGATAACGTATTTTTCAAATCTAATCTCATCAAAGAGAGAGGCTTTACTAACCGAACAAAAAAGCATCGCTTACCGGAAGGGATAAATGATGCCATGGAAAGGATCAGCAAAAACCTTATTCTTAATTTGCCCGAAAGTGAAGGGAAGGCCTATCTAATGTGCAGCGCTTTAAGGTATGAGGGGTGTTCTACCATAGCATGTTCTCTCGCTCGCATTCTGGCCCTATCTCTGAACAAATCGGTAGTAATAGTTGATGCTAATTTGAGATCCCCTTCTGTTCATGAATTCTTTGACCTCCCGAGAGCGGACGGCCTTGCCGATGTGTTATCCGGTGAAGTGGAACCTTGGGCATCCATAAAAAAAACAGGTGTGGAAAATCTCTTTGTTGTTACAAGCGGCAACCCTTCTACAAGCGGGGAGAGTATTTTTGAAACAAAAAAAATTCTGGACTACCTATCCTATCTCCGTACTAAACACCAATTTTTGATTATTGATTCAGCGTCAATCTTAATGTATTCGGATTCCCTTGGTCTAGCCAGGTATATGGATGGAGTCATCTTGGTGGTGGAGTCTGAACGGATTAGAAGAGAGGTGGCCTTAAAAGCGAAGGAAAGTTTACAAACAGTGGGAGCACGCATTGTTGGCGTGGTGATAAATAAGAGGCGACACTATATCCCTGAATCCATATATCGAAGGCTAATATGAGTAAAGGAAGAGGGCTATGAAAGCGGTGATAATTTTTGGAGGCTTGGGAACAGATTTGCCAATCAAACCAAATTACCCAAAGATAATGCTCCCTCTTGGAACGAAACCTTTTATAGCGCATAATATCGAGTTCTTGAAAAAGTCCGGAATAAAAGAGATATTATTCTGCCTTAATGAGGGACAGCGGACTATAGCGGATTATCTGGGGGATGGGTCCGTCTTTGGGGTTAGGATTTCTTATTTTTGGGCGCCATATCTCATGGGAACTGCGGGCTCCTTACAAAATGCTCGTAGTTATCTCTCCAAAGAACCCTTCTTGGTAGTCGAGGGTTCTACCCTCCTTAATTTCGACCTAAAGAGTCTGGTAGAGTTCCATCAGAGAAAGTCTGCCATGGCTACGGTTGGAGTAATAAACTATGATACAGAGCTTGGGCAAAAAGAAAATTGGATAATTTCCGAAGATGGCAGGATGCTTGATATCTATCGTGCCCATAAATCAAAGGAGAGGCGGAGACAGGTCGAAAGCTATGGATTATATCTCTTTGAACCGACTGTGCTGGATTATATCGAGGGTGGGCGATACTTTGATATTAAAGAGCAGTTGCTCCCCCTCCTTCAAAAGAGCGGTCATTCAATATGGGTATGGAAGATAAATGGTGCGTGCAGAAAGCTTATAACCCTGAATGACTATGTGTCTATAAACTGGGAGATGCTCCGGAATGCCAAGCCGGATGATTTCCAACCTTATAGAGAACTAAGGAGCAAGGTCTGGGTCGGTGAGAATTCCACCATATCTTCCTCGGCATTCATTTTGGGGCCGTTAATTATAGGCCCGAATAGCCACATCGATAATAAGGCCGTGATTATTGGCCCTTCTGTCATTAGGGATGGATCTTATGTTGCTCCTGATGCCGAGGTAATTGCAAGCCTTATTATGCCAGGCTCCGTTGTTTCACAAAAAGCTAGAGTGGAGAATTCGGTTCTGGCAGAAGGTACGCGGGTCCCACCGGGAACATACCTAAACAATACAGTGTATTTGGATAATGGTTCGCGGATCGGTGTATTATCTCTAGATTCCGTGAACTCTGGGCTAACTTTATCTATTGACCCAACGCATTTACTCATAAAGAGAATTTTCACGGGACTTTACACGGTCATGAAGCTTGCCATTGACAAGATCGTATCAGGGGTGGGACTTCTTATATTTTTCCCCTTATTTCTGGTAATAGGGCTTGCCATAAAAATTGAATCCTCGGGCCCTGTGTTCTTTACCCAGATCAGATGTGGAGAAGGGGGGCGGGAGTTCAAATTATATAAGTTTCGCTCTATGGTCGAAAATGCCGAGCATCTTAAATTATCCCTTAGGCATATGAATGAAGTGGATGGTCCAATGTTTAAAATCGAAGATGATCCAAGGTTCACTAAGGTTGGGAAGGTAATCAACAAAACCGGTCTAGATGAGCTTCCCCAGTTATTTAATGTGCTCAGGGGAGATATGAGCCTTGTTGGGCCACGCCCCTTACCCATGGAAGAGATGGGTTTAAATCCAAGATGGAGAGATATCAGGTTAAAGGTTAAACCCGGAATTACAGGCCTGTGGCAGATGTATGGACGAATAAATAGGTCCTTTCATGCGTGGCTACAGGCTGATCCAGACTATGTGAAAAACAGGTCCCTTATGCTCGATTTGAAAATTATCGGAAAAACTATACTGCTGATAATAAATCTGATAATAAAGAATATAGCTTCTATATTTATTCCTGGGAAGTGAACATGAAGATAACGCTTATATCTCCCGGGACTTTTCATTCTTTTTCCATCAGGGCATTATCATCTTATTTAAAAAGAAATGGGCATGAAGTTTATCTAATTTTTTCCCCCGACCCACGCTCCCCCCTAACAGTGAAAGTTCTTGATAGCATTGCTGCCATTGCCAGAGGCTCGGGCCTGGTGGGAATTTCTGTGATGACCAATTGGCTGATGAGGGCAAGGACCATTACTGATTATCTCCATGAACATTCTAATATGCCAGTACTCTGGGGAGGTGTTCACCCAACTGTTAGACCGGATGAATGCCTCAAATATGCGGATATTATCTGTGTGGGTGAAGGGGAAGAAGCCCTGAGCGAATTGTCATCAAGAATAGAAAAAGGAGCCCCATGGGAAGATGTCAGAAACATTGGATTTAGAGCAGGTGATGGGATCAGAGTTAATCCGCCAAGGCCACTTATAGAGGACCTGGACTCGCTTCCATTTTTGGATTACGATATTGATGGCCACTATATTTATGAGGCTAAAGGCATAATGGAGGTGGACCCAAAGTTATTAAAAAAACATCAATCCACCACATACCTGATTATGTCATCGAGGGGATGCAGGTTCCGATGTACCTACTGCTGTAACGATTTTTATAAAAGTATGACACAAACAAGTTTTAAAGTAAGGATGAGAAGCATCGGTAACATTATAGGTGAATTATTGAGAATCAA
>Ga0156295_1165_pt2 | contig 12027 bp, 6 predicted proteins | sample RifCSPlowO2_12_FD_107943 | JGI IMG/M metagenome (GOLD analysis project Ga0156295, IMG submission 107943) | Nitrospinae bacterium RIFCSPLOWO2_12_FULL_45_22 | reverse complement strand
CGGTTACTAGGGTCTGTTTCTAAGATAATTTCTTTGTCCGGATATAAGAAATGTAAATTGAGGGAATGGGTGCCGGGGAAAGTGTTAATCAAACTCTTCAGTCTAAGTAACGAATCCCTGGTTAATAACTGGCTAGAGAGTTTTATATGCATCCGGTTTTTCTTTTCCCGGGGTAACTCTGCCAGGGGGATCAACTTTTCTGCAATAATAGCTGGTTTATCATTACCGTTCCTCAATTTGCCCTGGACCAGGATCGGCTCATCCCCTTCCAAATATTGGTAATTATCTCGATAGTATGGAGGGAAGAGCAGTACTTCTAGAGTGCCATAGAGGTCTTCCAGGGAAAATTTAGACCATACCTCACCCTTCTTGTTGGTCTGGGTCTTTATCTTATTTACCACACCAACGAGGCGTATAACTTGACCATTCTGACTGCTTTGATAGTTCTGGCTATTAATATTATATTGCCGAAGGAGGTTTTGGTAAGGGTCTAAGGGGTGGCCGCTAAAATAGAGCCCCAGGGCTTCTTTCTCATAAGCAAGCAATTCTTTTCTGTCCCATTCTGGTAACTGGATGCCGCCTGTTTCTGTAGTTAGCTCACCACTCTCACCGGGTAAGGAGGTAAATAGGCTTATTTGCCCGCTCTTCTTGGCCTTCTGACGTCTTTGGGCAGCTTCTAAATACTTATCCAGGTTAGCCATCATCTGGCTGCGGGACTCCCCTAAACCATCACCGGCCCCAGCTTTTATCAGGCTTTCAATTACCCGCCGGCTTACATTTCTGCTACTGACCTTTTGGCAAAAATCAGATAGAGAAGAGAACATCCCTTTATGGGTTCTGGCCTTAACCACAGCCTCGATAGCGCCATCGCCCACATTCTTAATGGCCCCCAGGGCAAACCTTATATTACTATTTTCTCTGGCAAAATCTCTATAGCTGGTATTGATATTGGGGGGTAATACCTGGATGCTCATCTCTCGGCATTCTTCTAGATAGCTTCTAACCCGATCACTATTCTCCATCTCGCTGCTCATCAGGGCAGCCATAAATTCTCCCGGGTAATGAGTTTTCAGATAAGCGGTTCGATAAGCAATCAGGGCATAAGCGGCGCTGTGGGACTTATTAAACCCATAACCAGCAAAATATTCCATTAAATCAAAAATCCTTTCTGCCTTCCCTTTGGGTATCTTATTAGCCAGGGCTCCTTGGATAAATCTCTCGCGCTGCTCAGCCATAACATCGGCCTTTTTCTTGCCCATAGCCCGCCTTAATATATCGGCAGCCCCTAAGCTGAAGCCAGCTAAAGTACTGGCAATCTGCATGACCTGTTCCTGGTACAGGATCACGCCATAAGTCTCTCTTAGGATCGGTTCTAGCTGGCGTAATTCGTAATTTATAGTGCCTTTACCGTGCCTTCGCTTGATAAAATCCTCTACCATACCACTACCCAGGGGCCCGGGGCGATAAAGGGCCACTAAGGCAATAATGTCTTCAAAGGATTGGGCCTTAAGCTTCTTCAGAAGCTCTCGCATACCCCCACTCTCCAACTGGAAGATGCCCACGGTTTTAGCCTCGGCCAGAGACTGGTAAGTAGCTGGATCGTCTAATGGGATATCTTCTATAGCTATCTCTTTCCCCTGGTTCTCTTTGACCGCCCTTAAGGTGTTTTGGATGACGGTGAGGGTTCTTAGGCCCAGAAAATCCATTTTAAGGAGTCCAAGGTCTTCAATATCGTCCATAGCAAACTGGGTAGTTATCTCACCTTTATTCCCCCGGAATAAAGGCAAGTATTCCGTTAAGGGGGCGGGCGATATCACTACCCCGGCTGCATGGGTAGAGGCATGCCTGGGGAGTCCCTCCAGGGTTTTGGCCGTATCTAGCAATAGTTGAACATTGCTATCCTGTTGCTGCAACTCTTTCAATCTAGGTTCTTCTTCCAGGGTTTCTTCCAGGGTTATATTGAGCCGGTTAGGGACCAGCTTGGCAATCTTATCCACATCAGCATAAGGCAGGCCCATTACCCGCCCTACATCACGAATAACACCCCTGGCCATCATAGTCCCAAAGGTTATGATCTGGGCAACATTCTCTGCTCCATATTTATGGATGACGTAATTTATTACCTCGTCACGGCGCTCCATACAAAAGTCTATATCAATATCGGGCAAGGATATCCGCTCAGGGTTTAAGAACCGCTCGAAGAGCAAGCCGTACTTTATGGGGTCCAGCTCGGTAATTCCCAAGGCATAGGCGACTAAACTGCCGGCTGCCGAGCCCCGGCCCGGTCCTACGGCGATATCCTTAGTCTGGGCATAATCAATAAAATCCCACACTATCAGGAAATAGCCGCTATAGTTCATATTCTTTATAATATCTAGCTCCCTTTTTAACCGCTCCCAATAAGCCTTTTCTAACTCTACAGTTACCGGTCTGGCTTCTAGTCGCCTTTGTAGACCCTTTTGGGCTAACTCCTCCAGATAGCTATCCAGGGTATAGCCCTGGGGTGGTTGATAGTGAGGCAGGTGGATTTCATCAAATTTGAGTTCCAACTGGCACCGCTCTGCAATATCAATAGTATTGTACAAGGCGACAGGGACCTCAGCAAAAAGGGCCTCCATCTCTTCTGGGGAGCGGAAATAGAATTGGTCAGAAGAAAACCTCAGCCGATCTTTATCTCTCAATGACTTGCCGGTTTGGATACATAGGAGTATATCATGGGCCTGGGTATCTGCCCGGTCCAGGTAATGGCAATCGTTAGTAGCAACTAACGGGAGGGTTAACTGTTTACTCAGCCCGATCACAGCCTGATTGATCTTGCCTTGTCCCTCCAATCCCTGGTCCTGGACCTCTAGATAAAATCCCTCTCCTCCCATAATATCTTTAAATGTAGCGGCTGCTTCTCGGGCCTTCCCTTCCTGCCCTTGGGCCAGCAGAACCGGTATCTCGCCTTTCAGGCAACTACTCAGGGCGATCAACCCGCGGGAATGCTGGGCCAGGACCTCTTTGTCTATCCGGGGCCGATAATAGAACCCTTCTAGATAACCTATACTGACCAGCTTGATAAGGTTCTTATACCCTTCCCCATTGGTAGCCAGCAGTATCAGGTGATAAGAGGCATCAGCAATACCCTGGGAGGAGGCTTTTTGCTGCCGATTCTCTGGGGCGACATATACCTCACAACCAATAATGGGCTTAATCCCATATTGCCGGGCTAGCTTATAAAACTTTATCGCCCCAAACATATTGCCATGGTCAGTAATAGCCAGGGCGGGCATTTGGTACTTATTAGCCCTTTCCATTAATGGTTTTAACCTGATGGCCCCATCTAATAGACTATACTCGGTATGATTATGCAGATGAATAAACGTGTTGTTCTTCATCACCTCACTCCCATTCGATGGTGCTAGGTGGTTTAGAGCTTATATCATATACTACCCGGTTGACTCCTTTTATCTCGTTAATGATACGATTGGAGGTCTTTTCCAGGAAAGTATGGGGCAGTTTAGCCCAATCGGCCGTCATCCCATCCAGGCTGGTAACTGCCCTCAGGGCTACAACATTCTCATAAGTCCTCTCATCACCCATTACTCCTACAGTCTTTATCGGCAGCAGGATAGCAAAGGCTTGCCAGACCTGATCATAAAGCCCTGACTGGTGCAGTTCCTCTAAGAAGATAGCATCGGCTTGCCTCAAGGTATCTAACCGCTCGGGTGTTATCTCACCAGTGATCCGTACCGCTAAACCAGGACCCGGGAAGGGATGTCGCTCCAATACCCTGGCAGGCAAGCCCAACTCCTTGCCTAACTCCCGCACCTCGTCTTTAAACAACTCCCTCAAGGGTTCCAGGAGTTTTAATTCCATCGCTTCTGGGAGCCCTCCCACATTATGGTGGCTCTTGATTGTGGCCGATGGGCCTTTGTAGGATATGCTCTCAATAACATCGGGATAGAGGGTACCCTGCACCAGATATTCGATGGCCCCCAATCGGTCAGCCTCTTCTTCAAAAACCGATATGAATTCTCGGCCAATAACCTTACGTTTCTCTTCGGGGTCTATTACCCCGTTAAGTTTTTCTAGAAACCTTTCTGCCGTATCTCTAAATATCAACTCTCCAGTGAAATTGTCCTTAAAGGTCTCTAAGACCCTTTGTGCCTCTCCTGCTCGCAACAGGCCATTGTCTACAAAGATGCAGCGAGACCGAGACCCTATGGCCCTCTGGAGCAGGGCTGCGGCTACCGTAGAATCCACCCCACCACTCAAGGCGCAAAGCACCTGGGCCTTACCCATTTCACTTCGGATCTTTTTTACCGAATACTCAATGAAAGATTGCATATTCCAGAGGGGTGAGCAGTGGCAGACCTGAAAGAGGAAGTTTTTTATGATCTGGGTACCGTTCTGGGTATGCACTACCTCGGGATGAAATTGTAAGCCAAAAAGCCGGCCATCCACGCTCCTCATGGCCGCAGTGGGACAATTTTCTGTATGGGCAATGGTTTGGAAATGATCAGGCAATTCCACCACAGTATCGCCATGACTCATCCAGACGGTAAGGGCTTCTACTCCTAATCCCTGAAATAAATCCTGACCATCAGCAATTATCAACTGGGTACGGCCGTATTCCCTCATGGGTGAAGGGACTACTTTCCCCCCCAGCAAATGGGCCATTAACTGCATACCATAACAAATACCTAAAACCGGTATATTGAGCGCAAAGAGTTCTTTAGGACAACTAGGGGCCTTTGGGTTATACACACTGGCTGGGCCACCAGAAAGGATCAAACCCGAGGGGTGTAAATGCTCTATTTCCTCCAGGGGAATAAAAAAGGGAACAATCTCACAGTATACTCTTAGTTCCCTAACCCGCCGGGCGATAAGTTGCGTATACTGCGAGCCAAAATCTAGAATCAGGACCTTCCCCTTGTGAATATCTAAACTCTTCACCCTGTGCCTCTCTAAAGGATACCTATATTCTTAAGTATCTCCGCAAATCCCGGCTCTTGTTTGGCATATTCTCTAAGGGCCCTTTTTAGATCCTCTTCTTCTCTCTCCAGCTTCCCAATCCTATCCATTGCCGGTTTTAATGCAGTCCTTCTGTCCCATACTACAAAACCAATAAGGCCAAATATACCAGCTATCATTATATACATTAGATTTTCCAGGCTATCTATCCTTTGACTTAAGCTTTTCTCTACGCTATCTATCCTCTTATCCAGGCTATCTATCCTTTGACTTAAGCTTTTCTCTACGCTATCTATCCTCTTATCCAGGCCATCTATCCTTTGACTTAAGCTTTTCTCTATGCCATCTATCCTCTTATCTAGGCTATCTATCCTCTTATCCAGGCCATCTATCTTTTGAGACAGGACTTTTATATCAGCCCTTATTGCGGCAAGGCCCTCAATTATCTCCCGATCAGAAATCCGGGGAGCTACCTCGACGGCAAAGCCCCTGGTTAGATTCACTAACAACATAATGGTAGCTATCAATGTGAGTCTAATTGCTCTGTTCATCTCCCCCTCCGTTTACCTACCTAAAAAAATGGAAGTCGTACCCGTTCACCGCCTAGGGCGCAAAGCCTGCTCAGATGGGACACAAAAAAATTAAGCGGTGAACGTTTACGTTTAGTCCTTCAGGTATTCTCGTTGATAATTAGGGGCTTCTTTGGTAATAATCACGTCATGAACATGGCTCTCTCGTAATCCGGCCGAGGTTATTCGGATAAATCTGCCATTTTTTCTTAGCCCTTCGATAGTATGACAGCCACAGTAGCCCATACCGGCCTTCAGACCACCGATAAGCTGATAAACACTGGCAGATAATGGCCCTTTAAACGGGATTCGCCCCTCTACTCCTTCCGGTACCAGTTTTACCTCTGGCAATGCCTCTTCCTGGAAATAGCGGTCCCGGCTCCCTTCTTCCATAGCTCCAATAGAGCCCATCCCTCGATAAACTTTATAAACCCGGCCCTGAAAGAGGACTTCTTCCCCTGGGCTCTCGAGGGTACCAGCAAACAGACTCCCAATCATAACCGCATGAGCTCCTGACGCAATGGCCTTGGTTATATCCCCGGAATATTTTATCCCGCCATCAGCAATGATCGGTACCTCATAACGCTCGGCTACCTTGGCACAATCGGCAATGGCACTTATTTGCGGGACACCCACACCAGCAATTATACGGGTAGTACAGATAGAACCCGGCCCGATCCCTACCTTTATCGCATCAGCGCCAGCCCGGATGAGGTCCTGGGTAGCCTCTGCGGTAGCTACATTACCAGCAATAACCGGCGTATCAGGATACTCACTCCTTATGGCTTCTACTGTTTTTAGGACGGATAATGCGTGACCATGAGCAGTATCAACTGCTATCACATCAACACCAGCTTGTACCAGGGCTTTTACCCTCTCTAGTCTATCCGCGGAAGCTCCTACGGCTGCTCCAACCCGCAGTCTGCCTAATGGGTCTTTACAGGCATTAGGATATTTCTTCCGCTTCTCAATATCCTTTACTGTTATCAATCCTTTGAGGTTAAAATCCTTATCAACCACTGGGAGCTTTTCTATCCTGTTTTTATGGAGTATGGCCTGGGCCTCTTCCAGCGTTGTACCAATCGGTACTGTAACAAGATTATCCTTTGTCATCAGGTCTGCCACTTTCTTATCCAGATTGGTCTCAAAGCGCAAGTCCCTGTTAGTAAGAATACCCACTAATTTGCTCCCCTCGGTTATAGGTACCCCTGAGATCCGATACCGTTTAATTATGTCCAGGGCTTCACTGATCCTCTGGTTAGGGGACATGGTTATAGGATTAACGATCATACCACTCTCGGAGCGCTTGACACTATCTACCTCACTAGCCTGCTTCTCGATAGATAAGTTCCTATGGATAATCCCTATACCGCCCTCCTGGGCTAAGGCAATAGCCAGCCGCGCCTCGGTCACGGTATCCATAGCGGCACTCACCAAGGGGATATTTAACTTTATCTTTCTGGTCAAGTAGGTAGATACATCGGTATCCCGCGGAAGGACCGTGGATTTAGCTGGCAGCAAGAGCACATCATCAAAGGTAAAACATTCTGGGGGAGTTCCCTCTAACATCATTTCTCCTTTGTCAGGTATCAGGAGTCGGGGGTCAGGGGTTAGTGGTATGAATTAATCCTTGAATACTGATCCCCGATCCCTGACTAATTATGTCGCATAAATTTCTTCTTGATATCCTCAATGGGCAGGCTTTGTATAATAGGCCTGCCATGAGGGCAGGTATGGGAAGGCCCCAGGGCCCTAAGCTGCCGGATAAGGGTCTCCATTTCCCTGGGTTGAAGCGGTTCATGGGCCTTCACCGCGGCATGGCATGCTATTACCATCATCATCTCTTCTACGGATTCTTCTAAAGACTTTAACTTGCCTGTCTCGGCTAGTTTATCAAGCATATCCCGGATAACCTGTTTATAATCTTTTCCTACCAGCATAGCCGGTATAGTACGGATTATGAAGATATTTTCACCAAATGGTTCTAGATGGAAGCCTAGCTTCTCAAAATCTCTTAAATGCTGTTCCAGCAAGAGCATCTCTGCCTTTGTCAGGCTAATGCTTTCCCTGATAAGGAGTTCTTGACTCTTATGGCTTTTACCTAAGTTTTGTCTCAATTCTTCAAAGATTATTCTTTCGTGGGCACCATGTTGATCAATTACCAGCACTGCATTCCGGTTCTCGATAAGGATAAAAGAGTTCTGGATCTGGCCGATAGGAATCCAGGGGTCTTGCCAGGCAAAGGACGAGGAGGGGAAGAGTTGTTCCGGAAAGGTCCGGGGGCTGGTCTTTTTTCCTACATTTTCATTGATCGGGCTGAGGGTTCCAAATCTTTTCGCCGGCCTTTCCCCCTGTGCTTTTGCTACTTGATGCCTTTCTTCAGTAGCAGCCTGATCGGGTGGAATACTTATTTGAGGCAGACCAATCCCCTTTTTGCTCTGGTCCCATAGGGTCTTTCTGATACCCTCTAGTAAGAGGGCATAGATTTCCCTCTCTCGCCTCAGGCGTACCTCTATCTTTGTTGGGTGGACGTTGCAATCTACCAGGGCTGGCTCTAAGCTGATAAATAAAAAGACTGCCGGGTATTTTTCTTTGGGCAAATAGGTGTGATAGGCATCGCTGATGCTTTGTTGAATAATTTTGCTCCTTACACCGCGGCTATTCAGGTAGATATATTGATATTTTCGGCTGCTGTGCTGGAAACTAGGCGGTGAGATAAAGCCTGTAGCTTCAAGCAAAGAAGGGTGGGATATTTCTATAGGGATCAGACACCGGCTAAAATCCAGGCCAAAAAGGGAGACCAGGCGAGTGAGATAGTCATTAGTGCTGGGTAGCTGGATAAGAGGACGTTGTTCATGATTAAGTTTAAAAGAGATAGTGGGCCGGGCTAAAGCTTGCTGGGTAATTATCTGACAGATATGGCCTAGTTCAGTAGAGTCAGTTTTGAGGAATTTTAACCGGGCCGGGGTATTGAAAAATAAATTCCGTACCTCTAGAGTAGTCCCTTGCGGGAACCCAATTTCTTCCACCTTTTTAATCCTTCCGCCCTCGAGTTCCACATAGACCCCGGCACCCTCTTTGTCACCGCAAGTCCGGAGCTTAATACGCGATACCGAAGCAATACTCGGCAGGGCCTCTCCCCGAAACCCTAAACTGTTTATAGCATGTAGATCTTCCACTGATTTTATCTTGCTGGTAGCATGCCGCTCAAAAGCCAATAGGGCATCATCCCGCTCCATACCCTCCCCATTATCTTCCACCCGGATTAAATGTTTACCGCTCCCTCTCACTTCTATAAAAAGGTTCTTCGCCCGGGCATCTATGGAATTTTCCACTAATTCTTTTATTACTGAAGCAGGCCTTTCTATTACTTCTCCGGCAGCAATCTTATTGGCCAGGTCTTCAGGCAGGATCTTTATCCTTGGGGCCATTGAGTTCCTAAAATGTAGCTAAATATAGGAATTTATAACACTTTAACCTGGTTTTTAATTCTATCAGGAGCAATGGGGTGAGTCAAGTTAAACTTGGAGTCAAACTTGGAGGGGTTTAAAGGTGTCAATGTCAAATTAACGCAGGCTAAAGCCTGCCACTACCCCAAAACCGCATTGATAAAATGAAAATTCCTATGCTATCAAGTTGACTCCCCTCGTGCTCATTAAGTATAATTCCCTAAGCCAATCCATAAAGGGTAAGGTTATAAGAAGGTTATTTAGGGAACAGGAGCCGGTTGATCCTTGACCCCGGGGAACTGTTACCCGATATTATCTTAACTCATGATAGACTCTATTTATGCTATAAATAACCTCTCGCCAGGAGAAAAAGAGAGGATATATAAGATATTAATCCCCCATGAGGTGTTCTTACGCTACCAAATAGACCCTGATACCTTGAAAGGTAATGATGGCGAACGGCTGGTAAGGATCCACTGCACTAGTGGCCTGCATTTCATGCGGATAGAATTGAAGCGCAAGCTAGATGATCGAGACCCCGTTTTTAGCCTTGATCTGTCTGATACACGCTCCCACCAGATAGAACTCTCCTTTATAATTATTAACGACGTAGAGTCTGAGCGATTTAATATAGATATTGACGACGAGGGCAGGGATACTTATTTTGGCACCTACCGCCGAAATCTAAAAGAAGAAGAACGGGCCATGAAGGCAGGTCTAGGCCCTGGTCAGGTTCGCAAGGGCCTAAGGATGATAGGTAAGTTCTTTCCCCGGATGGAGGAGTTTGTCACCCGCTTAGACAAAAAGCTCTATGTACTAGAGCCCTTGACCTACCATAGCACCCTTTTTTACGAGAAATATGGCTTTGGCTACTCAAGGGGGCGAAGGTATATGGAGGAAATCCATCAGGGCTTTTCCCCAGGAGGTATCCCCTATAACCGGCTGGATGACTCTTCGCCCTTTAGGCGAAGGGGGGCCGAGAAGACCTTCCGGGGCAGGAGCTGGGCTATCCATGATGGTATCCTGGGTAAACCCTGGGAACCGCCCACCATGTTTAAAACCCTGGGTAAACATGCTGCGGTATGTACTTTCCCTGATGGTCTTTATTAGCCAGCCCTTAGATGGCAAGCTACATAATGACCTTGGTCCAGGCTCTTCAACCGAGGCTCTTGCCTGTTACACGGCTCAAAGGCATAGGGACAGCGGGGGTGAAAATAGCAACCAGGCGGGGGATTAATCGGGCTGGGTGGTTCGCCAGTTAAGATAATCTTTTTCTTTTTCTCGGTTGGGTCAGGCCAGGGTATTGATGCTAATAGTATCTCTGTATAGGGGTGCTGGGGAGAGGTATAGATATCCTCAACCGGCCCAACTTCTACTATCTTACCCAAATACATTACTGCCACCCGGTGGCTTATATGCCCCACAATCCTCAGGTCATGGGTAATAATGATATAAGCCAGATCAAGGTCCTCTTGTAAGTCCTGCAGCAAATTGATAATCTGGGCCTGGATAGAAACATCGAGGGCTGATATGGGCTCATCAGCTATGATCAAATCTGGCATAGTAGCTAGGGCCCGGGCAATGGCTATCCGCTGCCGCTGACCACCACTGAATTCATGGGGATAGCGCTTCATATAAGCCGGTTGTAGGCCCACCCGCTCTAAGAGAGCGGCTACCCGCTCTTGCTGTTGAAGCCGGTTCCCGACCCTATGGATGACCAGCGGTTCCCGCACAATATCTCCTACCAGCATCCGGGGGTTTAAGGAAGCATAAGGGTCCTGGAAAATAAGCTGTATATGGCGCCGCAGTTGCCTTATCTCCTTTTTGGACAGAAGGTCTAGGTCCATTTGACGATATAATATCTGCCCCTGGTTTTTTGGTAAGATAGCCGCTATGAGCCGTGCCAGGGTCGTCTTACCACAGCCACTTTCTCCGACTAAGCTAAGGGTTTCTCTGCTCTGAAGTTCTAAATCAACGCCATCTACCGCCCTTACATAATCGGCTTGCTGCGAGAATATTCCCCTAGAAACAGGAAAATATTTCTTTAATCCCTTGACCAATAATATATTTGTCTTTTCGTCAGGCATCTCTTATCCCAATCCCTCAGTTACGGGGTGGGGCAAAAATTGGTAGGCGCAGGCTTTAGCCTGCGATTAACGCAACCTGAAGGTTGCGGCTACCCATTAAGCAGGCATAATTCGTCTTTATTATTCGGTATCTCTCCCGGCAGACGGGTAGAGCCAGCAAGCCACCCAGTGCCCCTCCTGTATCTCTCTCAGTCGTGGTTCATATTCGCGGCAGGGCTCATGGGCAGATGGGCAACGGGGGTGAAATTGGCATCCCTTAATAAAACCCGGTAGGGTAGGGACGCTGCCTGGTATTTCCTTTAGCCTATTCCGTCTGTTTCCACTATTAACCCCTAAGTTGCGGGTAGTGGCTAACAGGCCCTGGGTATAGGGGTGTCTGGGCTCCTGAAAGAGGGGGGCTACCGGCGCTTCTTCTACCACCTTACCGGCATACATGACTATTACCCTCTGGGCCCTCTCTGCTATCACCCCAAGGTCATGGGTTATAAGAATAATAGAGGTCTTCAACTCTTCTTTCAGGTGGAGCAGCAAATCCAGAATCTGGGCCTGGACAGTAACATCCAGGGCAGTGGTAGGCTCATCAGCTAACAATAATTTAGGGTGGCAGGATATGGCAATAGCTATCATTACCCGCTGTTTCATGCCACCACTTAACTGATGGGGATACTCCTGGAACCTTTTCTGGGGCAAAGGGATTCCTACTAACCTTAATAATTCTATGGCCTCTTGCCTGGCTTGCTTCCTGGTCATATTTTTGTGAAAAATCAATCCCTCGGCAACCTGCTCCCCTACCCTAAAAACAGGATTAAGGGCCATAGCCGGATCCTGGAATATCATAGCTATCTCTCTGCCCCGGATATTGGTCATCTCTCTGATAGGTAATGTCAGCAGATCCCGGTCTTGGAACCATACCTCTCCTTTAATGATCCTACCAGGCGGGTCCGGGACTAGTCGCAGGATAGA
>Ga0156295_1046_pt1 | contig 12030 bp, 12 predicted proteins | sample RifCSPlowO2_12_FD_107943 | JGI IMG/M metagenome (GOLD analysis project Ga0156295, IMG submission 107943) | Nitrospinae bacterium RIFCSPLOWO2_12_FULL_45_22 | reverse complement strand
ATAAGGATACACCTGCCCCGGCCTAATTGGGCCATCTGGCGGCACCTCTCCTCGGCATCCTCCCAGGGCGGTCTTATACCAATAACAGATAGTTTGGGATATTTTTTTGCCTGGACTAAAGGATCAGTCCGCTTATTATGGGCACCATCTGTCAGGATAATGCCGATCTTCTTTTTTCGGGGACTGCGGTAGAGCTGTTGCAGCCCGATTTCTAAACCTATGCCGATATCAGTCATGCCACCAATAAAAGAATCGAATATGTCATCAATCAACCTCTTAATATCCTTATGGGCATGTATGAATTTTATCACTTTAGCCCTTTCGCTAAATGCGACGATAGCATAGTCATCCTTGCCCAGATTATTCACCAGGGTAGTAACTGCAATGGCTGCCCGTAGGATATTCTCGCCCTTCATAGAACCGCTGGCATCAATAATCAGCGAAAAAGCCCGCTTCTCCTGCTTCCGCTCCCGCACTATGAAGTCGTCATACTCTATTTCCCTCTTGCCCAGGATCCTATCCAGGGTTCTGTCTAGCTCCAATTCATCAGAGTTGAAATCAAAGCGATTGGGTTTGAAATCCCCGTAAGAGGTCTTTGATACCTTATATATTCTGGGAATATTAAGCACCCAGTTCAGGGCCATTTTTTTAGCCTCCTGGATAGTATCTGAATCGCCATAAGGGTTAGGGTAGTATAAATAAGGATTAGGAGGGGTTGGATTATCCTGGGGTTGGAGGGGCAAATCAAACGGCTTATCGGTATTATCAGCCACCCCGACAAGGTTATCACTAGCGGAGGCATCAGAGGCATCTGGGTTTAATTCCTGACAGTCTTCCTGGGCAGCACAGGAATCTTTTTCTCCCTGGCCCTTTTGCCCGGCCTGGCCAGGATTGCCCCCGCCTTCTCCTGAGGGGTTCTCTTCGCTCGCTTTGGCTGAACCATCCTCTCCATCAGGAGTAGTTGGTAGATAGACAGAATAGATAGAGTCCCATATCTCCCGGATAACCTCTTCTGGAGTTTTCTCAGAGGTCTCTATCAGCCAGATCTTGCTGGAGAGGGCCATTAAGGCCGCATCCAGGATAGACTCTTTGGCACCTAAATCGTAACCGGTAATCATCTCAGCCTGGCTATTTATCCCATCAATTCTTAGCAACTCTCCTGCGATCAATACCATATCAATAGCGCCCCGGACAGAAGAGCCCATCTTTACTTCCGGATGGCTCCGGGTGTGCCTGACCAGGTTCACTGCCAGGGGGGCAAGCCCATAGGGGTCACCAGCCTTGGTGCGTACTATTTCCACTTCTTCCGGCTCTTTCTGATAATCTAAGACCAGGCGACAAAACCGGTCGCTGATGGCCCTACTTATCCTTTCGGTACCTACATCATCAAAGGGGTTCATAGCGGCAATAAGGCGGAAAGAAGGCGCAGCAATGATCTCTCCAACGCGAGGAATAGAAATCTTACGCTCGTCCATAGCCCGGATCAAGACATTCATTACATCCTCTGGTATCCGGTTAAATTCCTCAATATAGAGAAAGCCCCCTTCGACCATAGCCTGGGTCAGGGGACCCCGGTGGAAGGTATCGGCACTATACCCACTGGACATAACCTCGGCTGGGTTATGGGAGCCAATGAGCTTAGCGGGTGTTAGTTCCGCTGACCCTTCAATCATAAAGAAAGGGATATCTATGGCCTGGGTAATCTCCCGCAGAATAGTAGATTTACTGGTCCCAGGAGCCCCTTCCAGCACCATATTGCGGTCTACCCGGATAGTTGCCAGGATATTTTTGAGCTCTTTTTTCCGCCCCACAATCTTCTTTTGAATCTCCTGAAACAATTTCACACCCTCAAGCTGTTTCATATTTCTCTCTCCTCAATCTACAACAAATGGCTGGCACAACCTCTCTCAAATCCCCTACAATCTTGACATCCGCTATTTTAAAAATCGGGGCATTTTTATCAGTATTGATGGCGATGATCCGTTGAGAATCCTTCATCCCCATCAGATGCTGAATGGCCCCGGAAATGCCACAGGCAATATATAGCCTCGGTCCTACTATCTTCCCTGTCTGGCCCACCTGTCTCTCGCTGGGTATCCACCGGGAATCCACTGCTACCCGAGAACCACCCAGAGAACCTCCTAATAGGTCAGCCAAGTTTTTTAAGAGCCGAAAATTTTCCGCACTACCTACGCCCTTCCCTCCAGCCACAATTATCTCAGCCTCGCTCAGGTCAATGGTAGCCGGATCAGCCGGTAGAAAATCCAATACTGTAGATCGCTGAATGGAATGGTTCAAGGTGATTTTTATTGGGATAATCTCTGGCTTAGAACTGTCTTTCGGGTCATCTATATCTAAGACATTAGGTCTCATAGTAAAGATCTGGATAAAGGGTGAATGATAGATCTCGGTAGCATAGACCTTCCCCCCATAGACCGGCCTGATATATTCCAGGTATCCCTGATTATTGAACCTCCAGTTAGCACAATCGCTGGCCAGGCCAACGTTTAGGTGGGCTGCTAACCGTGAAGCCAGGTCTTTCCCCTGATAAGTAGCAGCCAGTACGATAAGACCAGGATGGTATTCATTCGCTAAGCTAGCCAGGAGATCAGTATAGATTTCAGAAATATAATGCTCATATTGGCTATCCTGGAGCAGGAAGAGTTTATGGGCGCCATACTGCGCTAAGGTATCTATAAATCCCTCGACCTGCTGTCCAATCACTACCGCACATAATGAGCCACCTAGCTTAGCTACTAATCTTTTCCCCTCAGTCAATAAGCCCAGGGAACTCTTTTTCAACCGGCCCCGACCATGCTCTACTACTACCCAAATATCCTTCCCCTGCACCATCGTATCTTATCCGCCTAAAACCAAAGACTTAAGCGCGAATAACACAAATGGACTCATAACACCACTAGCTCTCATGTTCTCTTCATTCGTGCTATTCGTATATTCGGGTAATTTGTGTTACACTTTTCGCCCTTTTTTAGTTTATTTACATTGTACTATCTGCTAGAATAAAAGCAAGCCTGAAATGAATATAGAAGCCAAGAGGAAAGGTATATGATTAAAATTGGCGTCTTGTCCGATACCCACGGTTATTTGGATCCAAAAATAATCCCCTTGTTCCAGGGAGTAATGCAGATCTTACATGCAGGGGATATTGGCTCTCTAGAGGTTATAACTCAGTTAGAAAAGGTCGCTCCAGTAATAGCCGTTCATGGAAATGGTGATATCAACTCTGTGTTAAAGAGATTTCCTGATAGGCAGATAGTTACCGTATCAAGCAATAACATCCTCCTGACTCATATAGGAGGCCCTCTGACCCGCTTAAAAAACCTATTACCCGAGGGAATGAGTCTAGAGGATATAGATATGGTAATATATGGTCATAGCCACAGCCCGGAGTTTCGGCAAAGGGATGGACTCTTCTTTTTTAACCCCGGCGCAGCATCCATCAAGATGTGTTATGTTACCCCTTCGGTAGGGCTATTGACTATCGGTGAAGGGAAGATCAAAGGAGACATAGTAACTTTTTAGACACAAAGATTGACATTAGTCGCTCTTATTTCTTAAAATTATTAAAGAGAATGGAGAACCGTTCATCCATTCATCCCGCTTGTTGTCACTCTGAGCCAAAGCGAAGCATCTACCTTGTTTCAGACCATTCGCTTCGCTCTGGAGAACAGGTCCGGCGAGCGGTTACTTAAAAATAATTGTAAGCATAAGGGAGAAGAAGATATGCTAGAAAATCCCCTGGGAGGGGCTGTAGCCAGTAGTTTCGGTGGTAATATACTGGAGATGATTATCCATGCTGGTCCTATGGCCAAATTTGTCCTATTAATTCTTTTATTTTTTTCTATTTTTTCCTGGGCCATCATTGGCCACAAGTGGAAGGTCTTACGCCGAGCAGCTAAAGAAACTAAGCGTTTTCAGTCGCTCTACTATGAGGCCACTAATCTCTCTTCTCTCTATTCGGCTGGGAAGCGTCTCCCTTACAGCTCTATGGCGCAGGTCTTTGTAGCTGGCTATACAGAATGGTATAGGAGACGGATGCAGGCCAAAGGGGATAACCCTGGTAGTATAGAAGACAAAGAGCATTGGGAAGAGCGGTTAAAAGGGATACTAAATAAGGCTGTTTCAGAAGAGATAACTAAGCTAGAGTGGGCATTGCCTTTCCTGGCTACTACAGGAAGTACCACCCCTTTTATTGGCCTTTTTGGTACAGTTTGGGGTGTGATGGATGCCTTCCGGGGCATTGGCGTAAGGGGTAGTGCCCATATTGGGGCTGTAGCGCCAGGGATTTCTGAGGCCCTAATAGCTACCGCTGCCGGGTTAGCCGCTGCTATCCCTGCAGTAATCGCCTATAACTATTTCAATCACCGGATCAGGGTAGTAGGCACTCAACTGAGTAACTTTAGTGCAGAAGCCTTTTCCCGGCTTAGTAAGGTGAGGTAAAGATAGTATGGAGACTAAAGATTTTCGCTCTAATGGTGCTTTATCTGATATAAATGTAACCCCTTTAGTAGATGTGATGCTGGTGTTGCTGGTGATATTTATGGTAACAGCTCCCATGATGCAAGAAGGGATAGATGTAGCCCTCCCCCAGGTTCAGGCCAAGAGTGTTACCTCTGAACGAGGCATGGTAGTCTCGGTAACTAAAGATCAGCGATTATATCTGAATGACCGGCGGGTTACCCCGGAAGAATTAGAAGAAAAGTTAAGGGCCTTTGCCGAGCTAGACCAGCGCAAAGAGGTATTCTTACGGGCAGATAAAGACGTACCATATGGGTTTGTGGTAGAGACCATGGCGCGGATAAAAAAGGCCGGGATAAATCAACTAGGCATGGTTACCCAACCCCTTTAACGCTTGGAAGCATTCAGCTATCAGTTATCAGTCATCAGCTCTCATTTAAAAACAATCGTAAGGAGATACCCCTCACGCCTTACCTCTTACGACTGACGATAAGTCTTTCTGACCGCTGACAACTGACGGCTGAACGCATACTAAAGATTTTGTTATGGAATCTTTAAGCGAGGAAAGAAGGATTGGAACAGCCTTATGGGAAGAACTTAGAGGGATGCTCCTATTTTCCTCTTTAAGCCATGCGTTGCTCCTGGGCTTGCTGGGATTATTCTTATACCATTATAGCTGGGTGAAACTGCAACGAAATCCAGATAAATATCCTGTCTATTGGGTAAATCTGGTCAATTTTTTAGAGTCTCCCGTAAAGGGTCAGCCGAAGCCTTTACCTCACCTATCGGGGCTAAAAGAAGAAAGAAGGGAAACCGGCCTTCTTCCTTTCTTAAAACCTATCTTTAAGCCTACTACTTTTAGAAAAGCTAAAGACCTGGCCGTTATCCCCGAAGAGCCGGTCAACCCTCCAGCCCTTAGTAAGAAAGTGGCTTATCCCACCCGGTTGAAACCAGACCAGGCAGTAAGACGAGGAAACGATACCATTACGGGCCAGCTATTATACCCTCCCAGCCCAAAGAAGACTATAGCCCGACGGGCAATGACTGAACTCAATCCCGGCAGAGAGCAACCTACCCCCCCTACCCTATCCACAGGTATTGGTTTGATCCCCTCGGTTAGAATCGAGTCCCTGAGAAAGGCAACGCTGGCCCAGGACAGAAGGTATATGGATATACCCGAATCCCTGCAAGTCAAATCTTATCAGGGCAAGGGCATGAGCAAAGGAGGTCTTCAGCAGTTAGCGGGTTTATTGATAGCAGAACACTTAGGTGGCCCAGCCGAAATATCTCCCCCAGTTGTTCCTCCAGCCCCTGATCCAGGTCCTTTCTCCCGGGGAAGAGAAGGGATTGATCCTTCTCTGATAAAGGGAGGATTTACTTCTTTGAATACACAAGACCCTGCTCTGATCCCCTACATTAGTCAGATTAAAGAACGGCTCCTCAGTTTTTGGCGCTATCCGATGGAGGCAAAACCTGGGCTTAGGGGTACGGTTCAATTGGCCTTTACAGTTGAGCGAGATGGCAGCGTTTCCCGGATAGAATTATTGAAGACCTCCGGGGATCCAGTCTTAGATAAAGGAGCTATGCAGGCTTTATCCAGGGCCTCCCCCTTCTCTCCTCTCCCGCAAGAGGTTAAAGTAACTAACCTCGCTATTGCCGGGACCTTCGGCTATAATATGGAGTGAAAAAGGGTAATATTTTTAGCCACGGAGGCACAGAGTGCACAGAGAAAAAGATTTTTTTTACTCAAATTATTTACCGCAAAGGCGCCAAGAACGCAAAGAATTCCTCTCTTTGCGGCCTCTGTGTCTCTGCGGTTATAAAAACCATATAAAGCTGTTACCAAAAAATATTATTACTAGGAAGAATATCTTCCTAGTAATAATATTTTTATCTCTATTTTATTCTTACTGGTCTCAAGCCCAGGAAAAAAAGAAGGCCCCGACACAGATTTTTTACGAAGAGGGAGGAAAAGCCCGGCAGGAAGAGGACAGCAATAATGATAGCCGGCCAGATACCTGGATCTATTATACGCAAGGAGAAGTCCAGAGGCATGTGCAAGACACCAACTTTGATGCTAAGCCCGATGTCTGGAGCTATTATCAGAAAGGAAATTTATTCAAACAGGAGAAGGATACTGACCACGATGGTCGCCCGGATACCTGGTTTGCGCTGGATAGTGCAGGTAATACTCAGGAAAAGACAAAAGATACTAATAATGATAATAGGCCTGACCTCTGGACTTATTATGAAAAAGGAAAGATTGTTCGACAAGAGGCTGACATGAATCATGACCAGAAAAAGGATGTGTTTCTCTATTATCAGAATGAGAAACTGATTAAGCAAGGAGAAGATGCCGACCAAGATGGCAAGATAGAGGTTTGGAGTTACTTTGATAGTGCCAGTAGGATCACCAAGGAAGAAGTAGATAATAATAGCGACGGTAAGCCGGAAGTAATTAACTATTTTGACAATAAGAAGCTGGTGAGGCAAGAAGAGGATACCAATGGAGATGGCAAGATAGACCTCCGCTCCTTTTTCGAGGATGAGAAATTAGCACGCCGGGAGGTAGATTCCAAGAAAAGAGGGAAGGTGGACCTCTGGTCATATTACCGGAATAATCAACTAATAAAATACGAAGAAGACCGTAATGATGATGGGAAGCCAGATGTAACCTATTATTATGAGAACGGCCTACTGCAGCGCCAGGAGGAGTCCACCCAAAAAAATGGTAAAATTGACCGATGGCTATCTTATAAAGATAACAAGATAGAGCGGCAAGAACAGGATACCAACGGTGATAGCCAACCCGATATCTTTTCCTATTTTCAAGACGGGAGCCTGATACGACAAGAGGCTGATACTAATAAGGACGGTAAGATAGATATCTGGTCATATTATGAGGCCAATAAGATTGTGCGACAAGAGGAGGATAGTAATTATGATGGCCGGATAGAGCAGCGGTTCTTTTTTGAAGGGGGTAAATTAGTCCGGCAAGAAAAGGTGGAGTAGTTAGGAAAAGGTAGTGGCAAAGATTGTCTCTGCCAGGAGGAGATTATGGAGAAAGAAATACCGGAAGATATTTATGCAGAAAGGTTAAAAAACATGGAAAAGATCCGCATCTGGCACCAGGAACAACGGGCCATCAGGGCTATTAATGCCTTGAAGGAGCATGGTTTTGAGGCCCTTTATGTGGCGGATCGGCATCAAGCCCATGCGGAGCTCTTGAACCGTATCCCGGCCTCAGCCCGGGTAGGGGTAGGAGGTTCCATGACCATCAGAGAAATAGGGATTTTAGCAGCCCTGGAAGCCCAGGGCAATATCATCTATAACCATTGGAAGCCCGGGCTCTCCCAAGAAGAGATTCTGAATATCCGTAAGGCCCATCTGACTTGTGACATCTTCTTAACCAGCACTAATGCCCTTACTATAGAAGGAGAATTGGTTAGTACCGATGGGATTGGCAATCGGGTCTGTGCTATGACCTTCGGGCCACAAAAAGTAATGATAGTAGCTGGAATAAATAAATTGGTGCCTGATATCCCCAGCGCCCTGCAGCGTATCAAAAATATCGCCACCCCTCAGGCCATAAAAGAGGCCGATCTAGCAGTTCCTTGTATCCAGACCGGCTTTTGTGCGGACTGCAATTCCCCACAACGGGCCTGCCGGGCAACAATTATCCTGGAACGACGCCCTATGCTCACTGATATACTGATTATTTTGGTAGGAGATAACCTCGGTTTCTAAAGCAAATTAGGGGGATAATTTTAATCTGACTTTGCCAGATTAAAGTATCTAGGCTTAGATAGAACCGCAAAGACGCCCACCTGCAGTAGCGCGGGCAGGCAAAGGACGCGAAGAATGACCAGGGAAGATTCACTTACCAGGATTCCAGGGGTCAAGGGAGTTTCACTAGAATCCTTGAATCCTCGAACCCTAGAATCCTTCTCGTAGGTACTACAAGGACTATTTAATCCTCGTCTTTAAATGATATAAAACTAGGTGGCTTTTCATACTCGCGTTTTAACTCTTGAGAAAGTAAGCCCATATCCTCTAAGATATCAACTATTTGGTAGGCGGCTTTGTTTTTGCTTTGCAGATCAGTAATAACTTTCTTTGCTTTGGGATACTGAGTAACAACTTCAACCAATAATTCCTCATAAGTCATACCTCACGAATCTCCTTTCTAAAAATAACAGTAGCTTGCCCATGAAGCGAGCTTGCTAGCTCTAAGGGGTAGCAGGAATGTTAATTATCAGGTTATACTATGCTATCTTTAATTGATTTCAGTACAGACTTATTTTAATATTAAATTGATTAAAATCAAGGTGTATCTGACAAACTCGGGGCATAAGCCCTCAGGGCCCAAGGGATACTATGAGGGCTAAAAATAGTGTAGGGGCGGATTTATCCGTGCTATTTTCTAGAAAAAAGGGAAGGATAGAGGATGATCAGAGTAGAAGAAGCCATCGGGATAGTGTTAGAAAATATTAAGGTTTTATCCCCCAGAAAGGTGTTTATCTTAGAGGTCCTGGGCCGGGTTTTAGCAGAAGATATCTATTCTCCTATAGATATTCCTCCGTGGAATAATTCGGCCATGGACGGATATGCGGTTCGGGCTGAGGACATAGTAGGGGCATCTCGAGAAAATCCAATAAGTTTAAAGATTATCGAGGACTTACCCGCAGGAAAATCACCTGCCAAAAGCATAGGCCAACGAGAAACGGCCCGGATCATGACCGGTGCCCCGATACCTGAGGGGGCCAATGCGGTATTACCGGTAGAAGAGACTCAAATTGTGGGGACATCAGATGTTCTGATGTTTAAACCAGTAAAGCCAGGCGAGAATGTCCGCTTAGCAGCCGAGGATGTTAAGCAAGGAGAGTTGGTCTTAAAAAATAACACTGTACTATGGCCACCAGAAATAGGTATGCTGGCTTCTTTGGGCAACAGAGAAGTAAAAGTAATTCCTTCTCCATTAGTAGCCGTATTAGCTACTGGAGATGAGCTGATTGCGCTAGACGAGGCTTTAAGTCCCGGAAAGATTAGGAATAGTAATACTTATTCCTTAGGGGCTCAAATAACCCAATCAGGTGCCCAGGTTTATCTGTTAGGCACGGCTGGGGATACCCGAGAAGGCATTAAAGAAAAGATAGAAGAAGGATTTAAAGAGGCCGATATGGTCTTGACTACTGGTGGCGTATCGGTCGGGGAATATGACCTGGTAAAGGAGATATTTAAAGAGATCGGGGGGGAGATAAAGTTTTGGCAAGTAGCTATGAAACCCGGCAAGCCCCTGGTGTTTGGTCTCAAGCAGCATAAGCCCTATTTTGGTATCCCAGGCAATCCGGTAGCGGCTATGGTGGTCTTTGAAGAGTTTGTGCGGCCAGCTATATTAAAGATGATGGGCCACTCCAATCTATTTAATCCTACTATCCGGGCCATATTAAAAGAAGACCTCAAGCAGAAACCGGGCCGACGTCATTATGTGCGGGTAAAGGTCTGGCGAGAAGATAACCGTTATGTAGCCTCTAGCACGGGCGATCAAGGGTCAGCTATCCTGAAATCTATGGTCCTAGCCAACGGTTTAGCGATCATACCCGAGGATTGTCAGATCATCCGGCAAGGGGAAGAGGTAGCTATTAAGCTCTTGCCCTGGACCCTTACCGCATTTTATAACCGCCCAGGAAATGCCTTGCTAACGCGGGAGGGATAAAGTATGCTCTTCTTTATTAAGTTGTTCTTTCGTTATGGTGCCGGGCCATGGCTAAGAAGCATTGTCTATAGCAAAAGGATTTTTGGTGATAAGTCCTGGCAGGTCATGCTACCCCTTATGACCTATATAGGCCAGAAGCGCGCACCATTACTCCAGACAGAGCTCAATATTGATGTTAATGATATGAGCAGCCTGGCTAAGATCCAGGACTGGGAAGACCAGTTGGCTGGCGTGAAGGGAGAGTGGGTAGAAAGAGGCCCCAAAAGGGCGATTAAACGAGAAAGGGAATGCCCCTTTTCTGAACTCTTGAAGTCCTGCCCGGAATTCTGTACCCACCTGGCATATGAATTAGAGCGGGCTACTTTTCAAACCCTTAACCCTACTTATCGCTTAGAGAAGCTGGAAGCACTGCTCTCGAAGGGAGATAGCTATTGTGAGTTTATCCACCAGATTGACTGATATCCAGGCCGTAATTTTTGACTTAGATGGCACATTAATAGATTCCATTACCCCCTTTTACGGCCTGGTAGTGGATATTTTTAATGGGATTGGCCTCCAGCCCCCTTCCCGGGAAATTACTAACGACATGCTGGGCAATGGCCTCTCGATTATGGAATCCATGATCCCACAAAACATAGAGAATAGAAATTCCTTGCTCCAGAAAGGGAGAGAGATCGGTTTCGGCCTGTGGCAACGATTCCAACAAGAACAGTTAAAACCCTTTCCGGATACCTGGAAAACCCTGGAGAAGTTAAAAGAGAAAAAGTTCTTGCGCGGGATAGCTACTTCTGGCGACACTAAATATCTGAAATATCTAGTAGAGCGGGGCCTATTACCGCTATTAGAAGCAACCGTTACCAAAGAAGAGGTAAGCCGCTTAAAACCAGCACCAGATATTATCCTGGAGTGCTTGAACAGACTGGGTTGTCCTGCCGAGGGTGCGGTTTATGTCGGCGATTCACCTATTGATATTAAGGCCGGTAAAGCCGCTGGGGTAAAAACCATAGCAGTATTGACCGGTACGGGCAATTATGACAACCTTACCATAGAAGGCCCGGAGGCGATTATCCCGGATATCAGTCACCTATTGAACGTCTTGGGTCTTCAGGCCCTTTGACCCGAATTTTATTAATAGAGGAGGAATACATCAGATGAAAAGGAGGAGGGGGGTAGTCTTAGTTATCTTTATCCTGGCCATAGCTTGCCCATCATGGGCCGTAGAAGTAGCGCCCAGTATCTCTGACAAAGAGATAATAGAAAAACTTGGGGAGTTAAAAGGGGATATAAAAGAACTGAGAGGTGAGATAAAAGCTGTAAGGGAGGAGTTAAAAGGAGAAATTAATGCTGTAAGGCAAGAGTTAAAGGGAGAAATTAATAGCTTAAGGCAAGAGTTAAAGGGGGATATTAAAGGCCTAAAGGCTGATATTAAGCGGATTGAGGAAGGGCAGAGGAATATAGAGCACCAGATTGACCGATTAGTGAACATATTTATCGGGATAGTAGCGGCCTTTGCTGCCATAGTAGCGATTACTATAGGGTTTGCTATCTGGGACCGGAAGACCGCCCTCCAGCCCGCCATTGCTAAGAGCCGCGAGTTAGAAGTGAAAGAAGACAAGCTAGAACGGGCCTTAAAAGAGTTTGCTAAGGCTGATTCCCGTATGGCAGAGGTGCTGAGGAATGTGGGGATGCTGTAAGAACAAAAAGGCCATTATCAGCCCATTAATCCTTTTAATCCTTTCCCTTATCTCTCCGCCAGTCAGGTCTGAACCGGCTAATCCTCCTAACTCCCACAAAAAAGTCGTCAAGTTTGGTATCATAAGCCGCTATAATCCCTA
>Ga0156295_1146_pt1 | contig 12082 bp, 9 predicted proteins | sample RifCSPlowO2_12_FD_107943 | JGI IMG/M metagenome (GOLD analysis project Ga0156295, IMG submission 107943) | Nitrospinae bacterium RIFCSPLOWO2_12_FULL_45_22 | reverse complement strand
TTCAACCTTCTTGCCGCCTTGTATCCATTTGACATGGTATCGCCTCAGTTCTTTTGCGCTGATATGGTGCACTTTGCAATGGACGTCCCCCCTTTTACCCTTTTGGATATTAATCTTAAGCCCTCTGTTATCTGCTGTTGGGGGCAGTAATTTGCATTTACACAGACATAATATATTGTTCTATTGAGTCAACCTTCTTGATAAGCTCTTCAGGGATCTTGTGGGTCTGGATATCTCTTTTGAGTTCTTCTAATTTATATTCGATATCCAGCTTCACTTTCTCCTCTAAAAATGAGCACCTGAATTCCTCAGAAGAAAGCTGTTTTTTAAAGTATTTCTCTGCAATGTTCATTTTCCGCCTCTCCATACTTTTCTGATAGATTTTGCCTTCTCAATCTCACTTCTCGGGATATTATCAATGTTAGCCACCTTGCGGGCATACTTAGTCTATATTGCTTTCTTAAAATAAATCTGTCCCCCTTTCTTCCCTTTTTTTTACCCCTTTTTTAACCTTCAAGGAAGCTAGCAATAATCTCCTCTTTTATCCCCTTCAACTCCAATATCATATCCACCACTTCCCGGATAGCGCCGTCACCACCATGTCTCTCAGTAACATAATGCGCCCGTTCCTTCACTTCCGCTACAGCATTAGCTACTGCAATAGCCAGCCCTACCCGGCTCATAACCGCCAAGTCCCCCAGGTCATCGCCTATATAGGCCACTTCTTCAGCCGCAACATTATATTTTTGCCGGCTCTGGGTAAGGGCCTCAATTTTGTTATTGCTTCCTTGAAACACCTCATCTATAGCTAATTCCTGAGCCCGCTGGGTGACTGCAAGAGATTGGCGGCCCGTAATGATCCCCACCAGCATACCAGCCTGCTTAGCCAGGGTTATGCCCATACCATCCTGGGCAGAGAACTTCTTCAATTCCAGGCCATTACCGCCCAATATTATGCCCCCATCCGTCATTACCCCATCTACATCGAAAAGGAGCATCCGGATCTTCCGGGCTCTGCTACGCAAATCGTATTTCATTTTGGAGTCCTTTATATCCGAGCAAAAGGAGTTAACGGTTTCCCTGGGTAAGAAATGAGGAACGGGCACGAATCACGCAGGTATAGCCTTCTCTCTATCTCCAAGTCTCTTGAAAACTACTGAGAATTGGTTAAGGCAAGATCAATAACTTCTTCCATTACTTCTACAAAATTAAAGTCCAGCCCTTCTTTTAAATGGGTAGGTATATCCTCAATGTCTTTCTGGTTTTGAATAGGCAATATGATCTTCTTGATCCCAGCCCGTTTAGCTGCCAAAACCTTCTCCTTGATACCACCTACTGGTAGAACTGCCCCCCGCAGGGTTATTTCCCCGGTCATCGCAATATCGTTTTTTACCGGTCTGCTAGTGAGTAGAGAAGCAAGGGCAGTAAAAATAGTTATGCCGGCAGAAGGCCCATCCTTGGGAATAGCTCCGGCTGGCACATGGATATGGATGTCGCTCTCTTGATAAAAGCCTTCAGGAATACCTAACTCATTGGCTTTAGCCCGGATATAACTGAGGGCTGCTTTAGCAGATTCTTTCATCACCTCACCCAGAGAACCAGTGAGCAGTTGATTACCACTACCTTTCATCTTGCCGGCTTCGATAAATATTATCTCACCACCAGTAGCTGTCCAGGCCAGGCCAATAGCTACACCTGGTTCAGAGGTTCGTTCTGCTATTTCCGGGAAGAACTTAGCCGGGCCCAGAAACCTGGGAACCATATCAGCCGTCAAGGTCACCGGGTCGGTCTTCCCCTCGGCTACTTCTTTTGCTACTCCCCGACATACGGTAGCGATCTCTCGTTCTAGATTTCTTAACCCCGCCTCTTTGGTATAAAAGCTGATGATCAGCCTTAAGGCATCATCTTCAAATTGGAGATACTCTTCTGTAATACCGTTCTCGTGAAGTTGTTTGGGTATCAGGTGTTTCTTAGCAATTAACACTTTTTCCTCATCGGTATATCCCGGGAGCTCTAACACCTCCATCCGGTCCCGCAGGGCCGGGATGATGGTATCAAGGACATTAGCAGTAGTAATAAACATCACCCGGGAGAGATCGAAGGAGACTTCCAGATAATGATCAGAAAAAGAGTTGTTCTGCTCGGGGTCTAAGACCTCCAGCAGGGCAGAAGAAGGGTCGCCCCGAAAATCTATCCCGATCTTGTCTACTTCATCCAGCATAAAGACCGGGTTGTTGGATTCTACTTTCCTCAGTCCTTGAATGATCCTCCCAGGCAGGGCACCCACATAAGTGCGGCGGTGTCCCCGGATTTCGGCCTCATCCCTTACCCCCCCCAGAGACATCCGGATAAATTTTCGGCCTAAGGCCCGGGCTATAGAACGCCCTAATGAGGTCTTACCTACGCCTGGAGGCCCAACAAGGCATAAGATGGGGCCTTTCATATCCGATTTGAGCTTCCGTACGGCTAGATACTCCAGTATCCTCTTCTTAACCTTATCCAAGTCATAGTGATCTTCATCCAAAATCTGTTGTGCCCGGTCAATATCCAGATTATCCTCAGTACGGTTAGACCAGGGGAGCTCTATTAGCCAGTCTAGATAAGTCCGGGAGACAGTATATTCTGCAGCCGAAGGATGCATCCGGGCAAGGCGCCCCAATTCTTTCTCGGTAGCAGTACGGGCTTCCTCAGGCATCCCGGCCTGGGCTAACTTCTCCCGTAATTCCTCTATCTCTAGCCCCTGTTCTTCACCTTCGCCTAACTCCCTTCTAATAGCCTTTATCCTCTCCCGCAGGTAGTCTTCTCGCGAGGTCTGGCCCATACCCTCTTTGATTTCAGACTGGATCTTCTGGCTCAACTGTAAGGTATCTTTCTCGCGGTGCAGGATATTAGCTACTTTATCAAGCCGCTCTTCTACGGTGATAGTCTCCAGGATCAACTGCTTTTCTTCTAAGGAGATCTCCAAATTAGAGGCCACCAGGTCAGCCAGTTTTCCTGGGTCTTCAATATTAAGCAAAGCAATACCTAATTCACGGCTCAGATAAGGGGCTAACTCCACCGTCTGTAAGAAGAGCTCCTTGATCCCGAGCATCTTGGCCTTTATTTGCTCATTGGCCTTCTCCTCTTCCTCAATAACCTCTACCTGGGCCTTTAGATATGGTTCAGCCTGAATATATTCCCCTATTCTAATACGGGCAATACCCCGGACTACCACATTAATATTACCGTTGCGGAGCTTCTGCCTCTTGGCTATCTCTACCATGGTCCCCACGGAGTAGACATCGTCCTGGCCAGGCTCCTTAACCTCCTGATCTCTCAGGGCTACTATCCCAACGATCTTATTCCCTATTAAGGCATCATCTACCAGCTTTAAGGAGCCAGGCCGGCCTACCAATAGAGTAATGGTGAGCCCGGGAAATATAACGGTACCCCGCACTGGCAGGATAGGCAAGCATTCTTCCTGCTCTAACTCCTGTTCCTCCGGTAATTCCAGTAGTGTAGTCTCCATTGTTCTATCCCTTTCTGTCCCGGCCTGGGTGATTGGTTAATTAGTACTATTCACCCTTCACCAATTCACAAATTACTAATTTTGGGTTTTGTAAAATTCAAGCTGGTCACCCGCACCATTAACCCCTACTTCTATGACATCACCCGGTGCAAATTTTCCTTCTAACAGTTTTAAGGCCAGAGGGTCCTGGATATAGCGGGCAATGGCTCTCTTCAGCGGCCTGGCACCATAGGTAGGGTCATACCCCTGCCGGGCCAGGAACTCCTTTGCCCCGTCCTTTAATATAATATCAAATTTTTTATCTGCCAGTCGCTTCCTCAAATATCTTAATTGGATCTCGATGATAGCTTCTATGTGTTCCTTGTGTAAGCTGTGGAAGATAATAACCTCATCAATCCGATTAAGGAACTCGGGCTTAAAATTAGCCTTTAGGGCCTCAAGAACCCGGCGCTTCATTTCTGGATAATCTTTCTCTCCTAAATCATGGATCCAGGAGCTGCCGATATTAGAGGTCATAATGATCACGGTATTTTTAAAATCTACTGTCCGGCCATGACCATCAGTAAGACGGCCATCATCCAATATCTGGAGAAGGACATTGAATACCTCAGTATGGGCCTTTTCTATCTCATCAAACAGGATAACCGAATAGGGCCTTCTACGAATAGCTTCGGTTAGATAACCACCCTCTTCATAACCTACATACCCCGGTGGTGCCCCTATCAGGCGAGAGACGGTATGCTTTTCCATAAACTCGGACATATCTAAACGCACCATAGCCTGCTCATCATCAAACAGGAATTCTGCCAGGGCCCGGGCTAGCTCTGTCTTGCCTACACCAGTTGGGCCCAGGAAGATAAAAGAACCGATAGGGCGGTTAGGGTCTTGCAGTCCTGCCCGGGCTCGCCGTACTGCATTCGCTACCAGGTTAATGGCCTCATTCTGGCCTACTACCCGGGCCTTAATCCTCTCCTCCATCTTAATCAACTTCTCTATCTCGCCTTCCATCATCTTGGCTAGCGGTATGCCGGTCCATTTTGCCACTACCTCAGCCACATCTTCTTCATCTACCTCTTCTTTCAGCATCCGGGTATCTTTTTGTAACTGAGCCAACTGGTCATTCTCCCGGCTCAACTCTTTCTCTAAGCCGATAAGGGTCCCATAGCGCAGTTCCGCTGCTCGACCTAAATCGCCCGCCCGCTCCGCCTTTTCCGCCTCTAGCTTGGCTTGTTCAATCCTTTCTTTGATCTCCCGAATCTTCTTGATGCCTTCTTTCTCTTGCTCCCAATGAGCCTTAAGCTGGGTCATATCCTCTTTGAACTGGACTAGCTCTTGTTCCAGCTTAGCCAATTTCTCCTGGGAGACTGGGTCATGCTCCTTTTTTAAGGCCTGCCGTTCGATCTCTAATTGAATTATCCTGCGCTCTACTTCATCAATCTCCGTGGGGAGGCTATCAATCTCAATCCGTAGGCGAGAAGCGGCCTCATCTATAAGATCTATGGCCTTATCCGGTAAGAAGCGGTCGGTGATATAGCGATGCGATAGGGTAGCAGCAGCCACGATAGCAGAATCCTTAATCCGTACACCATGATGCACCTCGTATCGCTCTTTTAGGCCCCTCAAGATAGAGATAGTATCTTCTACTGAAGGTTCATCTATATATACTGGCTGGAAGCGGCGTTCTAAGGCGGCATCTTTCTCTACGCGCTTTCGGTACTCATCTAGCGTAGTAGCCCCTATGCAGCGCAGTTCTCCTCGGGCTAAGGCCGGCTTTAGCATATTGGAGGCATCTATCGCCCCCTCGGCTGCACCAGCGCCTACTAAGGTATGCAACTCATCTATGAATAGGATGATAGAACCTTCGGCCTCTTGTATCTCCTTAAGGAGGGCCTTGAGGCGGTCTTCAAACTCTCCCCTATACTTGGTGCCTGCTACTAAAGCCCCCAGGTCAAGGGCGACTAACTTTTTATCCTTGAGCCCTTCGGGTACGTCTTTATTAACGATTCGCTGGGCTAAGCCTTCTGCAATAGCGGTCTTACCAACTCCCGGCTCACCGATAAGTACCGGGTTGTTCTTGGTACGGCGAGAAAGGACCTGGATAACCCGGCGGATCTCGTCATCCCGTCCTATGACCGGGTCTAATTTCCCCTTCTGGGCCAGGTCAGTCAAGTCGCGACAATAGCGGGTTAAGGTCTGATACTTATCTTCTGGGTTAGGATCCGTTACCCGCTGGCTCCCACGGAGGCTGAGCAATGCCTTCAGGATACTGTCCCGGCCCACTCCAGCACCGGCCAAAATGCGGGCCACTGCCTCTCCCTTCTCCTCCGCAATAGCTAAGAGTATATGTTCTGTACTGACAAAATCGTCCTTGAGCCTCTCGGCTTCCAAAAAGGCGGCATCCAGGACATTTTTTAGCCTGGGTGAGATGTAAATCTGGCCTATACTGCCATAAATTTTTGGCAGCTTAAGGAGTGCTTCTTCCAGTTGATTTTTGATGATCAAGGGATCCGCCCCTACTCTCTCCAGGAGAGATTGGGTAATCCCATCTTTTTGCTGTATGAGGGCTAATAGCAGGTGTTCGACCTCTAAGGCTTGATGTTCTTGCTTTTCTGCTAACGATTGGGCATCTTGTAAAGCCTCCTGGGCCTTTATGGTAAGTTTATCAAAACGCATAACTCCTTTTGTACCCCATATTGATGTTCCTCCATGAAAATTCCTATGCCATTAAAATATAGTTGCCGCTTATTGAGAGCAGAGGAATTTCCCTTTTGGACACAAATGAGCGCCGATTATAACGATATTAAATATCTGTATGTATCTGTGAAAATCTGTGTCCTAATGAATTTTGACAGTTTGCTAATTTACCCTCTATCCTTTTCGGTATTTATTGTCTTAATTATTAACCTTAGTCCAGGTGGAGCAAGCCTTTAGGCTTGCTTCGGCGAATATTTCATGCAAGGCTGAAGCCTTGCCCTACACCTATTTGAGTGCATAGCCGCATTTTTCGCAATAACCAAGTTTGATTTTGAACTCAGCCATTCATATAAAACTTAAGTCAATTTTTGTCAAGTTATCTAAAACTTCTCTGTAAGGATGGGGTTAGCGGGTTTTTTTCTTGAAGACCAGGAGTAATAGTATCCCGGAAAAGAAGCCACCAATATGGGCCCACCAGGCTACACCCCCGGTAATCTGGTTAGTATGGCCAATAGCGGCCGTACCGCTCAGGAATTGCATCAGAATCCAGAAGAAGAGGAAGATAAAGGCGGGTAGCTCTATGACTTGTAAAAAGAAGAAAATGGGTACCAGGGTAACTATCCGGGCATAAGGAAAGAGGAGAAAATAGGCCCCCAGGACGCCAGCAATAGCCCCACTGGCCCCGATCATAGGGAAGGGCGAGTAGGGATTGATAAAGGTTTGTACCAAGGCCGCACCAAGGCCACAGAGGAGATAAAAGATTAGGTAGCGTAAGTGCCCCAGTCTATCCTCTACATTATCACCAAATATCCATAGATAGAGCATATTGCCCAATACATGGAACCAGCCACCATGCAGAAACATAGCAGTAAATAAGGGTGAGAGGTGGTCAGATAGGGGTTGATCCCAAAGAAAAAACCGTGCTGGGATGAGCCCATAAGTGAAGAGGAATTGTTCTAGCTGATCCCCCAGGGATAGCTGATAGAAAAAGATCAGGATATTAGCCATCATTAAAGAGATATTGATGAAGGGATAAGAGCGAGAGGGGATAGTGTCTTTAATAGGTATCATTAAGAATCGCTGAGTTTGTTAAGGCCCTTTGAGGAGTGGGGACATGTATTTAAACTCGTCAGTACCAGCTTTTTCCAGAAGCTGGAAGATAATGGTTTCGGTGGATGTGATAATGGCCCCACCCGAATGCATAAGGTTTAGGCCGGTCTGCCAATCGGCTTTTTTCCTGGAGCAGACGGCATCCCGGGGTACAAATATCTGATAGCCTTGCGCCAAGATGCCTAAGGCGGTCTGAAGCACACAGACATGGGTCTCCATGCCAGTCACAATCATCTGGCTCTTATTTATCTCCTGTAGCTTTTGCGGGAAACGTTCTTCTCCGCAGCAACTGAAACTTAGCTTAGTGATAGGGGAATAATTATCGTCCAGGGCTCCCTTCAGCTCAGGTATGGTCTCTCCTAATCCTTTAGGGTATTGTTCTGTTACCAGGATAGGTATTTCAATCTTCTTAGCCAATGCCAGAAGGAGTTTAATATTATGGATCATCTGACTTTGTACTGCAGGAGGCATGGGCTTAAAGAGCTTCTCCTGAATATCAATAAGGAGCAAAAGGATATCGTTTCTGTTGGGGACAGGCGAAGCTCTGTTTTCCATTAGAAACCTCACGCCGCCACTGGCTGGCCCTTCTTCTTTTCTATCATCTCTATATATTCATGGATTTTGGCCTTCATCTGGTCTACTGAAACTACCTTGGGATCACTGATATCCATATCAACAAAAAGGGTGGGCAGGCCTAGTTCTTCCATGATTTTATCCCGGTAGATCTTCTGCAAGCCGCAGGTCTGCTTGCAGCCAAAATGGGTAAAGAAGATAGATCCATCTACCTGGGACTCTTTGATACTATCAATCAGATAATCTATGGTATTTTCGGCAGGGCCATAGAGCAATTCCATACCAAAAAAGGATAGCCATTTACGAGCCAGTAACTCCACTGGGTCAGCAGGGTCATTTTCGTCCATATCTTCCCAGGGGGCACAGTTAAACATATCAGCCACAAATATAGCCCCATATTTATCCTGCACCCAATCGAGGATTTCCATGGCAAAGAAGGGATAAGGGCCAGAAGCGACCAGTCGTAAGTGTTCCTCAGGCAATACCCCTTCTCCTCGTTCTACCCGGCCCCTGACTTCTCTGAGCTGGGCCTCAAAAAAATCCAATGTCTCCGGCATACCCTCTCCGGCCAGGCGCATACCAAAGGAGTTGAAGGCATCCCGGGCCCTTAAGGGGCAGGGTCTCTTCTTCCGCAGTTGATGGATCTCCATCATCGCCCGATTTGCCTTGATCGAGATCTTAAGGGTCTCTCGCAATCGTTCCTTATCCATTTTGCGGCCAGTATGTTCTTCTAGAAAAGCTATCAATCCCTGAAACTCGGTTTTTAAATATTGCACCGAGTTAGGATGGTAGCGGTATTCAAAGTTGGCAAAATAGGTAGGGACTTTCTTCATATCACTCAAGACATCAAAGACCGCTACCGCAGAATCGCAAGGCATAGAGGCAGTACCATAGATAAGGTCTGGCTCCGGTAAGGTGTTAGAAGCTGCTAAACCAATAGCTGCCCTATGAGGGGAACAAGCATCAGCCGGATAGCCATATGAATCACCTATATCAAAGTAGACACAATCCTCTTTCTTAAAATAAGCAAAGGCTGAGATAGAGATGGCGTAGGGGTCCACGGCAAAAGGGACAATATCCATCGCATGGAATATCTCCATAGGGCACATGATACTTACCCAGGCTAGAGGTTTACCTTCTTCTTTAGCAGTCATAGCCCGGAGATAATAATTTCTCATACAGCGAAAGTAGATATCTACACTCTCAGGTAAATTAAAACGTCTAAAATAATTTACTCGCTCATCAAAGATATCAATAAACTCTTGCAATTTCATTTCAGAATCCCTCCTGTTAAACGCCGATGCTCTCGAAAAATGCCTGGGTACGGGTTTTTACCTGACCTATTCCAGTAAGGAGGTGCTCCCGATCCAGTTTCAATACCGGGATACCTATCTCTGCTAAACCCCTTTTTATTATGGGATAAGCAGCCCCATGCATATCGCAAAACTTTATACATTCATAAATAACTGCCTCGACCCGGTAATCTTTTATCATCTGTTTTAACCGGGTTAATCTCTCTGTTTGAGGCCGCATACGGGGGCAAGGATTACGGGTCACATAACGCCGTGCCAGGGCCTCTAGCGGCTCTTCCCTGGTATCAACTAAATTCCAGAAATAGCGGGTACCATTACAGAGGTCATCGTTCACTACTAAGCCACCCAGTTCTTCTATTACCCGAATATATTCTGGCTCCTGCAGTTCACTCCCCATAATAAGAAGCCGGACCCTTTCTCCTGCATTAGGTACTGGAGGCCGGGATTTAAGGGCTTCCAACAGGCTCTTTAGCTTCTCATTATAAACATCCTTGGGCATCACCATGCCGGCTAAGACTATCTCCATGGCTTCTGTGCCGGTTAAGGGAGGCTGGGGGTCTTTTCGCAGGTCATAGATCTCTTTCAGTAATGACCGGGTAGTATTGTAGAGAGCAATCGCTTCTTTCAAGGCCCTTTCGGTAATCTCTACCTCAAAATGTCTCTCTAAGCTTTCTTTGAAGACTTCCAGCTCTTCTTTAAAGACTGCAATGGTATTTTCTGAAATCTTACCCGGGACACTTAATATGGTCGTAAAAGGGGTCTTTCCCTTCAGATAGATGCTCCAGACATCATAGAGCCGGCGGATATGGTCGCAGGCATTGAGTGCCACAAAACCATCCAAATAGTCGTATTTGTCCATAAAGGCTTCTTCCAGGGCGCTTCGGACGAAGGAGCAGAGATTAGAGTATAAGTAGGCATCTGCTATTGGCGTCTCGTCATTACCCCCCAGTACCCTGACCGGGGTAATTCCCGCTGCCTGGATGATCTCTTCCGGGATATAAGTACAAACCCAGCCCATATATCTCTGGCCTCGTTCCCGCCTCTTTCGATTCCACTGGTGCCTGTTGGCATAAATGTCTCCTAGTTCTGCCAAGATATCTTCTGCGTTCATCCTGCTTATCTCCTCTAAGTTGTCCGTCAAGCCTAGGATAATAGAACAGTCTTTTTAACAATAATATGGATATGAAAACAATATGTCAAGAAGGAAATCTGATCTATATAAAATACCTATTAAAATCCACGAGACAAAGAAAGCGCTATTGGAATCAAGACCTCAAAAGAGTATAATGTTTATGCGGGTGAATCTACTTTTGATATTATAGGAGGGTAATAGCTAATGGAGAATATAGGAGTAGTAGGCGCTGGCCAGATGGGTAGTGGTATTGCTCAGATAGCAGCGGCAACTGGGTTTAATGTTATATTGATGGATATCAGAGAAGAATTTTGGCAGAAAGGGATAGAGACTATTGCCCGGAATATGGAGCGGGAAGTAAAGAAGGATAGGCTGAGTCCAGAGGCAAAGGAAGCTGCCTTGAAGCGGATCCGTGGTACTAGTAACCTAAAAGAAATGGTTCCGGCTGAGCTAATTATTGAAGCTGCTTCGGAAGATTTAGAGATTAAACTACAGATTTTTAAAGAGTTAAGTATGACCGCTCGCCCTGAAGCTATCTTAGCTAGTAATACATCGTCAATATCTATTACTAAACTGGCTGCTGTTACTAATCGGCCAGAAAAAGTAATAGGTATGCACTTCATGAACCCGGTACCGGTCATGAAGCTAGTGGAAATAATACGGGGTTTAGCTACCAGTGATGCTACTTATCAAGAGGTGTATGATCTGGCCTTAAAACTGGGTAAGACCCCATGCCTGGCCCAGGACTATCCCGGTTTTATCAGTAATAGGATACTGCTACCCATGATCAATGAGGCTATCTACTGTCTTTTTGAAGGGGTGGGAGATCGGGAGGCAATAGATACGGTCATGCGGTTAGGAATGAATCATCCCATGGGACCCCTTGCCCTAGCAGACCTGATTGGCCTGGATACCTGTTTAGCTATCCTCAGGGTTTTGTATCAAGAGTTAGGAGACCCTAAGTATCGGCCCTGTCCCTTACTGGTCAAATATGTAGAAGCAGGCTATTTGGGGAGAAAGACGGGCAGAGGGTTTTATGAATATTCCACCTAGTTAATCCAAATTATGCACCGCAAAGACGCTAAGGAGGCAAAGAGAATAATGGGTTATTGGGTGACTACGTTATTGCGCCATTACTTAATAACCCAAGAACCTAACGACCTATTGAGGGTTTTTACGTTCTCTGTGCCGCGACAGTGACCGTTTGCCAGGTTGTTATACTATCTGCGTCCTGATACTGGTTGACTTAGGCGCTGCCCCGGGGGCAAAGATATTATCGAGGAACCGTAGCGCTTTGCTAAACACCTCATCCCGTACACTTCGATAGTTATTATGAGACTCAAATCCCTTATCCTGCACAGGATATACTACCCGATAAGGTGGTTCATCTTTTCCCTTGCCGTTCTTGCCATAGATATATATTTTGAAGGGTTCTTGTTTGGGGTGGCGGTTCTGGGGGTCTATAAACTCCCGGGCCTTACCCTGGAATGCCTTAGCCAGCACATAATAGGACATGATCTCCTGGGAGGGAGCGGGTCTGCCAAAAATCTCTAGGTAACGCTCCTCGGTCTGCCTGATCCGACGTCGGACAATACCATTGGGGGCGAAATGCTCACTGGCACGAATCAAGGGATAGAGCATCTCTGCCATCTCTTTATGCAGCTCGGCCCGCTGCTCCCGCAGTAAGGGGTTGCTGGAGGCCCGACACCATTCATAGCCATTCAACTCTACCTTGAGCTGGCGCATTACTGA
>Ga0156295_1223_pt1 | contig 12104 bp, 9 predicted proteins | sample RifCSPlowO2_12_FD_107943 | JGI IMG/M metagenome (GOLD analysis project Ga0156295, IMG submission 107943) | Nitrospinae bacterium RIFCSPLOWO2_12_FULL_45_22 | reverse complement strand
AGGAAGGATCATAGCTACCACCGCAGAATTACTCATTGCCTCGGTTAGACATATAGAAATTATCACCAAAACAGCTATTATGCTAGCAGGGGATGGCTGCCATTGGGTGATGAAGGAAGTAACTGCCCAATGTCCAGCACCAGTTTTGGCTAGAGCTACCCCGAGGGCAATGGCCCCACCATACATCAATATTACCCCCCAATTCACATAATCTTCTACATCATGCCAGGAGACAATATTAAGGAGAAAAAGGGCTACGGCTGATATTATGGCAATAGTGGCCAACCCTATTCTGTGCCCCAGGAATACCCAGGCAGTTATAGTAAGGAGCAGGATGAACAAGGCCCTCTTCTCTTCCCCGGTAATTTTCCCTCTGGCCAGTTGCTTCTCTTGCAATACCCGTACGGCTCCCCTTATGTCAGAGATTTCTGGTGGGAAGGCCCGAACCAAGATCAGATAGGCTATAATCAAATTCCATAAGACTATGGGCCAGACCGCTATTATCCACTCCAGAAAACCGATTTGCTGGCCAGAAAACTCCCGCAGTATACCTATAGCCAGGACATTCCTTGCCCCGCCCAGAAAGGTCTGCACCCCGCCGATAATAGAGCCCCAGGCTAAGGCCAAAAATAGGGCCGTACCATAAGGACTCTTCCCTATCTTTAGCCCTAAGGCCTGCGTAATCTCTAATACTACCGGGAAGAGAAAGGCCGCTACCGCATGCTCTGGCATCCAACAGGATAAGAAGGCAGCAGAAAGTAAAATGCCTAACAAGAGCCTTGCTGGGCTGGTAGAGAACCTATTTAGGAGCCAGAGGGCTATCCGGCTGCTCAAACCGGTCTTCATCAGGGCGGCAGCCAGGATAAAGGCCCCCAGTATAAAAAATACTGCCTCATTACCGAAGAGGGCAAATACCTCTTTGCTTTCCAATACCCTCAACAGGGCTAACAGGCCCATGGCCATCAGGCTAGTAATAGCCAGAGGGAGGGCATTGGTTATCCAGCAGATAAGGCAGAGGCTGAAGATAGCTAAACACCTCTGCCCCGCTAAGGATAATCCCACTGGGGCAGGTAATTGCAGGATAATCCCCGAGAGGAGGAAGGCTAAAATGAGGACAAGACCCCGTTTGTAAGCCAGGAACAGAAGGAGCGGTAGGGGGCGACGGTCTATATATATTTCTTCTTTGAAGATTTCTGCTTCTGGCCCTCTTTCCATGGTAAGAACTAGCTAGATATAGCCACGGATGCACACGGATTATACTATTTAGGGAATACAGGAGTCAGAATTAATAACCAGCATGAAAGGACAACCAACTTCTATTCTGAATTCTGACTCCTGACTTCTAATTAACCTGGGTGTATCTGTAAAAATCTGTATAATTTGTGGTTTCTAGAAGAACGTCTTCTCTTCTATAATCCAGAAGAATCGAGGGATTCCATGACCCTTTTCACTCTTAATCTTCGCCTCAGGTTGGAAAAACCCACCTGGACCTTACCCCCCAGCTTAGAGGTGTAGATATTATGAAGGGCTACCTGGAGCCGGGCCTTCTCGGCCGCAAAGAACCTACCATCCAAAGGGGTCAGGATATGGCCACCAAAATTCATCCAATTCACCCTCACCCGATTCTTTTTTACTGCCCAGTAAAGATGGGCGCCTATTTCAATTATATCTTCAAGGGATAGGAGATCTCCCCTGGCTATCTCTTTGCGGGCCCAGGTACCTAATAAGGGTAAGGGCAATAGAGGCACTATCCTAAGTTTAGTCAGAGTATCAATACCTGTCAAGGTCCACTCTTTGGGCTCTAAGCCCAGGATTAATTGGCTGGTAACGGTCCCGGCAGGGAATATTTCTGCCGCATAAGCCAATGCTTCCAGGTATCGTTCCCGGCCGATCAATGCCTCCCGCTCGGGGTGGATCTTTTGAAATAAAGGGGGGTTAAAAATATCTATATTATAACTTATAGAATCCACACCAAGGGCATAAGTCCGGTCAATCCAGTCATTAGTGGTTGGAGGGTCTATTTCTACTGCTATTAGGGTATTAAACCGCCTTTTTATAGCGGTGATATAGGGCTCTAACAAGGTAATGCCTCGATCTTCGGTGGCCACTAAACCGACATGGAGATGGACAAATTCTCCCCAGTCATTATCTACTGCCTTTTGGATGTCTTCTAATACTGCCTCTAAAGCCAGGTGCTTCCCGGATATAGTATGGTGCTGCCCTTGATGAGGGCAGTAAGTACGCCAACCCAGGGAAGGGCAACAGGACAATGGGGAGAAGGATATAAACTTGCCGTGGATAAAACCTGTTTTAAGGGATTGGATATCTTGGTTTGGGCAGGGATTTTTACAATTTGTTTTATGATAATGGACTAGCCGGATAGGGATTCTTTCCTCATCTCGCTGGATAAAAAACGTATCCCGCTCTCTAACCAGTGTATAGAGATGGGGTTCAGGATGATCTACTATGGGGACATAAGCCCAGATATCCTCAGGTAAGATCATCATCACTCCTTGATAGTCTCCTTCTATCCGGTGGATGATCTGTTTTTCAATATCATCAGCTTGCAGGGAGGCACCAAGCCTTACTCCTTCCAAAGCCAATTTTACTTTCAGATATCCTGGATTCATCACCTTTACTTCTTCCCTGGGTTATCGGCCGGATGGAGGCCGCACTCGGTCTTTCCTTTCCCCGCCCATCTACCGGTCCGAAGGTCTTCTCCGGGTTTTACCGGCTTGGTGCAGGGAGCACAGCCTATACTGGGATAATTTTGGTCATGGAGCACATTGTAGGGCACCTTATTTTCTCTGATATAGGCCCAAACCTGATCCGGGCTCCAGTCAGCCAGGGGATTGATCTTTACCAGGCCAAACTTGCTATCCAGCTCAACCTTCTTGGTATTAGCCCGGGTAGGGGCTTGATCCCTCCTTAAACCCGTAATCCAGGCCGTTAAACCAGAAAGGGCCTTTTGGAGGGGTTGAAGCTTCCTTATTTGACAGCAGAGGTCTGGGTCTGTAGAGTAAAGCTCCTTAGCATATTTTTTCTCCATTTCCTCTATCGTCATATCAGAGGTATAGACTTCTAAAGCGATGGGATATTTTTCTTTTATTCTTTTTATAAGGTCGTGGGTCTCAGGAAAGAAAAAGTCCGTATCCAGAGTAAATACCCGGCTGCCTGGTCTGATCTTGGCTATCATATCTACCAATACCACATCCTCTGCCCCGAAGCTGCAGGATAAAGCAATATTGGGATCATACTCCTCCAAGGCCCAGTTTACGATTTCCTGCGCCTTCTTGCTTTCAAACTCTACCCCGATCCCCTCTATTTCTTCTTTGGCCACTACAGTCATTATATCCTCCTCTCTTAAAATTGTAATTGTTTAGCTTAAATAAAGTTGCCAAAAAATATATCCGCAAAAAAGCACTCCAATAAAATGAGCCACAAAGAGCACAAAGAAAAGCAAAAAATGGCATCTCATGGTGGTCAATTAAATTCTTGGTGTCCTTGGTGTCTTTGTGGTTATAAACTTAACCAGAAATTTTCTTGTGCTTCTTGCGCCTTTTTGTGGCTAAACGGTTACGATCTCTCTATTAGAATGCTAATAAAGCCATCTTCGTTCTTCACTTGCAGTATCCGGTGCCCCTCTTCCTTAGCGCTCAGGGATACACTCCTTACCGCTTCACCGTCGGATAGAATAACCTCTAGACACTGCCCGGGGTTAAGGGCCTCTATCCTACGCCTGGTTAAAACCAGGGTCATGGGGCACACCTCCTGAGAAATATCCAGGGTAGCGTCTGCTTTTCTCCTCTCTGATTCAGTCATTATTTCCCCCCTTCCTTCTATCAGAATCGGTTTATATGAACTGGTTCAGGAGGCCGCGGATTCTTTAAGGCATTATCCCCCAGTACAGGCGCTAGATGTCGGGTAAGAGCCTCCATTTTTCCCGGCTCCATGAGCAGTTGCCCTATCCTGATTCGGCCCTTACCTTCTCCATTTTTGTTATACCACTCCAATACCCCCTCAATTACCCTGGGAACATCGTCATCAGGGATAAATCGGGCAATAACAGAGCCATTTAATGGGTGCCTGCCATGTCTGCCACCTACCCTAACGATATGACCGGTCTTTCCTGCCTTCCAGGCCCCGGTGGGGCAAGCCCTGATGCAATCCGAGCAATAAAGACAATTGAGTTGATTAAATACTGGTTTACCACTGGCCGAATCAGCTACAATAGCTCCTTCCAGGCAGGCATAGGCACAGATAGTGCAGCCGGTGCAACTCTCCTCTTCCCAGAGCGGATACACAGCTCCCTGAAAACCCAGGTCCATCTCGCTAGTCCTGGCACAGTCTATCGGGCAACCGGAGAAGGAAGTCTTGAATTTATGGGGACATCTTATACCAAAGAACTTTTCGTTGACCATCTGGGCCATCTTCTGGGTGTCGGTCAGCCCATTAGGGTTATATTCGCAGCCACTACAAGCCGTCGGGACCCTTACCCTTGGGCCGCAAGAAGCGATAACTTGCTCTTCCTCGCTCAACTCTTTTATCATTTGAGGGAAATCGTAGTAATTTACATAAGGTATCTCTAAAGATTGTCTGAAGCTGAGGTGGACATACTCCCCACCGTATTTCTCTGCTACCTCACAGGTCTTCTTTAGTTTCCTTAAAGGAATTCTGCCACCAGGACAACGGAGTCGTACGGTAAAGAGGTCTTTTTGACGCTGCTTGATAAACCCTCCTGACTTTAACTCATTCAGGTCCATCTTCCCTGTCTTACCCTCAATTTGGGCCTCGATCTCTAAAGACCTTTTTACCCCTTCCTCCAGATTATGGTCTATGCTTGCCTCGATCTCCTTGACCATCCTCTCTCCCCCTTTATTCTATTAAGCCTACAGATTTAGTAGAATTTAGTTCAAAAAAAGTGTAATTGTTTAGCTAAATAAAGCTCATCACAAAATTGTCGGAGATAGCATCTAAACCCTGCAACGGTGGGATAAACATCTATAAAAAGCGTCTGTAAAACGAAACCCAGAACCAAAGACTTAACCACGAATGGACGAATGACACCAATAGCCTTTGGCGTTGCAGGCAACATTTTTGCTTCATTCGTGCTATTCGTATATTCGTGTAATTTGTGTTCCATCTTATTTTGGCTAAACTATTACAAAATTAGATCTGATAATCCAAGGCCAGAGAGTGTTTCTTTTGAAGCTCTTTAGCCCGGTTGCAGACCTCCTCTAGGGTTACCCGGTCTAAGACCTGACAGATGGCCTCCTTTACCTCCAGCATAATAATGCGTAAGCTGCATTCATCCTCTTCTCCACATTCCTTTCTAGCGCTTTGCCGAACACAGTCTACCGGGTCCGGGGGGCCATCTATTATCCTCAATACCTCTCCCAGCGAAATCTCATCTGGCCCTTTAGCCAGCCGGTAACCACCTTTTAGGCCCATTTTGCTCTGGACGATGCCGGCTTTTTTAAGGGCAAGCAGGATCTGTTCTAGGAATTTGAGGGGGAGCTTCTGCCTTTCAGAGATCTCAGCTATCTGGATGATATCCCTGTGGTAATTAAAGGAGAGGTATTGTAATGCCTTTATCGCATACTCCCCTTTTTTAGAGAGCTTCATCCCCCGTTCCCCGATTAATATAAATTAACGCAGGCTAAAGCCTGCGACTACCACAAAACCGCATTATTAAAATGAAAATTCCTCTGCGATTAAATTATGTCTATCAAGTTAGTCATATTTTATACTACTCCCTTAATAGCTTGTCAAGGCTTTTTTTTCTTAATGGCAAATGTGACAAAGTCAGGTTACAATGTTAGTTAAATTTGGTAACCGTTTAGCCGACTAAAGTTTTCTAAAAGATATGACCACAGATACTACGCAAGACGTAAAGCGTAAAAAGCTTAGGAGCTATTACCCATAGCCTATTGCCTCAGATTTAACTGAGGTACTTTATTCCGTAACAGTTCAGGTTCTTTGTCATTTCGAGCGCAACGAGAAATCTTTCCGAGACCGGAGGTAAATAAAGATTCCTCCCGGAGTTTACCCTGAGCTCCAATAAAAGATTCCTCGCTGCGCTCGGAATGACAGGGGCGAAGGGGTCGGAATGACATTCATTTTCGATAGGGGCTGAACTGTTACTTTAGTCCTTAGTGCTCTAATCCATAATTACGGTGACGTATTTGAGAGAAAGTGCTTATGATAAGGAAACCAGGAATACAGGAGAGGTTAACCCCGCTTAGGCGGGGTTAATTTCCTGGCCTCTTGGTTTCCTAATAAAAAAGAAGGCAAAAAATAGGCATAATACGTAACTGTATTTATGAAATGAAGCACTAAGTAAGGAGGAGAGATTATGGCCCGGGAGAGTTTTCATGAGGCGTTAGAAGGATTGCAGAAAGAGGTTATAGACATGGGAATGTTAGTGGATCAAGCTATTGATGATGCAATCCAGGCATTAAAGACGCGGGATATTTCTTGGTCACAAAGGATTGTTGAAGGGGATATAGAAATAAATAAGATGAGGTTTAGAATAGAAGAGAGGTGCCTCTCCCTGCTGGCCACTCAGCAGCCTATGGCCCGGGACCTAAGGACTATTGCGGCGGTATTGAGTATCATTACTGACTTAGAGCGCATGGCTGATCATGCCGAGGGGATTGCCCGAATCAATATAATGATGGGGGATGAGCCTTTACTGAAGCCCCTTATTGATATTCCCCGCATGGCCCAGAAGGCCCGGCAGATGTTAGGACAGAGCCTCCAGGCCTTTATAAACCGGGATATTCGAAAGGCAAAAGATTTGTGTGAAGAAGATGATGAGATAGATGAGCTTTATAATCAGGTCTATCGGGAACTCCTCACCTTCATGCTTCAGGACCCTAAAACCATCACCCGCGCCACCTATCTCCTCTGGGTAGCTCATAATTTAGAAAGGATTGGTGATCGGGTAACCAATATTTGTGAGAGGACTGTCTTTATGGTCACTGGGGAGCTAGAAGAGATAAAGGTATCCAAATACTGATACCCTGTCAGCGTTTATCCGTCAGCTATCCGTGGCCCGCAAACAAAGAACAAAGAGCAGAGAACAAAGAGTAAAGAATAGTTATTTATTCTTTTCTCCTTAGCTTTGCGTTTTGCGCTCTGAGTTTTATGCCTTTTTTACGGACACCCTGTCTGTCGACAGGCAGGGATGACACGCCTCACGGACACGTTCTTTACGTCCTCTGCGATAACTACTGCCTCATCATCCACAAAGATAGGTGAGTTTATTACCAGAGAGAGCTATTGTGATATATTCTTAATAGGAATTTTTAATTTCTTCTTGCAATATTAACTTATTTAGTGTTAATTATTAGGATTTAAGGAAAACTATCTGACCAGAGGAGGAGAATAGGGGTGGGACTAAGGCGTAAGTATCTTGTGGTTGGCTTTATATTCCTTGTCAACCTGGGGCTAATAAGACCGGGGCTTCCCCTCTCATTAAAACTGGTCAAGCAAGTCCGCCACTGGTCTAATCCTCAATATAGCCGGATAGTTATAGATGTAGAGGGGGAGGTCCATTACAAATATAAGCAATTAGAAAATCCTGCCCGAGTATACGTGGATATCTATGGGACTGCGACCAATCCCACGTTAAAAGGGATACCTATCCCGGTGGAGGATGGGTTATTAAGGAAGGTAAGGATGGGGCAGAATAAGCCAGATAGGGTGCGGGTAGTGCTCGATTTAGCTGCTATTAATGATTTTAAGGTCTTTACCTTATATGAGCCTTTTCGTATAGTAATAGATGTATTTGGTGACTCAAAAAAAAGATCCGTAACAAAGGGGATCAAGACAGTCAGAAAGGAACTTCCTCCCCATAAATATAAGCCCTTTCATTCCGGAATAAAAAAGATAGTAATAGACCCTGGTCACGGGGGCAAAGACCCTGGGGCTATTGGCTCCGGAGGTGTGAGGGAGAAGGACTTGACCCTAGATATTGCCCGCAGGCTGGTGGGGCTACTAAAGAGAAAAGGTGCTTATCAGATACTTCTTACGAGAGATAGGGATATTTATATTCCGTTAGAAGAAAGGACCGCTATAGCTAATCGGGAAAGGGCTGATCTCTTTATCTCTATCCATATAAATGCCAGTGAGAGACCGGGCCTTAAAGGTATTGAGACCTATTTCCTCAATTTTACTTCTGACCCGGACTCCATGGCCTTAGTGGCCCGGGAAAATCTTATCCCCCAGGAAAGATTGAATGATCTGCAAATAATCTTACAGGATTTAATGTTGACTTCAAAGATAAATGAATCCAGTGCCTTGGCTGGATCAATCCAATCTTCTTTGATACGCCAATTGAAAGGGGATTATGACGGGGTGGTGGACCTGGGTGTTAAGCGGGGCCCCTTTTATGTATTGTTTGGTGCCCAAATGCCCAGTATTTTAGTCGAGACCCTTTTCCTTACGAATGACCAGGACAGGGAACGGATCCTAAGCACCAATTATCGTGAAGGGATTGCTCAAGCCCTTCTGGCTGGTATAGAGAATTATAGTCGAATAGGACATCCTTAAAACTTAGATTCCGCACCCTTTCTCGAAGGCCAGAAATAATTTGTAGTGGGTTGAAAAAGGGGGACACGAATTACACGAATAGACTAATGGCACGAATGAATGTAGGTTAAAAGGTCTTTATCTTCCGGGTTTCCAGGAGGGTTCCCTTACTCCTTTCTAAATTTACCAGGGATTTACGGTAATCAATGACAGCCAGGAGCTCGCGGCTCAAGGCCTCTACCAACTGCTCTTGATCTTCCAAAATGTCCCGGCTGGTAGATAGCCCGACACTGAAGCGCTTATCTTCCGCATCGAGCCGTTCTTGATGGAGCCTGCTGGAAATCCTGGTGACTTCTGTCCGCTTCAGATTTGTCTCTATCTCTCTTACCGCTTCTTTCACCTCGATAATAATATTTTGTTTTAAATTTTCTAGCTCAAAAAGGGCCTTTTCGTTCTCTATCCGAGAGCGAGTGTAGCGACTCTTGGCCAGTTGAGTGCCCAGGGGTATTTCTACACTTATTCCTACCCGCCAGTCTTCATTGTCTCCCGAGACTATATCTTGTAGGGAGTTACCAAAATTGCCCTGATTAGCCAGGGTACCGATGCCAGCTACCAGGTCTACGACGGGCAGGAGCTGGTTCTTACTGAATCCCAACTGAATGTTTCTATTCTCGAGATTTGTCTTGGCCTGGAGATATTCCGGTCTCTTTTCTAACGCGTCTTGCACACTTTTTTCTAGGGAGACCTCTATTTTTTGGGAGGAAGGTTTGTCTTGTGGTACTATCGTTACATCTTTGAGTAAGGATATAGCCTGGGAGTTAATTAGCTTTCGTAGGCGGTCTTCGTTGTCTTTCACAACCTTTTCTGCCCGGATGATCTCTTCTTCCCGGGCCGCTACCTGGGTTTGGGCTTCCAGTATCTCGATGGGTGCCAGGGTACCTACCTCTACCTGGATCCGGTTTCGCTCCAGCAAATCCTTTGCTAATTCTAAGGACTTCTTTTTCACCTGTAGGTCTTCATTGGTAAAGACCAGGTCCCAATAGGTATTTTCTACCTGAGCTATAATATCTAATACCTGGCGCACGAATTCATATTGGGAGATATCCCTGTTATTGCGGGCAATATTTATCTCTGCCTTATTGACGTCAAAGCCAAAGTTTCTTAGCAGGTGCTGTTTAAAGGAAAAGAAGGTATTGGTAATATATTCCGAGTTGAATCGGTTATAGGTATTGGCATTCCTGAGGTTATGGAAAGATACTCGATATTCACTGCCAGTAACAAATCTTTGACTAATAGCCCAATTGAAATCGATCATTTCGTCCTCAATAGCCTTGAAGGCCCCCCGGGTAAATACCTGTACTGAAGAGGGCAAGGGGGTATCTTTGTTTTCCTTGGTGAGATCCATGGAAGCCAAGGGGTGGAAAGCCGCTTTCTGTTCGGCAATAGCCGTTTCTGCTGCCTGGGGATCATGCCGGGCAATAATGATATCCAAATTATTTTCTACGGCTAAAGCCAGGCATTCCCTCAAAGTCAGTGGTATTTGCTGGGCGGATGTTTCTGGAGAAGCCTTACTCTTTCCTCCGGCACTTGAGGCAAGGGGTGGCCAAATAGCAAGCATAAAGATCATGCAAGAAAAAGTTAATATCAATTTCCTCCAAACCTTTGATTTACTCTCCATAAACTCCTCCTTCCTGGGAAATACGAGCTATCTTTTATTTAGATAACAACTTCCTTCGATGAATTATGCTTCAAATTATACCATCTTTCCCTCCCTTAGGGAAATCTCCCAGGCAGAATTTTAGCTAAGTGGATAAAGAATAAGGCCGTAGCGAAGGGATGTTCATGCCAAAGGGGCTAGCCGACGGTAGTTAATTTACTCTAGTGAACGGCAAAAATAAGTTTACAACTCCCCCTTTACCAAAGGGGGACCTAAGGGGAATTGATTTAAGTCGTTCACATTAGCAGGACATAAGTATTATTGCATCTTTGGAACTGGGTTTAAAATTAAGTGTAACCGTTCAGCCACCAAGGCACTAAGTCACCAAGAAGCTCAAAACTTAAAATGCAAAGTCTAAAATTAAGGTAATTATTCCTCCCTGCCTGTGCGGTGCACACAGACAGGAGCTTTGCACTTTCCTGCCTGTAGCAGACAGGTAGCTTTGCGTTTTACATTTCCTTGGTGCCTTTGTGTCTTAGTGGCTGATAAAGATTAGCCGGGTGAACGGTTACCATTACGTTATAAGGGAGGGTCATTTAGAAAAATATTTTTGTAAGACCATCCTGGCCAGTTGAGACCCTTTTATCCGCCAGCCACCCCCATCAATACTATTGATAACCAGGGCGGCAATAGCAATCCTGGGGTTATCCGCTGGGGCAAACCCTACGAACCAATGATAAGCGCCCCGGGGATTATTTCCATTCAAAGAACCGGTCTTGCCAGCGATTGCCATATTAGGAAAGAAGGGTCTCCCCCGACGATCCTTAAATGCCTTACGGGCTGTACCTAGTGTAATGGTCCCTTGCATCATTCGGTCTAATTCCCGGGCAGTATCTGGCTGGATAGCTCTTCCTAAAGACTTTTTCTGGGCCTGATATAGTATGTTCCCCTTTCGGTCCCTGACTTCTTGTATCAGATGGGGTTGTACCATCTCTCCTTTATTAGCAATAGTAGCGGCTATCATAGTTCCATGAATTGGGCTCATATATATCTCCCCAAAACCAGCCCCAGATTCCCCTAGCCCATAAAACTCGCCTGGTATATGCGCCTTACTAATCTCTACGGGTAAATGATTAGCCAGTGTTCGGTTGAACCCGAATCGCTGGGCATAATCCGTTAGGTTCCTGCTCCCTACAACATTAACCGCTACCTTAGCAAAGGCTACATTATTGGATTTAGCCAGGGCCATAGCAAAGGAGGTGGTATTTTGACGTCTATTTATCTTCTTCCTCAATTTCTGGGGTGTTATATGGTACATATTACCTTCGTAACTGATCTGGCTCTCAGGTGTCAAAGAATCTAATTCTAAGGCAGCAGACGCGGTCACAAGTTTGATGATAGAAGCCGCCGGGAAGGATGCCCGGAAACATAGTCCCATATTTTTTGCCTTGGATTTATAATATCTGGAATAGCCAGCTAATGCCAGGATCCTGCCGGTATTGGGTTCCAATGCTACTACCACTCCGTATGGCACACGGTAGTCCCGTAATACTTTCTCGGCATATTTCTGTAAAGCCACATCCACACTATAAATTATCTCGTTGTTGCTATTTATCTGTATATACTTATTTTGCTTGACCGCCTGGAAAGAAATAGGAATCTTACCAATATGATTTGGGGTTGGTACTAAACCATTAGAAATTTTATCAACCTGGTTGAGGTTAGCAGCCCGGCTTTCTTTATGGAAAAAGGAATCCTTCAGTTGCCCACCAAAGACAAAAAGGTTCAACAGGAGCAGAGATAAGAGGATGAAAGATCTAATATTTCTGCCTTTTTGCGGCTTCTTTCTCTGAAAGACCCCTGCTAGCTTAGGTGAGGTATCACCCCAGGGCACCATATCCCTCCTTGTATA
>Ga0156295_1161_pt1 | contig 12140 bp, 8 predicted proteins | sample RifCSPlowO2_12_FD_107943 | JGI IMG/M metagenome (GOLD analysis project Ga0156295, IMG submission 107943) | Nitrospinae bacterium RIFCSPLOWO2_12_FULL_45_22 | reverse complement strand
TACCGGCCAGTAACCCTGCCTTTGTGCTTCTTGCTTGATCTGTAATCCCAGGGCCGCTATCACCTCACCCGGCACTGCCAGAAAGAGGGCATTGTCTATTATGAACCCCTGGAGAGGAGCATGGGTAAAGGACATGAGCTTATTAGTAGCCGGTGGTAGATGTTGTTCGAGGAGAAAAGAAGAGAGCTTATTCAGGGGTCCAGTTTGTGCCTCGTAGGTCATGCTGTATACACGCTGGGCCAAAGCCTTGCCAAAATAGCTACACCGGGCATAAGCATCCTCTCCTATCAATACATCCTGCCTTACAGCTTGATCTCCCTGAGTGCCGTTACAGAATATAATTACCGGATCCCCCCCAATAAGCCGTTGGAGCTCCTGGGTAAAATATCCCGGAAAGTCGGCCGAGAGCAGTAGATTATCCGGCCCCAGGATGGTTGGGTGGGCAGTAAAATTGGTTACCAGGGCAATTAGATGGCTTTGATTATCTTCTATCTTGAGAAGGGTGATCTGGGGGTCTATGGGCTTAGCCGGGTGGCGCCGATTAATCGTGTATCCCTCCCACGGGGCAGCCGTAATAGCTAAGCTGGCGGGCCTTAAAGAGCGGGCAGCGAGGTTAATAGCCGCAATAAGATTATGGCAGGTAATTTCCCATAGCTCGGTGTCATAAGGGCCAAATAGTTCCACGGCCAGGGGATGGTCGGTGAGGCCAGCGGGCCCGGAATGGGTATGGGTAGCACAGATAAGCAATTCCCGGGATACCACCTGATAGGGGGGACTTATTGCCTCCAGCACCAGTTCCTTTATCCGGTGGCTGATCCAGAGTTGGTCACAACTGACTATTATCAGGTTATCGCTACCCTGACGCAGGAATAAGGCCCTGACATGAAGCCTATCTAAAACACCTCGGGCAGGGGCTTTATTCCTGGCCCGATAGCCCGCCAGCCTTACTACCTTTTCCGATAAAGCCGGTGTGATATCTACTTGCGCCGCCCCTGCTTCCAACATTAGAACATACTAAGGCCGCCACTGACACTAATGGTCTGGCCTGTCATATAGCTGGCGTCGTCAGAGGCCATAAAACAGGTTACCGCACCGATTTCATCTGGTTCCCCCAATCGCTTAAATGGTACCCAGCTAACCATCCCCTCGATGACCTTGGTGCTGAAAGCCCCAGCGGCCTCTAGTTGCTCCTTTACTAAAGGAGTAGCATGGGGACCCGGAGAGACTACATTGACATTGATCTTATAGCGGGCATACTCTCTAGCCAGGGTCTTGACTAAGCCGATCCCAGCCGCCTTCATGGCCCCATCAACCGTCTGGCCGGTGCTGCCCTGCCGGGCTGCATCAGTAGCAATAAATACTATCTTACCATAATTGCGCTCCATCATGCCGGATAGAACGGCCCGGAGGGCATAGGTAAAACCCCTCAATGTCACAGCATATTCCCTATCCCACTCTTCAACGCTAGTCTCATGGAAGGGGCGTAAGGCCCCTTTCTTCTCACCAAGACCAATAGGGATCGCGGCATAGACCAGGATGTCAATCTTAGCCAATTCTTTATTAGCTTGTTCAACAATCTCTCCTGTCAATTTCCCATCAGCGGCATCAGCCGCAAAGGCCAGCGCTTTCCGGCCATAACCCCGGCATTCCTCGGCAGCTTTATCCACATACTCCTTGACAATATCGGTCAGCGCTATATCGGCTCCTTCGGCTGCCATCCGAACCGCCGCTTCTTTGGTGCTACCTCTTCCTACACCCATTACCAGCGCTACTTTGCCAGCAAATCTTCCCGGATAATATCGTTGCATAATCAACCCCTCCTTCCCTTAAAAAGCCGTTTAAAAATCTTAATATCACATCAGGGTATCAAATGGATCATCCCTATGGCCGATTTTTCTATACCACCTTTAATAATCACAGTCAATAAGAAATTGCCAAAAATTTTGATACAATATGGAAATAGAGATAACCCTGGTTATGGTAGAGGTACTATGGATGAGTTAAAGATTATCCAGCCAGAAAAGGGATACCGTTACTCGCTAGACCCATTTATCCTGGCAAATTTCGTCCCTTTGAAACCCGGGGATAGGGTAATAGATTTAGGCACAGGAAATGGGATCATCCCCCTTTTGCTTACTCAGCGCCAGAAGGGCCTTAAGATCATTGGGATTGAGATCCAAGAAGAACTGGTCTTTATAGCCAGGAAGAATGTTCGGCTCCATGGCCTAGAGGGGGTTATTGAGATCTTGGAGTTAGATATAAAAGAGGTGTCAGATAATTTTCCACCGGCTTCTTTTGATCTGGTAGTAGGCAACCCACCATACTGGCCGGTTAGAGCCGGCAGGATAAACCCCGATGCCGGAAAGGCTATTGCCCGCCATGAAGTAGCCATCACCTTATCAGAATACCTGGCCAGCGCAGCCTATCTGACCCGGGTCAATGGCATAATATCTTTAATAATCCTTCCCTCCCGGTTAGGAGAGGTAGTGGATATTATGGAGCGGCAAAAAATCTCGCCCTCCAGGCTCCAGTTTGTCCATTCCTACTCAGACAGCCCTGCTAAATTAGTCCTGATAGAAGGGATAAAATTGGCCCCTTGCCAGCTCAGGATAGAAAGACCTTTTGTTATCTATAAGAGACCTGAGGTATATAGCGACGAGATGATCGCTATTTATAAGAGGTGTGATTCTTGACACCCACTACCATATTATGATAACCTGTTTCAGTCGGTCACAACGGACAGCGTGAGGGTCAGGGGGGTAGCTTATTGTGATCTATTCTGTTTCTCGATTTAGTTGCTAAAGAGAATTCATCATAAAGGGATAAATACTATGCGGGTTGCTATGTACTATAACAATCGGGATATTCGTGTGGAGGAGATGCCTGTTCCTCCAATCGGCCCGGGAGAATTGTTAATACGGGTACAGGCCAGTGGTATCTGCGGTAGTGATGTGATGGAATGGTATCGCATCCACAAGGCCCCTTTAGTGCTGGGTCATGAGATTGCTGGAGAGGTTGTCGCTGTGGGTGCCGGGGTAGAACGCTACCACGAAGGGGATCGGGTATCGGTAGCCCATCATGTCCCGTGTAATACCTGTTACTATTGTCTTAACGATCATCATACGGTCTGTGATACTCTCCGCCAGACAAATTTTGATCCGGGTGGTTTTGCTGAATACCTTCGGCTACCGGCTATCAATGTAGATCGTGGGGTGTATCGGTTACCAGATGAGGTATCCTATGAGGAGGGAACTTTTACTGAGCCCCTGGCCTGTATCTTGCGGGGGCAAAGGATAGCACGCATCCAACCGGGTCAGACGGTACTCGTTATTGGTTCTGGCATTTCGGGATTGCTCCACCTGGAACTAGCCCGGGCCCTTGGTGCCGGGCGCTTAATAGCAACCGATGTGGCTGAATACCGGCTAGAGGCCGCAAGACGGTTTGGGGCCGAGGCAGTAATCCATGCTAAAGAGGATGTATCGGCCGGGGTGCGGGAAGTCAATAATGGCCGGCTGGCTGATCGGGTGCTGGTATGCACTGGCGCTAAATCAGCTATCACTCAGGCATTACAGTCGGTAGAGCGGGGTGGGACAGTCCTATTCTTTGCCCCGACAGACCCGGATGTTACCATTCCTATTTCAGTGAATGACCTATTTTTTCGCAACGACATAACGCTAACTACTTCCTATGCCGGTAGTCCTGCGGACTATACAACGGCAGTGGAACTGATCCGGGCTCGTAGGGTCCGTGTGCATGAGATGATTACTCATCGTCTAAGCCTGGCAGAAACAGCCATGGGGTTTCAGCTTGTCGCCGGAGCCCAGGACTCTATCAAGGTGATTATTGAACCCCAGCGCTAGTTATAAGTTATTGGTTATTGGTTATTGGTTATTGTAGGGAGGGTTATTAATATGGATTGGGGAATGAAGAACCGGCTGTCACAATTGATTAAACCTGATGGTCATTGCTTCTTTTTACCGATAGACCACGGATATTTTCAGGGGCCTACTAGTAAACTGGAAAGGCCAGGAGAGACGATCAAACCATTGCTCCCTTATTGCGATGCCCTCTTTGTTACCAGGGGAGTATTACGCTCAGCCGTAGATCCTACCAATAGTAAACCAATCATCCTCAGGGTCTCTGGCGGTACCAGTATGGCCGGGAAAGACCTGGCTAATGAAGGTATAACCACTTCTATTAAAGAAGCCCTCCGGCTTAATGCGGCGGCAGTAGGCATCTCTGTCTTTGTAGGTAGTGATTATGAGCGCCAAACCCTATTAAATCTGGCAAAGCTGGTTGATGAGGCCGAAGATTATGGCATTCCAGTAATGGCCGTTACTGCCGTGGGCCGAGAATTGGAAAAACGTGATGCCCGCTACCTGGCACTAAGCTGCCGTATAGCAGCCGAGCTAGGGGCCCGGGTAGTAAAGACCTACTGGTGTGATGACGGTTTTGACAAGGTAGTAAATGGATGTCCAGTGCCTGTGGTTATGGCTGGTGGGCCCAAGTGTGAAACCCCGCTTGAGGTATTAGAATTCGTTTATGATGGCATGCAGAAAGGGGCTATTGGTGTGAATCTGGGAAGGAATGTCTGGCAAGATGGGCACCCGGTAGCTATGATCCAGGCTCTGCGTGCTGTTGTGCATGAAAAGGCTAACCCTAAGCAAGCCCACGACCTGTACCAAAGTCTAAAAAATAAGAAATAATAACTATTTTTAGACAGGATTTACAGGATGAAAACAGGATAATACAAATAATAAAAAATTGTAAATCCTGTTAATCCTGTCTAAAAAGTCCTGCCGAAGGGGGTTAACTTAATGGTTACCAGGTGAGGAGATTACGCAGACTCGGCAAGGTTCCGCAACTTACTTATAGTCTCACCATAATCTTTGCTGGAGAAGACGGCTGTCCCAGCCACGAAAATATCAGCCCCAGCCCCGGCTACCTGGCTTATATTATCCAGACTGATACCACCATCGGCTTCAATATTGGCCTGCAACCCCCCTTCATTTATCAGCTTACGGAGGGCCCTTATCTTGGCAAGCAGGGCTGGATCAAGCTTCTGCCCCTTGAAGCCGGGATTGACCATTAGTAAGATAACCAGATCCAGGTCCGGAAGGATACAGTCCAGAAGGGATAGCGGGGTAGCTGGATTAAGGCAGACCCCAACCTGGCACCCTCTATCCTTGATAAAATGAACCGTCCGATGGAGATGGGTACAGGCCTCTACCGGCACAGTGATGATGTCGGCACCGGCCTCAGAGAACTGCTCAATGTATCTATCAGGGTTTTCAATCATGAGATGGACATCGAGCGGCAGCTTAGTAGTTTTTCTGAGGGCAGACACTATCAGAGGTCCGATAGTAATAGTGGGTGCAAAGTGTCCATCCATTACATCTACATGGAGCCAATCAGCACCACCTTTTTCGGCTGCTTCAACCTCTTGTGCCAGCCGGGTCAAATCTGCGGATAGGATAGAGGGGACAATCTTCTTTCTAGACATGATTAGGGCTTACCTCCTTATATTGTACAGTCACAAAGAATTTTACGCTCGTGATCCGTGACTGTTAGGACTTATCGTAAGGAGTAAGGCGTAAGTAGTGAGAGCGTAAAAAGTAAGGCATAGGGAGATACCCCTTACGCCCTCACGCCTTACCCTTAACGGCTTAGAGACGGACACGTCCAACGTTCTTTGTACCTTGGTGGTTTAATCTTATTTTTGTGCTTCTTTGCGGCTATATTTTAGAAGACTTTATTTGGCTAAACAATTACTAACTTAGGCATTTCCAGCTTTCCGGAATGAGGGATGTAATTGAAAAGAAGGGGTGAGCACCGTTTGTTAATCTAAACTATTCATTGAATTTAGGAATTCTTTATTGGATTTGGTCTTAGCCAGTTTTTCTAATAATAGTTCCATACATTCCACCAAATTTAGAGGGGTCAAAACTTTTCTCAGGACCCATATCTTATGGAGTTCATCCTGTGGCAGCAATAGCTCTTCCTTTCTCGTACCTGAGCGGGCAAGATCAATTGCGGGAAATATCCGTCTATCCACCAGACGGCGATCCAGATTAAGCTCCATATTGCCTGTCCCTTTGAATTCTTCAAAAATAACATCATCCATCCGACTACCAGTATCAATCAAAGCAGTTGCAATAATGGTTAGGCTACCCCCTTCCTCCAGATTCCGTGCAGCTCCAAAGAACCTCTTAGGGCGCTGCAAGGCATTGGAGTCTATCCCACCAGACAAGACCTTACCGCTAGGTGGGGCCATAGTGTTATATGCCCGGGCTAGCCGGGTAAGACTATCTAACAATATTACTACATCTCTTTTGTGTTCCGTTAAGCGCTTCGCCTTTTCTAAGACAATCTCTGCTACCTGGATATGCCTATGGGCCGGCTCATCAAAGGTAGAGCTTATTACCTCGCCCTTTACTGATCGCTCCATATCAGTGACTTCTTCCGGCCTCTCATCTATCAATAAGACAATCAGGTAAATTTCTGGGTGATTACGGGTTATGGAATTGGCAATGGTCTGTAGGAGCATGGTCTTGCCCGTCCTGGGAGGGGCAACTACGAGGCCCCGCTGCCCTTTGCCAATAGGGGTCAGCAGGTCCATTACCCGGGCACATAAGTTGTCCGGCCCTACTTCTAGTTTGATGTGCTTGTTGGGATACAGGGGTGTCAGGTTATCAAAAAGGAGCTTGCCTGCCGCTAACTCGGGCGACTCGAAATTTACTGCCTCTACTTTAAGCAAAGCAAAATACTTCTCCCCTTCTTTGGGGGGACGGATCTGGCCTGAAACGGTATCGCCCGTCCGTAGATCAAACTTCCTGATTTGCGAAGGAGAGATATAAATATCATCCGGGCCAGGCAAGTAGTTATAATCTGGGGCGCGGAGAAACCCAAACCCTTCCGGTAAGGTTTCTAACACACCTTCAGCAAAGATCAAACCACTCTTTTCTGTTTGGGCTTTTAAGATTTGGAAGATCAGTTCTTGCTTTTTTAGATTACTGCTCCCGGGTATATCAAGCGCTTTGGCTATCTCCAGCAATTTTTGAATACTCATCTCTTTCAATTCCCCGATATGGAGAGCTTGACCGTCAGCTTTCTGGATAGTCTCTTCGCCGCTCTTAGTATGTTTGCTCTCTACTACGCTATTAGTCCTAGAAACTGTTGTCTCTACCATCTTGTCTCCTTTACTTTTAACAGAAGGTTGGTAATGGGTTGCCGCTCTAAAGATTTGCCTGAGCCTTTACTCTTATTGGCATTATTAGATGAACGGAGGTAATTTTATTCTTGAGTCGAAGCTAAGGGTTGAATGTTCCTACCAATTATCTTCTTATCTTCTCACACCACAAAAGGATTTTTCGGCAATCTCGCAAGAAATATTAAGGGCTAAAAGAGGAATTGTGGTTATTTCTATTGAGTTTTTACCAAGGTTTATTTGATGAGGGATAGAAAATGTCTTCCCAAATGCGGTAAGTAATCGCTACCGATTCAATATACACTAAATCCTAAATTTAAGCAATAAAAATTTTTGGTAACCTTATTAACTAAGAGAAGTTTTAGCAAAATGGGGATAAGGGTTTTTAGACTCCCGGAATTGGTTATTGGTCTACAAAAGAATAAAAATACTAAATTTTTATTCTTTCTTAACCCAAAATGAGAAAGTTGTCAAGTAATAAATTTTGAGTAATGGCTACCTAACTGTTAGGGTTTATTAAACCAATCCCAATTTATGAGGTGGGGAGTCCCAGCCCGCGGGTAGCCACAATATTCTTTAGGATCTCCACAGTGCCACCCTGTAAAGTATAAGAGGGGCCGAAGAGATAGGACTCAGGGGCTTCACCATTTATGGGTGCCCATTTTGAACCGGGTAAGAGCTGGCCATATAACCCTAATATGCGGGTAGCAATATCATTTAAGCGCTGCTCGAACTGGGTACAATATGCCTTACACAGGGCCGCTTCATAGTTAGGTATCCGGCCTTGATCCAAGACCCAGGCTACATAATAGCAGAATAGCCTCCCGGTCTGATACTCCACCTCTAACCGGCCAATACTGTCCCTTATGATCGGGTCTTTACGGAGCCGGGCGCCTTCGCCCTTATCCTCCCTTAGGAACTTAATAATCTTTTCAAATAAGGGGTAGTTCTGCATGAGCCGCTCCAGGCCAGCCCTTTCATAGTCCACCTGGGTCATAATCTGATAAAACCCCCGGTTCTTCCCCCCTACCAGATAAGTCCTGGGTGTTTTCACTTCTTCAAAAAATACTTCATTAAAAGAGTGGGCTCCGGCCATATTTATTATTGGTCGGATAGTAATCCCCGGGCTCTTCAGGTCAATAATCAGCTCGCTCAGGGCTTTATGCTTGGGCGCCTCGGGGTCGGTACGGGCCAGTATCCAGATATAATCGGCCTTATGGGCCAGGCTGGTCCATACCTTCTGGCCATTAATGACATAATAATCGCCTTCTTCCCGGGCATTAGTCCTAACCGCTACCAGGTCAGAACCGGCATCGGGCTCACTAAAGCCCAGGCAGAAAGAGACGCTGGCATTGATTATCCTGGGCAGGAACTCCTTCTTCAGTTCATCGCTACCGAAATGCATAAGCGAGGGGCCTACCTGGCGATCCCCCAGAAAATGGTAACCAATAGGCGCCTGGTAGCGGAGCATCTCCTCCATGAGTATTGCCCGGTCAATATAGCTACGGCCCTGTCCACTATACTCCCTGGGCCAGGTCATCCCTATCCATCCCCGCTGGGCTACCTTACGAGAGAATTCCTGGGAGAACCCCTCTACCCACTGGTTACTGCGGGCGGCAAAGCTTTCTGCGGCTAGCTCCTGCTCCAAGAAACTCCGTACTCCCTCTCTCAATTGCTCCTGCTCCTTAGTAAACCCAAATTCCATCCCTCCCGCCTCCTCTTGCTATTCGGTTATAATAATTCCGAAATAACTATCACTATGATTATACTAATATTACGCCCCCAGAACAACCCACCATCTCGACTGAACATCCTCCAAAATTTTATCACTAAGGGCTTCATTTCATAAATACAGTTACGTATTATGCCTATTTTTTGCCTTCTTTTTTATTAGGAAGCCAAGAGGCCAGGAAATTAATCTCTCCTGTATTCCTGGTTTCCTTATCATAAGCACTTTCTCTCAAATACGTCACCGTAATTATGGAGTAGAGCACTAAGGGCAATTATGCGGGTAATTCTATAATATCTGGTGTAACCACCGAGACGTCGAGCTTGCAGAGGGCACAAAGATACATACATCGTAAGGAGTGGGAAGTGAGGTCTTCTAAAACCATCTACCATACGTTAATTTACCCTTCCAGGGATAAAATTTTGGGGAAAGTTCAATTGTCAATATCCCTTGACAATAATGAGATGGGCTGCATATAATGCTTCCACGAAAATATTGTAACGTCCCATTTCTGTTTAAGTCATTAGTTCTAGGTCCTGTTTTAGCGATAAGAGGACGGAATGCGGGTTTCAGGATAAAAGAATCTTGCTTGATAAGGGAGAGAGGAGATGGATTTTAGTCTGACGGATGAGCAGGAGATGTTCCGAAAGACCGTGGTAAGCTTTGTAGAAAAGGAGTGCCCCCGGGAGGTAGCCAGGCAATATGATGAGAATAAGCAATTCCCTTATGATTTTTATGAAAAGATAGCTCGGCAAGGTTGGTTCGGTTTGCCCTTTCCAGAAAAATACGGTGGTAATAACTGCGGCATAATGGAGCTTATTTTAACGACCGAGGCATTTGCTAAGTATGTCTATGATATTGCGGGTGGATATGTTACTACTATGTTTTGCGGGCTTAATATCCTTAAACATGGCACCGAAGAGCAAAAGGATTACTATGTTCCCAGGATTGTCCGGGGGGAGATCCGACTGGCTATTTCTATTAGCGAACCGGCAGCCGGCTCTGATGCCGCGGCCATAAGCATCTCCGCCGTACCTGATGGGGATGATTTTATTATTAACGGTGAGAAGATGTTTTGTTCTGGGGCCGAGGCAAAAAATACTATTATCACTATGGCCACCCGTACGGATAAACATGCCCAACCAAGACAAAAAGGTATCTCAGTATTCCTGGTAGAGAATGATACTCCGGGTCTAACTATGCGGCGGATCGAGACCCTTGGCCGGAGGACTATGGGTACTTTTTCTCTTAACCTGGATAATGTCCGAATATCCAAAAATAAGATGCTAGGCAAATTGAACGAGGGCTGGGAGGTTATTCTGGGCAATCTAGACAAAGAGAGGATAGTAGCCTCTTCTGCTTATGTGGGCCAGGCCCAGAGCGTAGTGAATGATGCCCTGGCCTATGCCAAAGAGAGGGTCCAATTTGGGAAGCCCATAGGGAAATTCCAGGCTATCTCGCATATGCTGGCCGATATGCAAACCAAGGTAGAGGCCGCCCGGCTCATGGTCTACCGGGCTGCCTGGATGCTTGATCAGGGGCTACCTGCCAGCAAAGAGGTTTCTATGGCTAAACTGTTTTCTTCAGAAACCCTTATGGAGGTTGCTACGCAAGGGATGCAAATTATGGGTGGGTATGGCTATTGTATGGAATACGATATGCAGCGTTATTTCCGGGATGCTAAGATCACTACCGTCAGCGCTGGTACTTCCCAGATGCAGCGCCTGATTATTGCCCGACATATGGGGCTCTAGATAGGTCCGGGGAAAAAAGCCAAAGGGTATCTTAAGGGTTTAGAAGGAATGCCGATAAGTAATTAGACAGGGCTAAATTTAAATCCTAAATCCTAAACCCTAAGTCCTAAACAAATTCAAATGACCAAAATTCGAAATGAAAAGTGGTTTTAAGATTTGGATTTAGGTCTTTGATATTGTTTAGGGTTTGGTGCTTAGGATTTAGAATTTGCTACCCGGAAATGTAACATTGGCAAAGTAAAAAATAATGGCCCTTGGGATAAGAGGATATGTTGTATCAGATTGACTATCAGATTTCATTAGACCAGATAAGCGATCTGGTCTTTTCCTTAGATGTAACCGGAAATTTTCTCTATGTGAATCGAGCAATAGAAAAGATTCTGGGTTACGAGGTAGATATGCTTATTGGCCAGCATCTCAGCAAGTTCCTGACTGCCGAGAGCTGGCAAACAGTCCAGCGGCTTTTCCAGAGCCATATCAGGTTCAATAGAGAAGTAACAGTCCCTCTATCTTTTATTAAGGCCAATGGGAGGATAGCCATCCTGGAGGTCAAGGCCGTCCCTATAGCTCAAGATAATAGGATTGTAGCCATCCAGAGTGTCTGCCGGGATATTACCGAGAAGGTCCGTCTGGAAGAACAATTAAAGCAAGAAAGATGGCAGGCCCAGGTCTTGTATGAAATTACCACCATCCTTAATCAGCCGCTGGGGCCAGAAGAGATGGCAGGGGCGTGCCTGGATAGACTCTGCGAGTTCCTGGGAGTACCCATAGGGCATATCCGCTCTTTCGATCCTAGAGCCAGGACTGCCCCGCTGATAGTTGGCAGGGGTCTTTCCGCCAATTATATTACCGAGGAGAAGTATTCGCCGTTTAATATAGCAGATTCGCCCCTCTATACCACTCTTTGTCAAGGTAATTCCCTTGTTATAGAAAATTTCGAGCAAGACCCCAGGCTCCCCCGAAAGAAGCTTTTGCGGGAAGGGGTGAAATCAGCGGTCTATGTGCCGATAAAATCGCGGGAAAGAAGCCTTTTAGGATTTTTAGCCCTGGCCAGCCGGGAGTATAACTATTTTAAACCCGAGATACTGCCTTTCCTGGAAACCATTACTAGCCAGATGGGTATCGCTACCGAGCGGACCCTATTCCAGCAAAGGCTTGCCCGTACCAAAGAAAAATACCAGCATATCTTCACCTATGCCAATGATTTAATTTATCTGTTTGATTTAGAAGGAAATTTCATAGAGGCTAATCTCGCGGCCCGCGAATTCACTGGTTATGGTTTAAACGATAGGATACATATAAGGGATATTCTCCCTCCCGATAAGCCCGAGGAACTCATTAAGATCGAGAGGGTCATGCAACAGTTGCTCCAGGGAGAGACTACCCAGGCCAGTCTTGAAATTGAGATAGTAAAGACAAATGGTGAGCGGGCTATCCTGGAGACCCGGGG
>Ga0156295_1077_pt1 | contig 12144 bp, 10 predicted proteins | sample RifCSPlowO2_12_FD_107943 | JGI IMG/M metagenome (GOLD analysis project Ga0156295, IMG submission 107943) | Nitrospinae bacterium RIFCSPLOWO2_12_FULL_45_22 | reverse complement strand
CAGATAGCCGAGCAGAGCCGGGTACCGGCCGGCAGTGCCCTGGCCGTTGACCGGAAAACCTTTGCCGAACAGGTGACCGCTGCATTGGAAACCCACCCAAATATCGCAATACACCGAGAAGAAGTAACTGTATTGCCACCAGAGCAAGTAGTGATCATTGCCTCTGGCCCCCTGACTTCTGATCCCCTGGCCCAATATCTCTCGCAACTGACCGGGGAAAAAAACCTCCATTTTTATGATGCCATATCTCCTATAATAGATGGAGAATCTATTGACTACAATAAAACCTTTTTCGCCTCCCGCTATGATAAGGGTGGAAAGGATTATCTGAACTGTCCCCTGAATAAAGAGGAATATGATCGTCTGGTGCAAGAATTAATCCATGCCGGAAAGGTCCTGCCCCGGGATTTTGAGCAAAGGGCCTTTTTTGAAGCCTGTCTGCCTATAGAAGAATTGGCATCAAGGGGCCGAGAAGCCCTGGCATACGGACCCCTTAAGCCAGTGGGCTTAAAATATCCCGGCAGCAATAAGACACCCTATGCTGTGGTGCAATTGAGGAAAGAGAATCTGCAGGCTAGCCATTATAACCTGGTAGGGTTCCAGACCAAGCTCACTTACCCGGAACAAAAGAGGGTATTTCGCTTGATACCGGGGTTAGAGCGCGGGGAGTTTTTCCGCTTTGGCAGCTTGCACCGCAACACGTTTATCAATGCCCCCAAGCTCCTGCTCAAGACCTTGCAATTACGTATTAGATTAAATTGGTTTTTTGCCGGGCAAATTACCGGTGTAGAGGGTTATTTGGAGTCAGTAGCTACTGGCCTATTGGCCGGGATTAATGCCGCCAGACTTATACAGGGCAAAGAACTTACTGTGCCAAAAGATATTACCGCCCTGGGGGCCCTGGTAGCCTACCTTACCCAGGCCAACCCCAGCTCTTTCCAGCCCATGAATTTTAACTATGGCTTATTACCTCCATTAGAGGTTAGAATAAAAAATAAAAGAGAGAAAAAGAACCTCTTAGCCTTGCGGGCCCTAAAGGCTATAGAAGAATGGCAGCATGAGATTAAACTGGTCATTAGTCATTACTAGCAGAGCAAGCTCTGCCACTACCATTGTTAATGGATTTCTGACAAAGAATAGCCACACCCATAAGAATTTTCATCCACATCGCCTATAGACCTCGGCCAGGCATCGTTATTGATCCCAGGAGTAACACTTGTGAATGGAGTTATGTTATTATAATAACTGACCAATGACCCATGACAAAACAGAAAGGGGTTAAAAGAATTTGGAGGAATATATCCAGGCATTTAATGCCTATCTGGAGATCGAAAAAGGCTACTCGCCTCATACGGTAAGGAATTACCTGAGTGATTTAGGCCAATTCTATCAATTCCTGCAGGAGAGGGAACAGGTAGATATCTCTAAGGTAAACAAGTTAACCCTCAGGGCCTTCCTGGGCCATTTGCTCAGCCAGGGCAATAAGCGGAGCTCTGTTGGCCGAAAATTGGCATGTATAAGGAGCTTTTTTAGGTTCCTACAGCGGGAAGGCCACCTGGTAAAGAATCCTACGGCCTTAGTGGCTTCACCTAAAAAAGACCAGAAACTGCCCACTTTTTTGCCTATAGACGAAGTCTTTCAGTTACTTGATACTCCGGATACCAGATCGGTTCTGGGATTGCGGGACAAGGCTATCCTGGAGGTGTTGTATGCTACCGGGATCAGGGTCAGTGAACTCGTTTCTCTTGCGGTAGAGGATCTTAACCTGGAGTTAAGGGTAATAAAAGTTAAAGGGAAAGGGAAAAAAGAGCGGATAGCGTTTTTAGGTTCCAAGGCAGCCATGGCCTTGCGGGAATATCTCCTTAGAAGATCAGAACTAATGGGGGATGAGGTCTCTGGGGCAGTATTTTTGAACCGTTTTGGCGGCCCTTTAACTGATCGGTCTGTCCGCAATATTGTCAATAAATATGTCCATAAATGTGCCCTGAATAGACATATCAGCCCCCATGCCTTGCGGCATACCTTTGCTACTCACCTGTTGGATGCGGGCGCAGATTTGAGGATGATCCAGGAACTCCTGGGCCATGCCAGCTTATCCACTACTCAGCGTTATACCCATGTTAGTGTTGATAAGCTCATGGAGGTATATGACAAGGCCCATCCCCGGGCCAAACAATAGAGGGAGGAGGGAGTAATTTGTTCCATGGCACAACTATCTTATCTGTCAGGCATAAAGGTAAAGTAGTGCTGGCTGGTGATGGCCAGGTAAGCTTAGGCAATACCATCATGAAACATAATGCTTCTAAGGTAAGGCGTATGTATAATGGTCAGGTCTTAACTGGTTTTGCTGGAGCGGCAGCCGATGCCTTTGCCCTTTTTTCCCGCTTTGAGGCGAAGCTAGAAGAATTCCGCGGTAACTTACCCCGGGCTGCCGTAGAATTAGCTAAGGACTGGCGTACAGATAAGATACTACGCCCCCTGGAGGCCCTATTAGCCGTTGTGGACAAGAAAAACTCCTTCATAATTTCTGGCACGGGCGAGATTATTGAGCCGGAAGATGGCATCATCGGCATAGGCTCAGGTGGTGCGTATGCCTTAGCAGCCGCCCGGGCTTTGCTGGCACACTCTAATCTAGCTGCGCGGCAGCTTGTCCAGGAAGCCATGAAAATCGCTGCTGCTATATGTATCTATACTAATGAACACATCACTATCGAAGAGCTAGCGCTAGATTAATTGAAAGATTAAGATAATGGCTGAGGAGATTTTATCTTATGGAAACATTTACCCCCAAGCAGATCGTGGCGGAACTAGACAAATATATCATTGGCCAGAAAAATGCCAAGCGGTCGGTGGCTATTGCATTGAGGAATAGATGGCGCCGACAGCAATTGCCTGAAGGGTTGAGAGAAGAGATAGCCCCTAAAAATATTATTATGATCGGCCCTACTGGTGTAGGCAAGACCGAGATTGCCCGACGTCTGGCAAAATTGACCAATTCTCCCTTTATCAAGGTAGAGGCAACCAAATTTACTGAAGTAGGTTATGTAGGCCGGGACGTAGAGTCTATGGTAAGGGAGTTGGTAGAGCTGGGTAAGAATATGGTTAAAGAAGAAAAGATGCAGGAAGTCAGTAAACAAACAGAGGTCAATGCCGAGGAGCGGCTCCTGGATCTATTATTACCACCAAAACCATTTTCTAAAAAAGAGATAGAGGGCATAGAAGGGTTGGAAAGCCAGGAAGAGCAACAATATAAAAAGAGCCGGGAGAAGCTACGGAACTACCTAAAGGAAGGGAAGCTAAAAGAGCGCATAGTAGAGATAGAACAACCCGAGCAGTTCTTTCCTATGATTGAAGTAGTTTCTGCTACTGGCATAGAAGATATGGATATAAATTTGAAGGATATGTTAGGGAATCTATTACCCCAACGAAAAAAGCGACGGAAGATAAAAATACCTGAAGCCCTGATCATTCTCAAGGAAGAAGAGGCCAAGAAGCTGATTGATATGGATAAAGTCATCCAGGAAGCGCTAAGGAGAGTAGAAGAGTCTGGCATTATTTTCCTGGATGAGATAGATAAGATCGCGGGCCGGGGTATGAGCCATGGACCTGATGTCTCAAGAGAAGGGGTTCAGAGGGATCTTTTGCCTATTGTAGAAGGCTCTACCGTTACCACCAAATATGGCCCGGTAAAGACCGATCATATCCTTTTTATTGCTGCCGGGGCCTTTCATAGTACTAAACCATCAGATTTAATACCAGAGATGCAGGGCCGCTTCCCTATAAGAGTCGAACTTGAGTCCCTGTCCCGGGAGGACTTTATCCGCATCCTTACCGAGCCAGAGAATGCCTTAATCAGGCAATATACGGCCCTATTGCAAACCGAGGGGTTAGAACTCCAGTTCACCGATGATGCCATTGCAGAAATTGCCTCTATGGGCGAACAGATCAATCAGCGGACAGAAAATATCGGGGCCCGCCGGCTACATACTATCATGGAAAAGTTGTTAGAAGAGATATCTTTTGAGGCCTCAGATGGTACCGATAAGAAGAAGACAATAGATGCCGGGTATGTGAGGGATCAACTAGCTGATGTAGTGAAGGATGAGGACTTGAGTCGCTATATTCTCTAAAAGCAGGGGCCAGGGATCGGGGATCAGGGCATAGAGACCATAAAGCTGACATCTGATCCCTGTTAGGCTGCAGAGTAAAGGAGAAAGAGAGGACATGAAGAGTTTAGCGGAAAAGGCTGAGGTGCTGATAGAGGCCCTACCTTATATCCAAAAATTTCGGCATAAGACCGTGGTAATAAAATATGGTGGGAGCACCATGATCAAGCAGGAACTGAAGAATGCCTTTGCCCAGGATATTATCTTACTAAAACTGGTGGGCATAAATCCGGTTATTGTCCATGGTGGAGGCCCGCAGATAGGTGATATGCTGAAGAGATTAGGTAAAGAGAGCCGATTCTTCCAGGGTTTACGGATTACTGATGCCGAGACCATGGATATAGTGGAGATGGTTTTAGTGGGTCAAATAAATAAAGAGATTGTGGGTCTGATCAATCATTTTGGTGGTAGGGCTGTGGGCTTGAGTGGTAAAGATGGTCAGTTGATCAAAGCTGATAAACTCAATCTTAATCACCTCAATAGCTCAGGGGCAGTGGGTGAGCATGTTCGACTTGAAGAGGGGAATAATGCCCAGGCCCTAGAGATTCCGCTCGATATTGATCTAGGGATGGTAGGACGGATCGTACATATAAATCCCGAGATATTGTCTACGCTGGAAGAGAAGGGTTTCATCCCCATCATAGCGCCTATCGGTGAAGGAGAGAGGGGTGAGACCTATAATATTAATGCCGATGATGCTGCGGGGGAGATTGCTGCCGCCTTGAAGGCAGAAAAGGTTGTCTTGCTGACCGATACCCCTGGCGTTTTAACCCCGGATGGGGCGCTATTATCTACCTTGAAGGCAGACGAATTGCAAAGATTGATAGAGAGAGGAGTTATTAGTGGGGGTATGATCCCCAAGGTAAAGGCTTGCCTCAGGGCATTAGAAACCCAGGTAGCCAAAGCCCATATTATTGATGGCCGGACCAACCATGCCCTCCTCCTGGAAATCTTTACCGAAGAAGGGATCGGCACCCAAATCATACTGTAACTATTCCCCGTAGAGCAGTGAGCAGTAAACAGTAAGCTGTTAGGAGTGACTACTTACTGCCCACTCCTTTGTGTGGTAACAGATTTAACAGGATTGCAGAGGAATTTCCATTTTGGACGCAGATTATCAGGATATTATTTATCGTCATTGATCACTGGTCATTAGTCAATGATCAATGACTAATCTTATATTATCTGCGTGAATCTGCGTCCTAAACATAATTTAATGCTGTAAGATGAAAACCAATAGCTCTATGGTGGAAGAAGGGGTGGTTCTGTCCGCCGATATTTTTAACCTCAATGAACTGATCCAACCATTGATCGAGCAGAGGGAACCTGGTCTGATAAACTCCCACATCACTTCCCTCCTCGACCTATTAACCCCTTTGATAAGAGGGGGGCAAGGGGAGCTGATAAGTTTTTCCGGGTGGGGTTTTTTAGCCCTTTTTAATCTGGCTCCTGATTTAAGACAGGATATCAATAATGCCATAAAAACTGCTCTGGAGATAATGGTAGCCCTAGAGAGGTTAAATTTTCCCCTGAAGCTCAGTGCAGGAATAGATTGGGGTGATTTGTTTGGAGCGCGAAACGGAATTGATAATAATCTGCTGATCGGAGAACCCGTTATTACGGCTCAATTGCTCCAGGCTTTAGCCCGCGATAATGAGATTGTTATAACTAATTTAGTAGAACCAGAAGATCGGGAATTCATCAAAGAACTCATTACGGCCTTTGGGTTCAAGATGCTGACCCAGCGGGTTTCTTTACGAGATAAAAAGGGGAAGATCATTAGGATAATGGAGGGAGGCAAGGAAGAGCCCCGGGAGTTTACCGACTTCTTCAAAAACTTCCTTAAATAGTTACCACTGAGCAATGAGACCACGGAAGCACTGAAGCACAGAGGAAAAGCCCTTGAAGCTAGACCTTCATACTCACTGTCATGAGGCCACGCGGTTTACCCGACCTGATATTCGGATAGTAGAACAAATAATAGCTGCAGTAAAAGAGAAAGGGCTGGATGGCATCGCTATCACGGATCATGGTAATAAGGGTTATGCTTACCAGATCATGGAGATCGTAGAGCAATCCTTTGATAACGAGATTATAATTATTCCTGGTCAGGAGCTAGATCGGGTCTATCAACACGTCATTGAGCTGTATCTACCAGACAGCCTGGTCTTTCGCTTTATTGCTCACCCCGGCTATCCCACCAGCTACTGGACTAATAATATATCCGATATTCATGGGATAGAGATCAATAATGGCAACTATCAGATAAACCAGGGAGCAGTGAGGAGTTTAGCAGATAGGAACGGTCTTCTACCCTTATCAAACAGTGATGCCCACACGCTATCAAATATCGGGCTATACTATAATGAGATCGAGCTTGAGGAACTTTGTGCCAGAGCTAATAGTCTGGGGTTAAAAATAATATAAAAGCGTATACTTTTCTGTTTGACACTCCTCGATTCTTCTGCTATAAGCTCTATAAGTGGTTTTTAGTTGCGGTTAATGGTGTAAATGAGAATATGATTGATGAGGAGAAAGGAAATGGGAATAAGCGAAAAATTTCATGACCTGTTGAATAACCGCCACCAATATACCAGTGAATGGAAAGAGAAGAAAGGCGATAAGGTAGTTGGTTATCTTTGCAACTACGTTCCTGAAGAAATGCTTTATGCGGCTGGTATTTTACCGGTGAGGATCCTGGGCAGTCATGAACCCCAGGATATTACTGAACCCCATATCTTCAATATGTACTGTCCATTCTGCCGGGATTGCTTAGCGCAGGGCTTACAGGGGAGATATAATTATCTCGATGGTATAGTTACCGCCCATACCTGTATGCATATGCGCCAGGTCTTTGATAGCTGGACAAAGCATCTGCCGGTATCCTATAGTTATTACATGTATATGCCTGCCCATGTCCAGAGTAAATATGCCCAGGAACTTTTGTTAGAAGAACTGGTATGCTTTAAGCAGTCCCTGGAGGGATGGATCGGAAATACCATATCCGATAGAGCCCTGGATAAGGCAATAGATGCTTACAATACTAACCGGCGTCTCCTAAAACAGGCTTATGAACTGAGGAAGAGCGACCCACCGGCTATTTCTGGCGCCGAGGCTATGGAGATGGTACTCACCAGTATGTTTATGGATAAAGAAGAACATAGCCGTTTGCTCCAACAGGCCCTAACTGAACTCCCCAAACGAAAAAATAGTAGAGAATCCCAGATAAGGTTGATGCTTATCGGAAGTGCAAATGATGACGTAGAATTTGCGAGAATGACGGAATCGCTGGGGGCCGATGTGGTAATCGAAGACCACTGCACGGGCAGTAGATACTTTTGGCATGAGGTTGTTCCCGAAGAGAATCGGCTGGCAGCTATCGCTGCCAACCTTATCAAAAAACCACCCTGCCCACAGAAGGATTTAGTAGAGCGGGAGCGGTTCTCTTATGTGCTTGACTTAGCCAGAGACTATGATGTCCAGGGGGCAATTGTTATCCAGCAAAAGTTCTGTGACCCGCATGAGTTTGATATCCCCCCCATCAGGGCATTACTGGAAAAGAATGACATTCCTGTTTTGTTTCTCGAATTTGATTTGACTATTCCAGCGGGGCAGTTCCGTACCCGGATTGAGGCATTTCTGGAGATGCTTCAACCCAAAGTGGCCTGAGTTTCCTATTGTGATGAAATTTGCGAAACGATTCACCAGTAACCAATAAGTGGATAACTTTAGCAGGGAGGCAAGTAGTATGACAACTTATCAGAGATATCAGACCAAACCCCTGGACTGCTGGCAATTGTCCAAAGAATTAAGGGCCAAATTCTTTCAAGAGATTTGGACAGCAAAAGACGGGGGAAAGACCATAGGTATAGGCCTGGGGCTTTTCTCCAATTCTCTCCCCACCTCTTTCCCGGATGCAGTGTTTGCCGAGATGGGAACTTATTTTACTATCGTAGCCAACAATCCTGAACAGGCTATCCAGTGTGCTGAGACAGTATCCGCACGAGGCTACCCGGCTGATATCTGTCATGCTGCCCAATTGATCTGGGGTTCTATGTTTTTGGATCAAGGGCCGTTCGGCCCATTCCTGCGGCCTGATTTCTGCATTCAGTTACATTTTTGTGAAACCCAGGGAAAAGCTACTCAGGTGATGAGCGAATACTTTAACATACCCAGTTTTTGCATAGATGCTCCGCTCATCCCTCCAGGTAGGCCTCAAGAACACTTTAAGAAAAACCTTGTAGCCCAGATGCAAGAAGCCATTGAGTGGATGGAAAAGGTTACGGGCAAGAAGTTTGATGATGAGGCATTTGTCCATGGAGTACGCAATGAATGGGAAGTAGCGGTATTATGGGCAAAGATCTGCGAATTGAATAAGAATATACCAGCACCCCTGGATATAAGGATGCTGAGCAGCTTATCTGCCCCATTATTTCTGAAGAGAAATAGTGATGAAACGGTAAATTATACGCGTATCCTCTATGATGAGGTTCAGGATCGGGTAAAGAATCAAATTGCGGCCTTAGGCGCTGAGAGATGCCGTTTGCTCCATGAAGGGGTGCCACCTTTTTATTTCCTCCGGTTTTTCCGGATTCCAGAAAAATACGGTGCGGTATTCATCGGTTCATCCCTGGATTTTGGGGCATGCGGTGCCTTTGAGCGTCAGGAAAATGGTTCGTGGCGTATCGCTAAGACCCCTAAAGAACTAGGTATGGCGATGAAGACCCGGGAGGATGCCCTATATGCCCTGGCCCATTATTTTGTGACCAGTGCCTTTATGCGCTCCCTGCTTGTAATTGGAAAGACAGAAGAACAGATTAAGAGAGTTGAGGATTGGCAGGTGGATGGTGTGGTTTTCCACTGCGACCGTGGCTGTCAGGCATTACCTGCGGGGATGCCCGAGGCCAGACTGGCCTTTAAAGAAAGAGGTATACCTTCAATGGTTTACGAGGCTAGCCATGGGGACCCGAGGGAGCTTACGGAGGCGCAAGTGGTTGACCGGTTAGAGAGTTTTATGGAGACCCTGGGCCTGGATCCGCTGGATGATTAACAGTTTGACAAACCTAAATTCGCCAGAAAAATTGTAGGCACGAATTCTATTCGTGCCATTCAGCGCACGGATAAATCCGTGCCTACAATAATAATCCGAGCAAGAAATACGCCCTTCTGTGAGGGCGATAAATTTATCTGTCTTGCCAAAAGAAGGCTTGAACCTTTCCTACCAGGAGAGTTGTCCTCTCCCACTCCTTCTGCTATACTTTTTATTCATAATAGCGTATCCAGATGTTTAAAATCCATTTATTTGCTCAAAAAAATAGCGCTCTCATGTTCCATGATGTTTTTCTGAGAACATAGGGTTTTGTAAGGGATAAATATTTTAGAGCATTTATTTAGTAAGCGGTTGCTTTTTATAATAGGCAAGGGAGGTGTAGGCAAGAGCACTATTGCTGCCGCCTTAGCCCTACTGGCTGCTCAGAGGGGTAAGAAGACCTTGCTGGCAGAGTTAGATACCGAGGAGAGCATTAGCTTTCTCTTTGGCTCACCCAGTATAGAAAAAGCTAATAAGAAAGAGCTCTATCCGGGTATCTATGGTCTGCACGTGGATGGGAAAGCTGCTTTAGAGGAATATTTAGGCATCATCCTTAAGTCCCAGCGGTTAAAGGAGCTTATTTTCAGGAGTAAGACATATAACTATTTCGTCAGTGCGGCTCCTGGGCTAAAAGAATTAATGGCTGTAGGAAAACTCTGGTATGAAGAGCAGCTCCAGGATGAAAGAACCGGAAGTCCCTTATGGGACCTAATTATTGTTGATACCCCGGCTACAGGTCATGCCTTGCAATATATAAGAATGCCCAAGGCTGCTTATGATTCCTTTGCTACCGGCGTGGTACACCGGGAAGCTAAAAGGGTCTTAGACCTTATTGCTGATCCGGAGAAAACATTGCTTAATATAGTTACTACCGCGGAAGAGATGCCTGTTAATGAGACTTTGGACGTGGTAGATAAGATCCGCAAAAAGGCAAATCTCCCCTTAGGTTATATCTTTATAAATAAAATATTCACCCCCCTTTGGTCAGGAGAGATGCCTTCTTTACCTAATCCGTATAATTCTCCGGAAAATGGTCTGCTACGCTCTATCTGCCATTGGGCAGAGGTGGTGATGGAGCGCTGGGTGCGAAATAAGATACAGATTGACAGATTGGAATCCAAACTGCCCGCTCCTTTGATCAAGATACCCTATATATTTTCTGCAGAGATTACTATGAAGGAGCTCTTAATAATTACCAGAGAAATAGAATCGCAGCTAAAACAATTAGTCATCAGTCATTAGTCACTTGTCATTTGTTTTTTACCAATGACCCAATGACTAATGACCAGGTAAAAAAATGGGTCTGACAGATCTTTTAGAAGAAAAAAAGGTCATTATCTGTTGCGGTAGTGGTGGTGTAGGCAAGACCAGTATCGCTGCGGCATTGGCTATTAAAGGGGCTATGATGGGGAAGAAGACGATGGCCTTGACCATAGACCCCGCGAAACGCCTGGCTGATTCCCTGGGCTTGAAGCCTAAAGGGAATGAAGAGACCCCTATACCCCTAAAGAACCTTGGCCTGATACCAGGGCAAGATTCGGGCTCCCTTCATGCTATGCTTCTGGACCGCCGGGCTAGCTGGGATGAGTTAGTAGTCAAATATGCCCCGAATGAAGAAATCGGCAAAAATATCCTGAATAACCAATTCTATAAGAGCCTTTCTCATACCTTTGCTGGCTCCCAGGAATATCTGGCTATGGAGAAGCTTTATGACCTTTATATAAATAGAAAATATGATCTGATTATAGTAGATACTCCGCCTACTAAGCATACCCTCGATTTTCTGGAAGTGCCGCAAAGGATGACTGATTTCCTGGATCGAAAGATCATCAAATGGTTCATGCTGCCTTACTTTTCCGCGGGCCGGCTAGGCCTTAAACTTTTGGGCAAGACCGGGCTTTTTATCTTCCGGAGGCTGGAAGATGCGACTGGGATTTATGTATTGAAAGATATCTCAGAATTTTTCCTTAATTTGAGTAGCATGATTGATGGTACTATTGAGAGGATGCGAAAGACTTCAGAGGTCCTCCGTAATAAACAAACTGCTTTTTTCCTCATAACCAGCCCCGAGGCATCGGTCCTGGCTGAAGCTAACTACTTCCTTAGACGGGTAAAAGAGCTTAATATACCATTAGCGGCTGTGATAATAAATAAGGTCAATGTGGTCCCCGAGGGCATTGTTAATGATAACGGGCTCAGAGAAATTAAAGCCCTGGTGAAAGAGCGGTGGGGACTAGAAAAAGGGCTGGGAGAAAGGCTTGTGGATAACTTTCTTCAATTTCAGCTCCTGGCCCGGGCAGACAAAAAGCGGATCCAGTCCTTTAAGCAAACCCTACCCTCTAACCAGATAATGATCTACCAGGTACCCTGTCTAGAGAAAGACCTGCACGCAATAAACGGGTTATTAACACTAAACCAATACCTTTTTGCCGGAGGAGGTAATTATGGGAATACCTAGAAGAGACGCTCAATGTACAAAATTTTCCGAGAAGACTACCTTCAAAGAGATCATAGAATTTGCCCTGGAAAAAGAGAAGACCGCTTATAACTTCTTTTGCCGGGCCTCGCAGTTAGTAAAAGGGCCGGGGGTAAAGGCTATGTTTAATATCCTGGCAGAAGAAGAAAAGAGCCATATAGAGTGGCTCCAAGAGCCTTTATCAGCGCAAGAGCTTATACAGAAAGACTTAACGGGGATAGATATACCTGATATGGAGCTAGATAAATTTGTTCTAGAAAAGGAAATTACTGAACATACTACCTCGCAGGAGATCATGGCTACCGCTATCCATTGGGAAGAGAGGGCCAGGAATTTCTATGAAAATGCGATTAAATTAGTAGCTGACCCCGTGCTTAAAGGGGTATTCCAAAAATTGGCCTATTTTGAATTAG
>Ga0156295_1299_pt1 | contig 12193 bp, 9 predicted proteins | sample RifCSPlowO2_12_FD_107943 | JGI IMG/M metagenome (GOLD analysis project Ga0156295, IMG submission 107943) | Nitrospinae bacterium RIFCSPLOWO2_12_FULL_45_22 | reverse complement strand
CCGGGTCAAGCCCGGAATGACGGGCAATGTTGGTATGCGCAAATAATTATGTCGCTCTGTATAATTAAGAAACGTTCTAAAATCTTGAAAATCTGCCTTCATCTACGTCCAGGTTAAAGGAGAGACAAGCAGGTTCAGGGCGAGACAAGGATGTCCCGCCTATTTTTAATTAATGGCCGTGGCGGGCGCCAGAGCCGCCAGGCATACCACCCTGGCCTGAACCACTACCCATGCCCATACCTTCCATCATACCACCATGTTTCTGATGTTGTTCCTCCTGGTGTTCTCCATGCTCTTCTCCAGACTCCTCATGCATTCCCTCATGCTCTGCTTCGCGCATCTTGAGGTATTTTTCCGGCTCCTGAGCAAATTTTTCCTTCTCTTCCTCGGTACAGAAATAATAGGTCTTACCTTCATAGTCCATCTGGGCCTTTATAGCATTCTTGGGCCCCTTCATGCCATCATAAGCGCACTGCACCGTATCCCCTGAGCCGGCTTGTTCTTCTGCAATAGCAATATTAGCAAAGACCAACATGGCTACTGTGGTAATGATCCCTAAAGAAAAAATTATCCGTTTCATTGTTTATTTCTCCTCTACTTATTAGCTTATTTATTGAAAACCTCAAACATATCCACTAAAAGATCAGGTCAAACTACGATAGAGAATCCCTGTCCTTCAACAAGCATCACCTCCCCTCTGTACTAATTAGGCAGGGCAAGGCCCTGCTGCTACTACAGCTACAGCAGCAAAAATAATGTAGCCGCAGGGCCTTGCTCGGCAAAAAATGCTCGACTAGTTTAGTCTAATGGCCGTGGTGACCGGCCTTGTGCTCAGAAGGTGAGATGTCTCCTAACCGCTCCTTTTGCGTGCTCGTCAAAATAGCCATTGCCTTTTCCTGATACCCTAAGGGAATGAGGAGTATCTGGGCATAAAGCTCGGCTATCTCTTTACCTTTTGCCTCTACTGGAGAACGTCCAACCTTATTTTTAGCCAAATTGTCCAGCAGAGTCTGATAGTCTAGCCCGGCGGTCTTTATCGCCGCTTCTTTAGCGATCAGATCCTTCTGGCAATTAACACCTAAGTCTTTCAGCTTCTCTATCTGGTCTGATGTAAGGCCCAATTCATCTTTATTCTCCAGATACACAGAAGATTGACAGAGGCCGGGAGACACCAAAGTGGCGGCCTCTTGCTGGCCGCCATGTCCTCCCATACCCATACAGCCCATAGCTGACTGCATCATCCGGTCATGCCACCGGGCAATCGTACAACCCTGGATAAAAAGAGCGGCCAGGGCCATAATGCTTAGATATACTACCGTTCCTTTCTTATTACTCATCCTTACTCCTCCTCTTGTTAAGTTAAACCGCATGTAAGCGTTCAGCTTTCAGTCGTCAGCTTTCAGCTAAAACAGGCTATAGGCCAAGGACAAGAGGCCATATGCCAGAAGCTAGATTTTCTTGCCTCTCGCCTATGGCCCACTGCCTCTTGGCTATTCTTTTGTCTTGCTGATCGCTGATAGCTGACCGCTGAACGCTTACAACCGCATTATTAAATCAAAGCGTTTCTCGACAACCTCTCATCCCAGGATACCTGCCCTGGGAAACCACCTCCTTTATTTTGTCTTTGATAGGTTTTTCAACAATATTTCCTCCCTCACTTATCTTTAGACAGCATTTTAGGTTAGTTGGTTACAATGACTAAGGTTGCACGCTCAGCTTTGCTTCCTTCCTCACATGAAAATACCAGCGCCATATCTCATAAATGGCCGGATAAACTACCAGTTCCATGATAAACGAAGTAAAGATGCCCCCGATCATCGGTGCGGCTATGCGCTTCATCACATCGGCACCGGCGCCCGTGGACCACATAATAGGGACCAGGCCCATGAACATCACAGCCACGGTCATGAATTTCGGTCGCAGCCGCTTGACAGCGCCGTGGACAATCGCTTCGCGTAATTGCTCCTTTGTCTTCATCAGGCCTTTGTCGCGCATCTCATAATAGGCAAGGTCTAGATAAAGCAGCATGAACACACCCGTCTCTGCATCTACACCCATAAGCGCTATCAGTCCGACCCAGACGGCAATGCTCGTGTTATAACCCAGGAGATAGAGAAACCATATGGCACCTACAGCCGAGAAGGGCACTGCCAGGAGGATGATTAGTGTCTTGGCCACCGAACGGGTGTTGAAGTAGAGCAAAAGGAATATAATGAAGAGCGTGATGGGCACTACGACCAGTAGCCTCTCGGCCACCCGCTGCATATATTCATATTGCCCACTCCATACCAGGGTATAGCCGGGCAGTGATGGGACCTTTTCTCTTACAACTCTTTTCGCCTCAGCCACATACCCACCCACATCCCGACCAGAAACATCTACATAAACATAGCCACTCAAGCGACCATTCTCATCCCGAATCATTCCAGGCCCTGATAGCAGCTTGATATCTGCAATTTGAGCCAGGGGAATCTGTGCGCCACTCATGGTGGACACCAAAGTACGGCTTAACCGGTCAATTGTACTGCGGTAATCCCGCAGGTAGCGCACATTGACCGGATAACGTTCCCGGCCCTCGACCGTGGTGGTGATATTATCGCCGCCCACCGCTGACATGATAGCCATCTCCGCCTGCCCAATAGTCAGGCCATAGCGAGCCAGCTCCTCACGCTTCAAGGCAAAGTCCAGAAAGTAGCCGCCTGCGGTTCGTTCGGCAAATATGCTGGTGGTCCCGGGCACATCTTTTAATACCATCTCAATATGTTGGCCGATCTCCTGGATCTTATTCAAGTCCGTTCCAAGAATCTTAATACCTACGGGTGTTCTGACACCGGTTGTCAGCATATCCACCCGGGCTTTGATGGGCATGGTCCAGGCATTGACCACTCCTGGAAATTGCATAGCTTCATTGAATCCGCCAGGCCCATAGATCAGCTCCTGGGTATTTTTATGATCGGGCCAGGCGCGGCGCAAGATATTCTGTAACCACTCCGGGGCCCATTCCGAATACCAGCGGCGCACCTTGGGCCACTGGTCATGAGGTTTAAGGGCAACTACTGTCTCCATCATGGAGAAAGGCGCTGGATCTGTGGCAGTCTCAGCTCTTCCTGCTTTGCCGAATACCCTCTCCACCTCGGGAAAGGATTTAAGTATCTTATCTTGTACCTGAAGGAGTTTCTGCGCCTCGGTTACCGAGATGCCCGGCAGTGTCGTAGGCATATAGAGCAGCACGCCTTCATCCAGTGGTGGCATGAACTCTGATCCGAGGCGGGAGAAGATAGGAATGGTCAATGTCACTACAAGCACCGCTGCCATGATGGTGGCCCATTGATGGCGCAGGACGAATTCTACGATGGGGTGGTATACTCTCATCAGTGGCCGGCTGATGGGATGCTTCTCTTCGCTATGAATCTTGCCCACCAGGATAGCATTCGTTACCTTAGCGAGCCAACGCGGCTGAAAGGTATATTCCTTCATGTGGGTAAAGAGTAGTCGGATCGCCGGATCTAGCGTGATAGCCAGCAATGCGGCTATGGCCATAGAGAAGTTCTTGGTAAAAGCCAGCGGCTTGAAAAGACGGCCTTCCTGCCCCTCCAGCGTGAAGACCGGCATGAACGAGACGGCTATAACGAGTAGCGCAAAGAAGCTTGGCCCACCCACTTCCTTGACCGCACCAATGACAACATCCTTGAAATCGCCCGGCCGCCCTTCTGCGTCCCAGTGTTCCAGCTTCTTATGGGTCTGTTCCACCACCACAATGGCTGCGTCCACCATGGCTCCGATGGCGATAGCGATTCCCCCCAACGACATAATATTGGCCGTGAGCTTCATACCGTACATAGGAATGAAGGAGATGATAATGGTGATAGGAATGGTGATTATAGGAATGATGGCGCTGGGGATGTGCCAAAGAAAGATAAGGATCACCAGACTTACGATGGTCAATTCCTCAATAAGTGTATGTTTCAACGTTTCAATGGAACGCTCTATCAATTCAGCACGATCGTATGTAGTGACAATCTTCACGCCTTTGGGTAAGCTGGGCTCGATTTCCGCTATCTTAGTCTTCACACGCTCGATTACTTTGAGTGCATTCTCGCCATAGCGCATGATAACAATGGCGCCCACGGTCTCGCCCTTACCATCCAACTCGGCAATCCCTCGGCGGATGTCCGGGCCCAAGACCACCGTGCCGAGATGCTTTACCAGGATGGGTGTACCGGTTTCCATATTGGCGACGACCACGATGTTCTCGATATCAGCCACTGAGCGGATATAGCCGCGACCCCTGACCATATACTCGCGACCGGAAAATTCCACCAGCCGTCCACCCACATCGTTATTCCCCTCTTTGATTACCTCAATTACCTTATCCAACGGGATTTTGTAAGCCAGCAGTCTGTTCGGATCGAGATTTACCTGGTATTGACGGACGAAGCCACCAATGGGCGCTACCTCCGCAACGCCCGGGACTGCCTGGAGATAATATCGGAGATACCAATCCTGCATAGTACGCAGTTGTGCCAGATTGTGCTTCCCGGTAGTATCCACCAGGGCATACTGGAATACCCAGCCCACTGCCGTCTCGTCCCGTGCCAGTTCCACATTTACCCCTTCAGGGAGCCTCGGGAGGATGTTGCTCAAATATTCAATAGTGCGCGATCGTGCCCAATAAATGTCCGTCCCATCCTCAAAGATAATGTAGACGTAGGAATAACCAAAGTCGGAAAAGCCGCGAATGTCCTTTACCCTTGGCACACCCAGCATGGCGGTAATAATCGGATAGGTCACCTGATCTTCCATAATGTCTGGGCTGCGGTCCCAGCGGGAATAAATGATGACCTGCGTATCCGACAGATCAGGAATTGCATCCAACGTAATGTTCTTCATGGCATAGAACCCGGCAAAGACCATCATGCCGATGAAGAGGAATACGATAAATTTATTGTACGCACAAAGCTCAATGATCTTGTTGATCATAGTTTTTACCTCCGCTCAGGACCTGGGTTAAAGGCCGGAATGCGCCATTGGTTGCTCATGCTCCGAATGATTAGGTCAGCCACCTGGCTGAGGAGTTGGGGCCTTCTGCTCGCCGGCTGTAGGTGTCCCATCACCATGTCCCATATGACTTATTCCCCCTAGCGCCGCCTTTAATTGACTCTCCGAGTCAATCAAGAAGTTGGCAGAGGTAACCACACGCTCACCGGCTTTGACACCATCAATGACGATGAAGAAGTCACCCGCCTTTTGTCCCAGGATAACCTTTCGTGGCTCAAAGTAACCCCCATCTCGCGCTACAAAAACAACCTGATTACTCCCGGAATCTAGCACTGCATCTCCCGGCAGGGCTAACTGCTGGCCGTAATCAATAAACAATTCCACATTAACATACATATCCGGTTTCAACTGGAAATCAGGGTTGGAAAATTCCACCCGGACTTTCAAGGTACGGGTAGTGTTATCGAGTTGGGGATAGATATAAGCTACCTTGCCTTTAAACGTCTTCCCAGGGAAGTAGGAAACCGTCATCGTAACAGTTTGCCCGAGCTTGATAGTCGGCAGCTCATACTCGTAGATATCAGCCAGCACCCAGACAGTCGAAAGGTCAGCTATAGCGTAGAGTTCTGCCTCCGGGGTAATGCGTTGCCCTTCGAAAGCGTTGCGGGTAAGCACAAAGCCATTAATGGGAGAGTAAAGTATCAGGGTCTTTGTGGGCGTGCCCCGTTGCTCGATTTCCTTTATCTGTTCATCCGTGATGTCCCACAAACGCAGCCGGTCCCTTGTCGCTTCGTAAAGAGAGAAAGCATTGGACGAAATATCTCTAATGGGGTTATCTCCTAAGTAGTCTTTCGCTCTCCGGGCAAGAAGAAGCTCTTGCTGTGTGGAAACCAATTCAGGGCTGTAAATGCTTATCAGAGGGTGGTTCTTTCTCACCAGTTTACCAATAAAATCAACATAGACCCGTTCAATCCAACCCTCGATCTTGGTATGAATACGGGCGATCTTTGTCTCGTCATAAGCGACTTTACCCACAGCTCTGATGGTTTTCGAGAGCGGTTGATAGAGTACCTCCCCATATTGCACGCCAATAAGCTGCTGCTTCTGCGGACTAATTTTCACGGTGCCGGGCGGCAGGTTTTCTTCTGGCAATCCTTCATCAGCGTATACCGGCACTAAGTCCATGCCGCAATCAGGTGCCTTCCCAGGCTTATCTGAGGTATAAGCCGGGTGCATAGGGTCTTGCCAATAGAGTATTTTCTTTTCTTTCCTGGCTTCGGCAGTAGGTTTTGCTGGTGCCATGGTGTGTCCTTCGTGCCCTTCAGGACTTACCTTCTCAGATATAAGATCTCTTTTGGCCTGTTCGTCCCCTTTATGCTCCATACTGGCCATTTTGGTCAGCTCGATACGCCAGCCAGCCCTATAACCATAAGCCACCACTAGGGCTACCAGCCCCAAAAACACCATCCAACTTATCTTTTTCTTCCTTTTCTTTTTTCCCTCCATTTTTCTTCCCCCCTTTTCCTTACCCTGTCATGCTGAGTGAAGCGAAGCATCTAAACAGAGACCCTTCGCTTAGCCTGCCCTGAGGCCTGCTCAGGGCCGAAGGGCTCAGGGTGACAGATCCCGTGAACATTTACTTTGAATAATTTAGCCCAATGGACCGGTGATCTCTTCTAATTGTGCAACGGCCTTCTCAAAATTTACTATCTCTTCATAATACCGAAGCTCATCATTAAGCAGTGATATAAGGTTATCCAATAGAGTCAGGAAGTCTACCTTGCCTACCTCATAGCCTGCAATAGCTGATTCCAGAGATAAGGTAGCCTGGGGTATAATACCGGTTTGGAACAGGACCATTAATTTTTGTGCGGTAGTAGCCGATATATAGAATTCTTTTATGCGCGCTAATAGGGCCTGCTTAGTACCCTGGTGACTCTGCTCTGCGGCATCAAGGCTAGAGATGGCCTCTTTTACCCCATATCTCTGCTTGGTACGGAAATAAAGGGGTATGCTAACCCCTACCGTGACCTCCCACATGTCCCTCAAATCGCCCCGGGAAAAAAAACCTCCGCTAATACTAAGATCAGGGTAATATTCTTTTTTTGCCAGAGATACCGATACCTGATTCTGTTCTATTAACTTTTTCCTCTCTTCCAACTGTGGGGCCTTCTGTAAAGCCAGTTGGTTCAGGTGTTCCAGTGAATAGGGAAATTTTGCCCGAGTAAACTCCGCCGGTTGACCTAAGGAAGCGGCTGGTGGCCGGTTCAATAGGGCATTGATTAAAGCATTCAGGCCCTCCCTTTTTAGATACAGGACATTAAGCCGGTCAATGAGCCGTGAGATCTCTACCTGGGCCCGTAAGACATCCTGTTGGATACCCTTGCCTACCGCATATCTGGCCTCCGCAGTCTTCTCAAACTTCTCCAGGATATCTTTCTCTTTCTCTATAGTCTCAATGGATTTATAGACAAAATAGAGATCATAATAGGCTACCTTTACCCGGGAGCGGATATTGTATCTGGTTGTTTCTAATGTGGCCTCTTCGCGCTCGGCCTCTTTCTCAGCTACTTCGCCCCGCAGGGCTAGCTTACCGGGGAAGGGTATCCTCTGGACAAAAGAACCACCTGCCTGGCTCATATCCTCTTTTCCCAGGGTAGTATAATCACTCCCTATATTACGCTGCGAGAAGGATATCTCCGGGTCAGGCAAGGTGCGGGCCTGAGAAGGCCGGGCCTGGGCAGCCCGCCAACGCTCTTTGGCGGCTAATATCTCCGGGTTATTTCTCAGTGCCTCGTCTATCAATTTGTCAGGGTATATTAGATTAGCCTCTTCGGCCCGGATCAGTGGAACAAGAATCAATCCCATCAGGATTGCTATAAGAAAAAATATTCTGGTAACCATAAAACCACCTCCTTTGATCTTCTATCACCGCAGAAGATCCAAAGAGCTTACCACCTGGGTTTGCCTGAGGCTTAAGCAGGCTATAGCAAGGGCAACCCTCGAGGTTCTCTCTGAGTACCCGGTCCTCTGTGATCTCTACGATGAATAGCTAGGAAAAGCGTTTTGGCTGGAAAATATCCATACTATCATCCCCTCATGCCAGTTTAATCCAAAAACCTGGCCAGTCCAACAAAAAAGGGATTACTTATGGATAATGGAGGTATTTATCGGGGAGGTCTATAGAGGGATTGATTATACCCCCACTGGAGCGATTGGATTTTTCCGATTGTTAGAAACGAGATAAAGACCATTAGAAATAAAGGCGTTTCTATCATCATGAGAGTATAGGAATGACAGCAATATGCCCCCGTTACCCAGTGGCAGGAACCTGTCCCCGTATCACAATGGTGGCAGGGAGGGGAAATAGCCCTCAGGATACCCGAGGTAGAAGATAATAGAAGGAGTATAATAAGAAATATAAAAAAATTTTTTACCACAAATTAAACCTTTTTCTTACCTAACAGTTTCCACTTGAATACTAACCAGGGTGTTAATATAATATAGCCAAATAAAAAAGCAAGTCAAATCTTCCTTTTCACCTCAGAGGTGGTGGCAAAGTAAAGCGGTGTCCGGAGTCTTTCTAGGTTAGTTGGCAAAAAATAAGTATATTAGCGGCCCTTGAATTGAGGAGGTCTCTTCTCCCTAAAGGCCCTGATCCCTTCTTGCTTATCTTCGGTAGTAAAGCAAATGCCAAAGAGATTTGCTTCATACGCCAGGCCTCTTTCTATATCCATATTGATGCCCTGATTGACAGATTGCAGGGCCATGCGGATAGCAATGGGGGCATTCTGGATAACCTCTCCCACTAATTGAATAGAAGCCTCCATAAGCTCAGCCTCAGGAACTACCTTGTTCACCAATCCTATCTGGTAGGCTTCCCAAGCAGCCATCATTCTTCCAGTTAAAATCATCTCTAGTGCCCGTCCCTTACCAATAAGGCGAGGTAGCCTCTGGGTACCACCATACCCAGGAATTATACCCCGCTTGACTTCCGGAAAGCCAAACTTTGCAGTCTCTGCTGCTACCCTGAAGGTACAGGCTAGGGCCAGCTCGCAGCCGCCACCCAAAGCAAAACCATTTATCGCTGCTACTACAGGTTTTTCTATACTTTCTAGCCTGGTGAAAACTGTTTGCCCTCTCCGGGCTAGGGATGGGCTCTCAGCAGGTATTAAGTCCAAAATTTCTCCAGCATCCGCACCAGAACTAAAAGCCCTGTTACCAGAGCCAGTTATAATAGCGGCCATTAGCTTGGAATCTCTTTCGACTCGCATTATAAGCCGGTCCAATTCCGCTATAGTTTTGCTATTCAAGGCATTTAGCACCTTTGGGCGGTTCAAAGTTATGATAGCTATCTGGTCTCTAGTTTCCCATATTATATTCTCTAACTCCATCATTAATCCCCCCTTTTTCTAAAGTTTTACCATAAAATAGAATTTTTATTTCACCGCTGGGTGGGCAAAGGTACATCCTTAGGTTAGCTTTTTCTGAAGATTAAGATATTCACTCCTTTTAAAGCCCAGCGCCCTGAAATAATCTATCAGGTCACCCTCGTTCCAATTGACCATAGTCTGGACTGATTCAATGCCGTTACCCTTGCAATATTCCAGAAAGGCCTGGGTTAATTTCTTACCTATTCCTTTACCCTGCCAATAGGGGTCCACCCCTAGTATTTCTAACCAGCCGGATAAAGGAACCCCAAAATCCCACCCCCTAATATCTCCTAAAAGAAATCCTACTACCGTACCCTCTACCTCTGCCACCAGACAAGCCTCAGGGCATCGAGCAATATAACCAGGTATTTTGTCTCTATACTTTGCCTCGTTAGGATGACCAACGATCTTCTCATCGATCCTAATAATGTAAGGAATATCCTCTAACTTCATCTGCCTAATGATACTTTTTTTCATACCCGTATTTATCGAGTCGGAAGAATCTTAAACTTTGGCAGTTGTTTCATCATCTCTAAACCAATTCTCTTTGTCAACCTCTTGCTCATGGTGCTTCGGATAATATTTTTGTAAGAATCTTGACCTGAAACTGCATTATAAAAGGCATCATACATCTGAGGATCTATTTGTGCCATCAGCATTAGGACCTTGAATAGGCCGGTACGACAAGCCAATTTGGTCATATACCTCACAACTAATCCATATATAAAATCATCCGCTAATTCCTTACAGTTTGAGGTATAATTCTCAAGCGCTCTTTTAGAAATACCATAGTGTATTATAGTCTCTGCGGCCTTTAAACCTGTGAAGATGGCGGTATTTATCCCTTTCCCTTTAAAGGGTCTTATCCATCCCGTGGCATCTCCTACCATTACATATCGGTCACCATAAGGATTTTTGGCTGGGCAGGTAGGAAATTTTCCGCTATAATAGTGAAGATCTTCTCTCTTAAAACCCGGCAAGAGCCTCCTTACCTCTGGCAAATCCAGCAGGGAATCCATATCTTCAGAGGTAATATTTTTACCGGCAATGTTCACCGCGATATGATCTCCCTTTGGCGCTATAGAGGCAAACTCTATATTAGGGATAAGGGGAGGGAATAGCAGGACATAGATGATACTCCCTAATTTCTTCTTAATAAACCCCTTTTCCGGATGAAATTTCGTAATAATAGTCTTTAGAAATCTTATAGGACGAATATAGCCATGCTTACCGGCAGTACTTTCTTCAAAAACCGATAGCATCCCTTCATCAAGGCCAAAAGCCCCTACCACCATATCTGCCCGCAAATATCTCCCTTCACTATAAATCCGAACATCATCCCGCCCTTGAGTGTTTCCAAACTCTACCCCGGTAACCCGGCTTTGAACTACATCTATACCCTCTTTTCGAACGCAATCCAGCAGAAACTTATCAAAATTAACCCTCCTTACCGCATAGGTAGGGCCTAATATATCATCACCGAATAGTAGAACTTCTTCACCGCTACTATACAACCTATAGCCAGATATCTCTTGCTTAATGATCTCTCTAGGAAAGGTTATATCCAGCTCTCGCTCTATGAGGGGCAGGATAGGTGGCGATAGAATCCCCAAACATTGATTGTAATGGGTATCGAAGTTCTTCCCCTCAAAGAGTACCACCCTAATTTCTTTCCCTAATTTCCTGGCCTCTTTTTTAAGCTTGATGGCGCAAGAAGCCCCACCCGGCCCACCGCCTATGATACCTACTGTGCTTCCGCTCTGGAGGATCATATAGTCAAATTAGTAGATCGCTTGTTATATTGGAATTAAGGAGAATTGGGATAACCTATTTGTATAGGGGAATCTAAGGCTTATTTAAAGGATAGGCAAATAGAAGGGAGTTGCTCAACCAGGGGCAGTTCTGTCTGCTTAAATCTCCCTCCAGGCTAAGCCTATCCGGTACGACCAGAAGGTGCGTGCCAGATAACATCCCGCAATTGCTCAATTAAGGCGGGGTTCTCGCCATAAAGATATACTTTTTCACCACCTCGGTCAACCAGAGAGGAGAAGGCCGGGGATTGATTTGGGCTCTGAGTTGTTTTCTCCTGGCAGAAGTGCTGGAACCGTTCTTTGAGAGTTGAACCTGGGTAAGGCGCCAAGAGTTCCTCTAGCTTTTTTCGATCCAGTATCTTCATAAGCACTCCTTTTCACTGGGTCAGTATTGTCAAAACTTCACCACCTTTTAAAGTAGTGGTATCAATGGATTCAGATAATGTGACAATGTCAAGTTATAGAGAGTTTCATTTTTAAAAGGATTTAAAGCTAAATTAGCCTAAATATACAAATATTTATAAATCCTGTCAATCCTGTCTAAAACCTATGTTCCGCCGCACCCTTGGCGTAGAGAGAAAATTAATTTTCTCCCTTGGTACGAATGGGAGAATTGCTACAAATTATTTCTTACCCTCTCGAAAAGGTGAGGAATGTAAGCTAAAACACCGAAAAGCAGTGATTTTAATGCCCTGGCCTTAGCCCCAGAGACTACAACATCTTTACCCCCTTGGCTGTTTGAGTCAGTTCTGGGTCTAGCTCTCTCCCCTTGACATAAGTATCATATAGATTGAGCGCTGAGGTAACCTTACCGAATATAGCATCCATAAGGGCCTTTTGGGCCCGGTCCTTTTCGTAGCGCTTATCTCTATTGAGATAGAGCAATTTATAAGGTATCTCATCATGATCCTTTATCCCACCCCCGTAGATATATTTCTTGGGTGGTTCGAT
>Ga0156295_1301_pt1 | contig 12207 bp, 11 predicted proteins | sample RifCSPlowO2_12_FD_107943 | JGI IMG/M metagenome (GOLD analysis project Ga0156295, IMG submission 107943) | Nitrospinae bacterium RIFCSPLOWO2_12_FULL_45_22 | reverse complement strand
CGGTGGGTGTTTCTTGTAAGTCCTTTTCTGATAAGGGTTTTATATCTACTAATTTGATCTCTGGGTAGCTATTTGCCCGATTGATAAGGGTTTCGTAGCCCTTATTTTTGCTATCTTTATCCGGACAAAGGACAAGTATTTCGCTGATAGCAGGATTTTGCTCTTTGATAGTAATAGCGTTCTTTAGTGCAGCCAGGTAATTAATCTTAGCCGAGGGGTCACCCATCCCATTATTACCCAGGGCTGGGAGGAAGACCACCCTCTGGGGGGGCTTGCCGTCCGATGGCCTCTTCAACTGGCCCAGGGAAGAGGTCATCCTTTCTAAGTCTATTTGGCTTATGATATTGTTATACTGTTTTTCAAAAAGGGTACCATGATCCGGCTGATGTACGAAGCCAGTAGCTACTACTATGGCACCGATATTAAGCTGGCTATCCTGGCGCTTTTGGTCATGTTGGATGGCCTTTAGGTCAATACAGGCTTTTTGACAGGCGAGGCATTCGCTACAGATACCGCAGTTAAGGCAACGTTTAGCCTCTTCTATAGCCGTTTCTCTAGCAAAGCCCAACTCTACTTCGTCAAAGCTCAGGGCCCTATCCTCTAAGGATATTTTAGGCATCTCTTGCCGGAGCCGCCTTTTAATCTCGTCGCTTATTTTCCAATCAATGGTTTCTACTGGACTTAATCTCGCCCCTTCTCTCCCTTCTTTAAGGTCTTCTCCCTTGAAATATCGGTCAATGGAGATAGCGGCCCGGTGGCCGGCAGCAATAGCCTCGATAACCGTAGTCGGCCCGGTTACTGCATCACCCCCGGCGAAGCTTCCTTCTTGATTAGTGGCCAGGGTAACAGGGTCTACTACAAAGGAGTTCCATTTGCTGATGGTCAGGCCATGCCCTTCAGGCAGGAAGGAGATATCTGGCTCCTGGCTTATAGCGGGGATGATAACATCGGCATCAATAATAAATTCTGAGCCTTCAATCGGGACCGGTCTGCGGCGGCCGCTGCTATCCGGTTCTCCTAAACGGGTCTGTATAGATTCCATGCCGGTAACCCGGCCATTCTTGCCTAAGATTTTGGTAGGGGCCGCCAGGTAATGAATTTTTACCCCTTCAAACTCCGCCTCCTCGATCTCGGCCTCATTGGCAGGCATCTCCTGTCTGGAGCGCCGATAGACTATATTCACCGCTTTAGCGCCCAGGCGAAGGGCGGTTCTGGAGGCATCTATCGCAGCATTACCACCACCAATAACTATGACTTTATCCCCGGGCTTCTCTTTCTTGCCCAAGTTTGCTGCCCGCAAAAAGGTTATACAATCGAGGAATCCTTCATATTCATCCTCCCCCGGTATCCCTAGCTTTAGTCCTTTATGGGCACCAATGGCCATAAATATAGCTTTATAGCCCTGGCCTTTGAGGTCCTGGAGTTGGAGGTCTTTACCAATAGCCGTGTTGGTCTTGATTTCTACACCCCGGGCCTTAATCAGGTCTATCTCATAATTCAGTATCTCTCGCGGTAGCCGGAACTCCGGTATGCCGAGGGCAAGCATCCCGCCTGCTACCGGTGCTTCCTCAAAGACCGTGACCTGGTAGCCCCATTTGGCTAAATCATCGGCCGCGGTTAAGCCGGCTGGGCCTGAGCCGATAATAGCAACCTTTTCTCCGTTGGGTTGTGGGAAAGCCTGGGGTATTTTCCCATCTTTCAGTTCCTTTTGTCTTTCATAATCAGCCACCACTCTCTTTAGGCTACAGATGGCTACTGGCTTATCAATCTCCCCCCTTTTGCATTTACTCTCACAGGGGTGGGTACAGACCCGGCCACATACACCGGGAAAAGGATTGGTCTCTCTAATTAGTTCTAGGGCCTCTTCTAACCTACCCTGGGCGATCAAGGCTATATAACCTTGAGCAGGTGTTTCTACCGGGCAGGCATTTTTACAGGGAGAAATACCGCGTTTATCAATCGCATAAGTAAAAGGGACTGCTTTAGGGTAGGGGAGATATATGGCCTTCCGCTCCTGGAAGGTATTGAGGCCATTATCCGTTATTACCGGACATTGCTTCTCACAAATACCGCAGCCCCGGCATTTATCTTCATCCACAAAGCGAGGATGTCGAGTGACCGTAACTTTAAAGGCCCCTTTTTCTCCCGAGACCTGGGTAATTTCTGAATTGGTCAAGATATGGATACGGGGATTCCTGGCAGCCGCCAGCAGTTTAGGTGTTAAAGCCCATAGGGCAGGAAACTGTCCTACTAAGGTCTTATCCCATTGGGCCATATGCCCCCCCAGGGTCGGGGATTTTTCTACCAGATCTACTTCTATTCCTGAATCTGCCAGGTCAAGGGCTGCCTCTAAGCCCGCAATGCCTCCACCAATTACCAATACACTGCCTGTCATGATTTATCTCCATTTCCTCCATAGAAATATATAAAGCCACGGAGGGTACAGAGGACACTGAGGATTAAAAAACATGTAACTCAACCCTTTAGGGTTGATCAAGGCTAAAAGCCTTGAGTTACGTACCCTGTGGTCTCTGTGTACTCTGTGGCAAGAAATTAAAAGCATTTCTTACAAATTATAATTTTGGGATTGGGTTATACGGATACTTGTTTGAAGGATCAAGAATCAGAGGAGCTAGATAACGATCCTATTATTCGCCGTGTTCCCGAAGATTCTTGCCGTACTGGAACCCACGCTCAAAGGCCTTGAGGTTCAAATCTTCTGTGCCTTTAGGTACAGAATCCTTTATCGCTCCCCGAACTGCTTCTTCACCCACTACATCAGCAACCGCAGTAAAAAACCCCACTGTCACAATATTCAGTACCATCCGCCGGCCTAATTCTTCAGCAATCCTGGTTGCAGGAATAGCCAATAGCTGGATGCCGTTCTCGGCGGGCTTAGGCTTTACCAGGTCCTTCTCTATTATTAATAAACCACCAGAGATTAATTCAGGTTCAAACTTATTATAGGCCTCTTGCGATAGGCATACCAGGATTTGTGGGCGTTTGACATAAGGGTAGAGCACCTTGGAGTTAGAGATAACCATTTGGGCACTGCAGGCCCCACCACGGGCCTCGGGCCCGAAGCTCTGGGTAAGGGTAGCCTCTTTTTTATCAAAAAGGGCCGCCGCCTTACCGATAATATATGCCGCCAGAATAACTCCTTGCCCACCAAAACCTGTTATCTTGATCTCTGTCCTACTTTGCTCCATCGTCTCCTCCATACGGAATGTATTTGTCTCCTAGCGCCCTCTTCAACCCAACATGCATATTATCTATGAAACTAGGTTTCTCTTTATCCACAAATTTCCCTACTATGATCTTTGATTGAAACCCAATATCTGCTTCTTCAGGGTTGGCCCCATTCTTGATCTCGCAATTATCATGATAGAATTTCATCAGGTCAAGCCCGCTACCCAGGCGGTTTCTCCTGGCATAAACGGTAGAACAAGGGGCTATCACTTCTATAAAAGAGAACCCCTTTTTATTCAGGGCTTCAGACATAGAATTGGTTAAGCGGCGGATATGCAGGGCGGTCCAGCGGGCTACATAAGTCGCGCCACAGGAGGCAGCAAGATGGGGGAGGTTAAAAGGGTGCTCATAATTCCCATAGGGTGAGGTAGTACTCTTGGCCGAAAGGGGTGTAGTAGGGGCAAGCTGGCCACCAGTCATACCGTAAATGAAATTATTCACGCATATGACTGTTAAATCCATATTCCGGCGGGCAGCATGGATAAAGTGGTTCCCTCCGATAGCAAAAAGGTCACCATCCCCGCTAAATACCACGATTTTCATCTCTGGCCGGGCCAATTTTAATCCGGTGGCAAAAGGTATTGCCCGGCCGTGGGTGGTATGGAAAGAATCAACCTTCATATACCCGGCTACCCGGCCCGTGCAGCCGATACCGGAGACAATAGCTACCTTCTCTAATGGGATTTCGTTCTGCTTTAAAGCTGCCGCAAAGCAACTCACGGCAGTACCTATTCCACAGGTAGGACACCAGATGTGCGGGATTCTATCCATCCTAAGCAATGGTGTCATAGGGTGTTCCTTGGTTATCATTTTATTGACTCCTTTATAGCTTCCAGGATATCCTGGGGATTATGCACGTCTCCTCCGCCATGGGACACCAAGATTGTCTTAGCCTGGCCAGCAGCACACCTCTCTACTTCCAATACCATCTGGCCATAATTTATCTCGGGAACCACAAAAGCCTTTACCTTTGGGGCTAATTCCCTGATCCTCTTTTCTGGGAAAGGCCAGACCGTTATAAGTCTCAACCGGCCTACCCTAATCCCCGCAGCCCGTGCTTCATCTATGGCCGCCAGGGCCACCCGGCTGCTGATACCATAAGAGACCACCACTACCTCAGCCCCCTCGGTATCTTCTTCTTCTATATGAATAATATGGTCAGCATTCAACCTTATCTTATTTATCAGGCGGTGCACCAGTTTCTCCTGGGCCTCGGCCGTCATTACCGGGTAACCTCTCTCATCATGCGTAAGGCCAGTGGTATGGATCTTATATCCCTGACCGGCTATTATCATGGAGGGGACCAGGTCGTCTTCCGGCATGTAGGGCAAATATTCTGCGGGAGGACTGTTTGTAAGCCTTCTAGGATAAAGTTCAATTTCTTCCGCGGGTGGGATTATCACCTTCTCGGTCATATGGCCCACGCATTCATCCATCATAATAAAGACTGGCACACGGTATTTTTCCGCTAGATTAAAGGCCTCGATAGCAACGTAGAAACATTCTTGAGGAGAGTTAGGGGATAAGGCAATAATTTCATAATCACCGTGAGAACCCCAGCGGGCTTGCATCATATCTGCCTGGCCTACCATGGTGGGCAGGCCCGTAGATGGGCCTCCCCGCTGGACATTAACCACTACGCAGGGAACCTCCATCATGGCTCCCAATCCTATATTCTCCATCATTAAGCTAAAGCCAGGGCCCGAAGTAGAAGTCATCGTTTTGACCCCACCCCAGGAAGCGCCCAGGATAGCATTCATAGAGGCCATCTCATCTTCCATCTGGATGAAGATACCGCCTACCTCGGGTATCCTCTCGGAAAACCGTTCAGCAACCTCGGTTGAGGGAGTGATAGGATAGCCAGCAAAAAAGCGGCAGCCAGCCGCTAATGCCCCTTCAGCACAGGCAAAATCACCATCCAGATAATGCTCTCCGGTTAATACCCCTTTCGGATCAGCCTTCAACTTGCACCTCCTCTTCTTCCAGGCAGTATATAGCAAATTCAGGGCATATCATCTCACATAGGCCGCAGTTGACACATTCATCCTTACCGATCATTTCCGGCGGGTGATATCCCTTGATGTTGAATTCATCCGAGAGCCTTAAGGCTCTTTTAGGACAAAATTCTACACAAAATCCGCACCCCTTACACCGTTCCTTGATAACATAAGTTTCTCCATGAGGAACCTTAATTTTATCTGCATCTAATGGTGTCCGCCAGAATTTCATCTATTCCCCCTATAGTAAGTTGAGAATTCAGGACATTACCCCATTGGTCTCCAGGCTATTAGCACTGAGAATTTTTTACCCTCTCCCTGATGCTGGAAGGTCTAAATATTCAGAAGGGATATGTCACACGCAAAATACTAATAATATATCACCTAACAAATTTTGTGTCAATTTTGAAGGCCGTTTCTGTTAGGCCCTTTCCAGGTAATTCTCTTGGGAAAGTTTTTATAAAAATTGCCTTGCATTTACTTCGAATTTAAGATACGGTTTTTTGCCATATAGAGGCATTCGCGAAAAGCAGAACCTCGCTCTCATAAAGGAGATAAGAGGTGTGGGTAAAGATCTTTACCCCAGGAGGGTATTGAAAAAAAAGAGAGAATAGAGGACGAGAGAGGCAGAAACAAAAAATTCACCCCAGTAAAGAAAAAGGGGCATATCCCTTTTTTTCCTGTATAATCAATGTATTTAAAGATTTTAACCAACAGGAAAAGAGCAGGTAGTGTCTACTGTCACTGTCCTGTAAGTGACCAGAGGAAGGAGATGGCCTACGAGGGGTTTGAGAGAGAGGAACAGTCTCAAATATCGCTGTCCTGTGGCGGCATACGGGATAGAGTGTGAGGGTAAGCAGGAGTGTAGTGGCAATGGGTAATGAATGGAGATTTCAGCCATAAATAAATGTGGAGCATTGGTGACGATGCAATCTCAAGGCTTTACAAATTACTGAGAATTACTGAGAATTGCGGCTTCGGCGTGCGTTGCTGTTTTCCCTTATCTTACTGGCCGCTGATAGCTGACGGCTGAACACTTACGATAAATTTGCGAAAGGGGAAAGAAGGCTATGATAGACAATTTTTATGAGAGATTGAACAATAGACACCAGTTAGCCCAGCAATGGCGGACTGAGGGCCGAAAGATCATAGGGTATATATGTAACTATACCCCAGAGGAGATCATCTATGCCTCCAGAGCCATCCCTGTTAGAATCATGAGTGATCAGACCCCTCCTTCAATAGCAGATGGCCATTTCCAGTCATTTTATTGTGCCTTTTCTCGGAGTTGCCTTGATCAGGCCCTAAGAGGGGAGTATGATTATCTAGACGGCCTGGTATATGCCTATGCCTGTGATCACCAGCGTGGTATTTTTAATATCTGGGCCAGAAATAAACCTGATCTATATGTCGAACTTATCGATATGCCAAGCCGGATAGACCTACCCGAGGCAAAAAGGTTTTATACTCAGGAACTAAGAAAGTTTCAAGCCTCCCTCCAGAAAGCTTTAAAGGTGACTATCACTGACGAGGCATTGTGGAAGGCCATTGAAATTTATGATACCCATCGTTCTCTTCTCAGGAGACTTTATGAACTACGATCTAGAATCCCTTCACCTATCTGGGGATGGCAGGTTTTGACTGTACTACTGGCCGGTATGGTCATGCCTAAAGAAGAACATAATAACCTCCTCAGGCAATTATTACAGGAATTGGAAGAATCGAACCTCTCTTATGCCCCACGTAGTCCTAATGGTCAGATAAGATTGATGATAGTTGGGAGCGAAGTCGATAATCCCCGTGTTTACCAGCTAATTGAAGAAGCAGGGGCAATAATTGTTGCCGATGACATCTGTAATGGGAGCCGCTATATATGGGAAGATACCCCCCGAGGAGAAGACCCCATGGAATCTATTGCGCAACGCTATCTCAATAAGGTCCCCTGCCCGGTGAAACACCCACCCCAGCGCCGTTATAATCATATTCTTGAACTAGCCGAGCATTTAAGGGTTCAGGGTATAATAATTTTACACCAAAAGTTCTGTGATCCCCATGAGTGGGAGTATCCCTATCTGAACAAATTATTTAAAGAAAAGGGATTGATATCCATGGTGCTGGAGATCGACCCTAACTTCTCCGAAGAGGAGATTAGAACCCAGGCTGAGGCCTTGATTGAAAGGATAGGAGAATAGGAAAATGGCTCAAAATAAATTACCGTTAAAAAGTTGGAATGAATGTAAAGCCTTGACCATAAATTTTTATAGCAATATCCTACAGGCAAAAAAAGAGGGTAAAAAGCTAGGATGGATGGGGGCAAGTATGCCACCAGAATTGATCCGTGCCTTCGATATTGTAGCGGTTTATGGTGAGCCGTACGGTGCTACTGTCGCTTTTGATGCCGCCCTGGCACGACAGCTATTAAAGGCTACTGAGCAGGCAGGCTATGCACGGGACCTATGTGCCTATAGCCGTAATTTTATCGGGTCCGTTTTAACTAATAAAAGCCACTTGGGGGAATTTCCCCGGCCAGATTTTATTATAGAGAACCGTTGCGGTTGTAGTACACATTTCAAATGGTGGGAGAATGCCGCCCGCTTAGTAGGATGTCCCCTATTTATAATGGAGACACCCCTGATACCCCGCGGTATAGTAGAGGATTATCATATAGAGTACTACATGGCCATGGTGAAACGACTAATCGCCTTCTTAGAAGAGAATACGGGAAGGAAACTAGATGAAGAGCGGTTTATAGAATCAGTTATCAATACCCAGCGCGCATTGGCCCTCTGGGATGATATCCTGGAGTATTGCAAAACCGTGCCTAGCCCTCTGGACTTTAAAAGCCTCCTCACCCTGATGACCCCATCTTTTCTATTGAGAGGGGCCCCCGAAGCGGTAACCTTTTATGAAAAGTTAAGAGATGAGGTAAGAGAACGGGTAGAAGAGGGGATAGGAGCGATTATCCCAGAGAAGAAACGATTACTATGGGATAATATACCTATGTGGTATAACCTCTCTATGTTCAATCAATTGGAGAAACTGGGAGCCATATTTGTGGCCTCTCCTTATACCAGCATGTGGGGCACGGCTTATAAAACCATGGGGATAGACGGCGAAAAAGCAGGGGCCGAAAAGAAGCCTTTAGTAGAGCCGTCCACCTATCCCCAGGCGCTAAGGACCATGACGGAATATATGGTGGATAGGGCCTCTGCCTTAACCTATCAGGTTCATCAGCGCATTTTTAAGACGATGATTAAGGAATATAAGATAGATGGGGTCATATGCCATTCTAATCGGGGCTGTAAAGGACTATCCAATGGCCGATTGGATATTATGCAATGGCTCCAGGAAGAATGCCAATTGCCGGTATTGATCTTTGAATCAAATAGTGCCGATCCTGATGACTTTGCCGAGGGGCAGATAAAGACCCGGCTAGAGGCCTTTTTAGAGATCCTCTTCAGAGAATAATTCGGCGGAATGGCCTGCCATGAGTTAACTATTTTAGCTCTGCAGCTTCATTTGTCTAATCATAAGCGGGATAGGCCGGATTGCTGCAAGGGATATATAGTGTCGGCGATCTCCTTTATCCGCAGCAAGCTATCATAGGCCTGGCACGGGTCTTTATGGATAGCGGGCGTTATCACGGGCATAATATCCTTCAGGTGGTCTGGGGGATAGAAGTTTTCATTAATAGTACACAGACCAGCAATTACTGTGGTTCCTTTATCAGTTTTTACAGCAACGGATTGCCCTCCATGGGTATGACCAGGGGTAAGAAGCACCTTTACCCCGGGAACGATCTCGCAATCTCCCTCAATAACTTCAAAATTCAGATGCTCAAAGGTTGCCTTTTGTAAAAAGAGGGCCTGGGAAGGATGTGGGTTGAGGGCATAGTCCAATTCATCTCGCTGGATAATAAATTTAGCCCGGTTATATTTTTCTCCCTGCTCGATATGGTCAAAATGGAGATGCGTAACGATGACCAGATCAATATCTTGGGGACTCAGTCCTATGCGGCCCAGGGCTTCTTCGGGCGTATAAAACCTGGGTTGATGGGCACCACTGTCCTTGAATAATGCCCTTAATAAGGTAAAAGATTCTGGCTTCACACCAGTATCTACAATGATATTTTCTTTAGGGCCCTGGATATACCAGATATAGCCTTCCAGCAATGCCTTTTCCCCGATATTAGTCAAATAGGTCATGAAGGACTTCTCAAACTCTACCCCTTCTAATACCGTCAATGGCCTAATAGTATGCGGATTCATTGTTTTGCCCCTCCTACGTTGTCGAATCTTGCAACTATACCCGACTTAATTAGTTGGTACAGTCACTTACCTCTCTTCTTGCTCCTTTGTCTCTAAATATGCCTGCCAGGCCGGGCACCATTTGCCGTGCCATTCCATAATCTTGCCTATAGGGGTATCGGGGTTATTCCGGGCATATTTACACAAAGGACAATTTTCACACACCGTACCGAATAAGTTTTTGACCTTTCCCATTATCTTACCTCCCTCATTCTATATTGCCTCTCCTCTGATATATCATTGAAAATCACAAACTTCGGCACTTCTCTAACATATCACCTATCTTTTGTCAACTCACTATTCTATCAGAGATAGCGAGAATATGGGAAATGTTACTTGTTCTACAGACAGGTCAGACGTAACCCACTCTACTTTGTGATTGCTTCCTCAGGGGTATAGGCAGGAATTTTGTCCTTTATCTTTTGAAAATGTGTATCGTAGGTAATAATGGCATCGCATTTACTAGGATAGGCACTTATGGCATGGGGTTGGTCAGAAGGGTCATCGAGATTAAACTGCCTATTATAAATAAGATGATCTTCCCTGCTCAATAAGCCAATAAGTTCAAAGTCGTTTTGAAACAGAAAGGCAAGTGCCTTTTTGGCAATATGCCCTACTTCATCAGTAGCGAAATGTATTTTACAAAAGATATAAATTTCTTGGAGGGTATAAAGAGATATCAAAGCATGAAGATGTTTTTCGTTGATACGTTTAAAGAGTTCATTGACGGAAGGGAGCCTCCTATTTTCCCTTTTAGAATATGGGCCAAAAAGATAGATGGTAATAACAGAGGTGTCGAGGTACACCTTCAATGGGCAAATTCCTTAACAAGTTTAGCTGGATGTTCAACAATCTCTGCTATGAAGTTAGCCACAGCAAGAGAGAGTATAGCAAACCCCTGGTCATTCAATAACCGACTGGCTTCTTCTCTAGCCTCCTGGGCCGCTGTGACAATGTCCATATCTTCTAATTTCTCCGCCTGTTTTTTCGTGAGTTCCATGACAGAGGTCTCCTTTTTAAAGACTTAGAAAATGTTACCTGTAATGACTTTATCATATCTAAACAAGATTTGTCAAAATTTAAAGCCCTTTCTCTGAGTTACCTAACCACTGCCATAACAATCTTTATGAGTAACCTCAACCTTTCCTCATCTGCTTCTTTGACTAGTCTATGCAATGTTTCCTTTATATCCTTAATGGTCATTTGATGGCCAAAGTCACATATCTCCCATAGCTCCACCCCTAGTGCCTCCGCCAGCCTCAACAGCATATCCAAAGTAGGGTTCTCTTTACCCCGCTCTATCCGGCCCAAATAGTTAGGGCTTATATCAACCTTCTCCGCTAGACCTTCTTGCGATAATCCTTTAATTTTTCTCAGCTCTTTAATCCTGGCCCCTAATAGCTCTTTCTTATTCATCATTCCTCTCCTTCACTTACCATTACTCCTAGAGGAGGAATTTTGAATGCACCAATAGGACCAATTTTATTGACAAATAATCCGTATTAGGTACAATAGATTGCCCAATGAGTTAAGTTTGCTCCAGAAATTCACCCTATTACCTAGGTAAGGCTAAAAAGAATATTTTAAGCAAAGCCGGCCAGAGACCGCTTGGCTCCATTCTGACATAGAAATTATCACTATAACCGGAGAGTTTCTCATAAGATCAAATAAAGGATAAATAAGGAGTTTCTTTAAAGAGAGTAAAAAATTTGCTTGACATCCCCCCCCTGGTAAAATGGCTACATAATTCTAATTTGTCTCGGGTAGACCTTAGTCAAGTCTTTAAGCACGGTTTGAGCCTCTTTGATTCTCCGGGATAAAGGCTTTTGTATAAGGGAGAAATAGCCTATGCTCTCCCGGAATAATCTTATCCTGCCCCATATTTATTCTTTTAGTTACAAAATTACCCACAGCCATTTCAGGAATATCCATATCCAGAAAAACCATTCTTTATTCTTATTACCAGAACTATTAAGCACTTTATTTGTCCGGATAAGTAAACAAAGAAGGAAAGCGTTTAGAGGACGGGGCTAGGCTAAGGCTGGCTGGCTTTACAGTTGGTGGAATACTCACCGGATTATTATTTATTCTTTTTGGCCAGCTTATGAAGATTATCCATTCCCAGCTACCCCCTGAAAGACTTCTTCTGAGCACAAAGGGTTAAATACCCATCCAGGAAATCGTTATTTTGCGAATGCCTCCATATAAGCGTTCACCACGGAGATATGATACAATAATCCGTAGGAGCGGTTCCCAGCCGGATGTTACTCATACAATGATTTGGGAAGTAATTTTTCTATAGTCGTCATCTAAGGGGAGAAAATGTTAGGATTGAAAAAGGAATTTTTCCCGGTATTGATGAAACATGCCCAGGAGCTATTCCCCTATGAGTGTTGTGGTGTCCTGGTAGGAAGGGTAAGGGAGGGCAAAAAGATAGTCTCTGAGGTGTATCAAACTATTAATGTTGTAGCAGGCCAAAGAAAGGACTGGTTCCAGATTGAACCTAAAGAGTTAATGAAGATATTCCAGCAGGTGGCTGAAGAAGAAAAGGATGTACTGGGCTTTTATCATTCGCATCCTAACGGCAGCCCTATCCCTTCCCGGTCAGACCAGGAACAGGTTTCCTGGTCTTTTTATTCCTATGTGATAGTGAG